>JGI24158J21664_10014297_pt1 | contig 10424 bp, 9 predicted proteins | sample Ectturendosymbi3_FD_21664 | JGI IMG/M metagenome (IMG submission 21664) | reverse complement strand
TTTTTTTCATTGAAATCAAATCCAAAAGACCTGGTGTTCCTTAAATTATCTCCTTCAAATTTTACCCTTGAACTACCAATATAAAAGTTTCTGTCTTTGTTTTTAAACCCATATGTTTTATCACCAAACTCCTTACCATATGATTTAATCAGATACGTTCCTATATTTGGTCCTATATTAATTGCAATGGGAGGTTCAGGAAGTGCTTCAGCCTGTGATCCCCAGGGCAATGCTTGCAGCGCTGGTGATTTTTCGATTGCTTCCTGAAGAGGTTCAAGTTTGGAAAAATATCTTCCGACGACTTTTGTTGTTGTTCTGTAATTGGTTTAAAGATTTTTCCAAAATCTTCATAAAGTGATTGTTCACCCAATCGTTCTGTGCGAAAATCATCTTGCATTTTTTTTCTTGGTTTTGAGATACGAGAATAATTTAACCAGGCAAAATACAAACTCTAGCTTATGGCTTTCGAACATGAGGGGCCCTGGGGAACAGAGGGGGCAAACTGGGGAAATGAGGGAAACTGGCAAAGGTCAAGGGGCTTCAGCTGGGCCTGAAACAGTGCTTGTGACGTCACCAAATGTAGGGGCATTTATGATACGCTTGACTGATAAAATGGGCATTTTTTTAGCGGTGAATACAATAAACAAACAAAGATATAGAAATAGTCCAAGCAGTCCTAGAAAATACAGTTGCCCTCTACTGCTGTCAATGTGAACATCACGCCGGAAGACCATGGTGTCCCGAAATGGAACTCCAAAGCAGACTGGCGGCTCTTCAGCGCCGCCCGTGATCAAACCATAATTTCATTCTCCATCTCACTCAGTGCCGGATTAACAATAGTAGCAAATGTAGCAATTGCTACGGGTCCCGTACTTTTGGGGGCCCAGCGACGCTACCACCAATATCATAAACAAACTCGGTAAGGAAAAATTTAGAAAACGCAATCTCGGACAATCGACTTCGAAACGTATACTGTATGAATAAACTGTCTAAATATAGAAATAATCATGTTTGTTGATGAATCTGGAAGCATTAATTACTGTCTCTGTACTGTATTTGTGTGCTGTACAGTAATGTATTCCTTCTTGGGGAAAAGATACGTATGTACGTTTTGGTAAAAAAGATGTGTAGGCCATAATGTCCACCAGTTGCTATTTACGACCAGGTGTTTCGCACTTAGGAAATTCAGTATGCTTAATGGTAGTCACATGGATGTCCACAGAATTTGTGATTTAGCAGTCGTTCACTTGTTCAAGTGTATTTTTAACTTGGGGCCCCCTCGCAGTTTTATGCTACGGGCCCCGCGCTACCTTAATCCGGCGCTATTTTCACTCGATTATGCATACTGCCTCTTTGAAGTCAGTGTTCGCGAAGCTGCTCTGGAAGCTATTCCTCAATCAAAAAGGTCTCTCAAAATCGCTGTATCATGGTGAAATAAGCAGTGCGACATTGCTGTCAAAAACAAAGAACATGCTTTTAACAGAATGAAACGGACTTGGCTTTCACGTGATATTATCATCTTCAAACGGTGCAGAGTAAAGGCTAGGAGGGTTCTACTAGAGGCAAAGTCGACCTCCTGGCAACAATTTTGCACATCGCTAACCTCGAACACTAATCTCTCAAAAGTTTAGAAGGTAATCGAAAGCTTCTTCGGAAACCGCTCCCCCTATTTCATTCCAACGGTACGTGCACAAGGTATTTCGGCCAAAAACAATCAACACAAATCTAACATTCTTGCAAACCACTTCGCTCTATCCAGCAGTTCTTTAAATTATCCGCTGCGCTTTGTCAACATGTTCCTATCAAACAAAATGGGACTTTGCAACATGCACTGTCCCATGCGACACCAATTGATTCAACGACTAAATCAAGCATTTTCCCTTAAAGAACTTCTCTCCGCTGTCCAAGACACGAAAAACACCACATCCGGACCAGACAATATCTGCTACGAAATGTTTAAACATGTGTCCACACAATCGTTAGAAGTCATGCTACAGTTGTTTAATAAAATATGGTTCACCGGCAAAATTACTCCATCCTGGCTGCACTCCATTATTATTCCCATTCCCAAACCAAACAAACCTTCGCACTTTCCATCTTCCTACCGGCCAATATCCCTGTCGAGCAATGTTTGCAAACTCTTCGAAAAAATGGTTGTTTGTCGCCTCAACTGGTTTTTAAAGTACCACAATATCTGTCTCGCAGACCGACTTCCGACAGCGCCGCTAAAGAACCGATCATATGTTCCGTGTCCATGACGCAATCCACAAGTCCCTGGCGAACAAACACAGCGTTCTGTCTGTAGGCCTATTTATTGACATAGAAGAAAAGGCCTATGATGTGGTAACCAAAGAAGTACTTCCTTCCAAGCTGCTTAGCTGTGGCATTTCAGGTCGCATGTTTAGCTTCATTCGGTCATTTTTTTCCGATCGAACTTTTCAAGTAAAAATTGGATCTACTTTATCCATGTCTAAACGCCTCGACAACGGTACTCCGCAAGGAAGCGTCCTTAGTCCCATACACTTTTCCTTAATGATAAGTGATCTCCCAAAGCAAATCACCTCTCCTGCAGCGTTGTACGCGGATGGTTTTTGCTTCTGGGAATGTGGTTCAGATATAACCCTCTTAAACCAGTTGCGTCAACGCTTTCTAACAGAAGTATGCAATTGGTGTGAAGAATGTGGTTTTAAACTCTCTTGCGCCAAATCTGCTGGTGTTTTGTTTACAACGAAGCACAATCCAGCACCCATTTCATTGTTTCTGCAGGACGGTACCTAACCTCAAATGAAAAAATGAGTACAAGTACTTAGGAATAACGTTTCAGCGAAACGGACCCTATTCGACACAAACAGAAAGTTGCAGCGAAATCCCGGGCTCGGCTCAATGTTATTCGGTTGCTGAAAGGCACGTCCTGGGGTGCAGGTAAAAGTCCACTACTTACGGTTTACAGGTCGCTTGTTACATCTGTAAAAGAGTATGGTGTGGAAGCATGCTTATTCTTATCTCCCAGTCTATTCAAGCCTTTTCATGAGATCCAAAATGGTGCATTGCGTTTGTGTACTGGAGCCATGGCCAGCACTCCAGTGATACGCCTACATCATGCTTGTGATGAAATGCCTCTGAACATTGGGTACAGTACAAGTTCCTGTGCCTAAAGTTTAAAGCCCACCTCTTGTCGTCGTTCACTAACCATCTCGCTCTGTCCTTAACTGAGGATTGCAAGAGCGTTTTCCCAATTCGCCTGCTTTTTGCTCATTTAATATGTTCACAAATATTGGGTTTGATCCCTCCGTTTTCGCCGCCGCCCCCTTTGCGCATGCCGAATATTCCTCCATGGTCGATGCAGAAACCCGTTGGCGACCTCACCTTCTTACAGTTCGTCCATCAGACAGCGTCTACCTTTGTTGCACCCTTTTACTCTTGGGATTTACACAATATGTATGACCAGTTCGTCAATCTACACAGACGTATCAAAAACCTCTGCACGAGCCGGCTGCGATACGGTGGCGGATATTCAGGGTGTTCAGTGAACACCTGGAAATTAAGTAAAAAATTTATTTGCCTCAAATGTCATTTGGATATATATACAGTGGAACTCCGCTAGCACGACCACCCACTGGGCGGCACCCAGGGGTGAATTTTCATTTTCGGGGCCCTGGGCTATTTTAAATTGGGTGCCCCTTGAAGGTTTGCGACGACTGATGTCATACAAATCACCACTACACGTGCTTGCTACATTCACTGAACAAGTTGTTTCAATTCATAAACATATTACTTTATTCTGAATTTCCCCGATATCAGGAACCAGAGCCGTGTCAGCTTCTCTCCATACCCCCAATTGGGGCCCACGCTGTCACATAGGACCCAAAATTCAGAGCTTAAGCCCCAAACAAATTTTCACCCACCTAAATTTAAATATGAAACACTAGAAATCAATGAAGTTTTTGTTAGTCGGTATCCTGTTATATAATTTATAGACGGAGAACTACCTGCAGCTGCTACTTGGAATAACATCGCCTGATCAGTGCCGGTGCTGCATTTAGGTAAACTAAGCGGCTGCCTAGGGCGCTAGGCCAAAGGAGACGCCAAAAAAGGGTCAAGAAATGTACAACTATGTAGTTCTGAAAGTGAAGAATGTCCACCAAGCAAAAGTGAAAGAACATGAACGTGAATTAAGGACACGTTCACACAGTTTTTCAGGTTTGCTGCATGGGGTGAATACTTTCTTTATGAATTTCAAATTCATATATTATTCATCTAAAACTTTTCTGAAGTGCAAAGTCTTCCTGCTTATTTACGCAATGTACAATTTGATGAATGTAGAGTAAGGATCTGATCTTCGTATAGGACTGGTGGGCGCTTGAATGGATCTTGCCTAGCTAGGATGCTTACTAGTCTATCAATAACGTGCTGTTGTCAAGGCCCAGCAAGGCATGCCCTCCTTACTTTATCAACTGATTTTAAGATTACCGTTTCTGTTAATTTTCTTTTCTTGATTGTCCTGGCTCCGCCACTTTACCAGAGTACCTACATGGTAAAGCCTCCACTAAATCATGTTTCGGCCATCCAATGTGGTTAGGTTAGGAACGCTGTCGAAACGCCAGCATTATTGGCAATAATAGTCTATTTCACCAATGAAATTTTGATTTTAGGACGCATCACCTTTTTTAACCAAACAGATTCTAGATGGCACTAATGACTTTCTGGCGACGGTTCTGTCGAAATTGTGTCTGTAAATGCAACTAAAAAAATAGTGAAATTAAAAAACAACAAAAACTTAGGATATTTTGCTGTGAAGGCCATTTGATCTCGGGATGTGCCGTTATGTCGAAATATTGTTTAGGGATCACCACTGGGGGGCCCCTGTAAGTATTTTGGGGGGCAGATTTGGGTTGCTATGGCACTGTCAGGAAGAAAAACAGTCACAATGAAACTAACGAAAAAGGTAGCGGTCAATCTGACCACACTCCAGGCCCGTAACCAGCTTAGGACACCAGGAGGGGCGAAGAGTTTTCTGAGAAGGGTCCAAATTTTTTGAACTGTGTCCATAGTTTTTTTATGTCCAACACAATTTTAATGAGGGGGCGAAAAATTTTCTAGGGGGTGGCTTCTTCCCCTTGGTAACGGGCCTGCCACACTCCCATTACATATTTATTGAGCACCTCACTGGCCTCGTGTAATCTCAAATGGATTCAGGCGTTTTGTTCCACACATTATATGTGATAGCAATCAATTCTCAACGCCAGAAGAAGAGAATCGTCATCGTCATTCACTTCAATCCTTCACGCTCATTCTTCTATATAGATCTTTTGTTAGCGGCGCAGTAAAAAAACGTGCGTTGAACCAAAACAAAAAATTCAAATATAACGCTTACAGAAACGCTGGAAATTGTCCTTGCTGCCAAAATTTTGGGGCCCCGATATCGGGGGCCCTAGGCTTAAGCCTTTTTAGCCTAATGGTAAATCCGCGCCTGACGGCAATCAATTGGTCGTGTTAGCGGGGCTGGGTTGGTCGCGTCACAGTTGCATTCCTAAAGTTTTCATGTATTATCGCGATCACTTATTTCTACAATTCTTTCCTTGATTGAAAGTTATTTAGCTTTGTCTTACGTGCTGCAATAGCCTATCGTCACACAACGGAAAAAAAATCGATGTCGGCAGTACAAATTCCAGTAAAGTTTGCAGTATGAGTTTGTTACGTCACATGGGCACTTACTGCGCTTGCATTCACGCCTACATCCATGTATCCACGATGCTTCAGGTCAACGTGATGCAGCTGAGCAAATTGCTGCTGACAGGTTGTCGCAGTTTTCCAGCGTGAGGATACCAATAGAATATGGCATGGTCGTGTTGCAGAACCAGCCAACATGATAACAGTAATAAAAGTCTTTGCTCAACTGTTGTAAAACTTTGAAAACGACACCGACGTACTAGAAAAAGACGTTTCATTGAATAATTTGATTAATTCCATACCCAACGTCATTAACGAAAAAAGTTCAGATAATTTTCCAATAATCTATAAAGCGGCGTTTGGCTATAATTGACTTAATACGAGATTGAATATTTTTGATTCGTTTTTGACTCGACGTACAGTTTGTTTCTTACTGCTGTTATTTCATTTTACTTCACACAACCTGTTCTCCGTTCTCCGTTATCTACTGTGCTTTGTCAAGGTACAGTAGTTATCAGTGTTATCACTACGTCATCCAACCACGCGGGTTGAGTGAATTTTACTGCTCTCCTGTTCGAGCCCCCAATTGTCCTGATGAAAGCCTACTGTTAGTTGGTTGAAACGTCGGTGTCATTTTCAAAGTTTTACAACAGTTGCAAAGACTTTTATCATGGTCGTATTACGCGGTGCTCGATTAGCACTACTGTAACAGCTATTATAAAGTTAAAGCACTATGAGCATTTACCAAACCAAGTACTGTAAGACCACATTTCTTGCCTTACCACCCCAAGCCTACTTCAATGTTCAATCCAGTTGTGGATAAAACAACATTATTACATCACAGGCCACTACAAAGCCATTTATTATGTTAGAATTGCAACTAAACTTGCAAAAAAACATATCAAAATCTGTTTTTGCGGCTTTAATAAAATATCGATAAAGAAGAAAAACTGTGCTGCAAGAAAATTTCGACCTAACGATAAATTTTGACCTAATGAAACATTTTGAAATTTTGACTTTTTTTGATGAAAAATGTTGACTTTTTTGACCTAATAACTTTGGGATGGTTCATGGTATCAGCGTAAAACTTGGTTTGTGGACGTTGCATAAACTTTAAAAAAGGCAGAAAAAATTTGAATTTGACTTTTGGTTACCCTAGTTATAATTTGATAATGAAACAATATCTCAGTTTATACTGTAATTTGACCAATTCAGGAAAAGGGTTTTGGCATAAAAGGTGAAACAGACGGAATCAATTTGAAGCTTATAGCCCTTTTATTTACAGTAGTAAACCCACGCACCCTATTTGTACAAGCGTAACCAAAACCGATAAAACTGATAAAACTGATTAAGTGTTTAACCCATGTACTATTTGGTGATACGTAAACGAAATATGCCAAGAGTGGCTGAAAGAAATAAAAAGCAAGACTAAAAACCAAAACTTCATATTCCATCTCTTATTTATATCAAAACATTTGACTAGCTTTTTTCATTGTTACAACTAAGTTACTACATTTTTTCTGAAACTTCATCGCAGCAAATTATTTCAAGCAGTCTTGAAGACTGCATCCTCTATTTCTTGTTTGTTTACCGAACACGTTTCAGCAATCGTGCATAAAATGGTGAAATTCAAGCGTTCTAAGTTTACGTCTAAAGCAGTCAGCAACTTATCACTTCATGAAAACTGAACTATGATACAAGTAAATGCTTCCGTGACGTAATAGGAATAGATTTTTCCGAGAGTTGCCATGGTTTACTCACTCGAGTGACAGAATCTCTGCTGTGCTCTACATGAGCGTCCTTCACTCTTGTGCGAGGGTTACTTGGTAGAATCGCAGTACTTTCGAAAGTTTCATTCTCAATCTCGAATAAAAACCAGACACATCAACCAGGGTTTTTTTTAAGGTTGTGTTAGGTACCCGATATGGACCTGTAGGGACCCGATTTCTCTGATTTTGGGACCCGGTTTTCTCTGATTCTAGGGACCCGATGATAATTTTCTCTGATTCTAGGGACCCGATTCGGGTCCCTAAAACGCCTTAAAAAAACCTGTATCAACACTGATTAGAGTAGCCTTACCAGTCGAAGTACAGGAGTAGCCTATTTGTGTTATTTGTTTGTCACCAATTTGGTATTGACACCAACATTTAAAATACGCGTTTATATCTCAGGTAATACCTATAGAAGGTATAAGAAACACGTACAAAAATAATTTGTTTTGATGAAAGTAAATGTAAATCTATAGATGATATCGACCAGGACACGTCAGCTTCACCAGCTTCGCAGTTTAGAAAAACAGATTATTAAAGAAAGGGGAGAATACGCTTCCTTGCGCAAGATTGTATCAGAATGTCTTTCAAAACATATCTCTATTATGGAGATTTTTTGGTTGGATTGTTTGAATTCCCATGGTATAAGAAAATTGCATTAAAATCCTTATAACAACTGGTGCTCAAAATTACGACGTACATGTCAGAGAATGGATTTTCGTAATTGGTCAAACTCATGGGCCTCGGAAGGGAGATAGGGGAGGCCTTGACCACGTGGATTTCGAAATTTGATCTTTTCCTATTCCATTTTTTTTAGGAAAAAGGTTTCTTAGTTTTAAGTTGGTATAATGAAATTTCCCCATGGTTGCCCTCCTGGAAAAAAATCGTTCGGACGCCCATGGTCGAGCGGGAAACTAAAACGCAAAATGCGCAGAAATGCATTGATTCGTTGCTAAGGGTGTTATGAAAGGAATTTAAGTCAACTGCAATTTGAAAACTTGATCACTTGATCGCTATAGTTCAGGAGCTGTGAAGTAATTAAGTAAACGGCCTTTCGTTTCCTGTTGTTTTTTGTGGTTTTGTTATTGTGTCTGCAGTGGCAGAGGTCTGAAGTTTGATTCTCACTGAGTCGTAGTTTTCAGGTTCTGTGTCGTCGCTCATTTAAAGTACATCGGATGACTACATTTGTTGCTTTTGTAGCTTCCCATTTCTTGACACTTGCTACGGGTTTGGTTGTCTTTGAATGAGTTACTTAGTTTGATTTTTGTACAAGATCTACTTAATCTGAGCAATAACATTGTATATACCAAACCAACGGTGGGCAAACTGCAACTGGCCGACATGTTTTGTGTGGCTCTTCTCGTCGAGTAGCAGTATCTCAAATTTATAGAGAGTTGTTGCCACATATTCAGTGTTTGTTTCATTTATCAGTGTGTTTACACGATTTCCTAAGGTTACTTGCCAGGAAGTCTACGCGATTTGACAACGAAGCAGTGAACCTAAAACTCAAGGTAGGCTACCTAAGTGTCCAGAACAAAATCAAAAATTTCCAACTAGAAAAATTATCAAAAACATCCTGTCATTTTCCCAATATAATGAGACCTAATGGGTTTCGCAAAGAGGCAGTTGCAGACCACAAAATCGGACAATACAAAAATAAATTGCAAGACTGCTGGAGGAATTCCAAGACAGATTTGACCATTTGCAGGAGTTGAAACCAGGGCTGTGGTGCTGAAGCCGGGAGCCCAAGTAACTTTGGATGGCTGGAGACGGAGCCAAAAACTTTTAAGATGGTGGAGCTGGAGCTCGAGCCTGAAATTTGGGTTCTGATTCTGTGTACCGTTATTGTTTTATTTATTTGGTTTACGATCAAATTAGAAGGCAGGCCCTCCGCTGGAGCACCTTACTGGATAAACTCTGTGTTCGGTGTCCCGACGTTCGTTGTCTTGAACAGCACATATGATCTGGCGCAATGAACTCAGTACCAACAAACAAATCTGTCTATCTATCCGCTAAACGCGGCCTACTCAAAGTGGCCCTCGAGCCAAATTAATTGCCCGTCCCTGCATTTAGGTAATTCTAATTAGAACAAGTATCATACCTTTCAATAAAAATATACAATAGTAACGGTGTTAGAGACTGTAGAGAGCTTCTGGAAATTACGGTAATCAGCAAAGACAGATTTCCTAAACTGAAAGATTTCTCACGAAAATGTATTCAACGTTTGGAAACACATACGTCGTGTTTTGGTCAAACCCAACTAGACCAGAGGTTCCCAACCTTCCTCTTACGATGTACCCCTTTAGCATTCTGACAGATGAGCATGTACCCCTTCAGCATTTCGACAAATTACCATGTACCCCTTTTAAGCATTTCGACAGATGAACATGTACCCCTAAAATCTCTCATGACAAAATATTTTGTCATGATTATTCATAGATGCACTTGACAATAACCATATAATCATTCAATAATATATGTGTAAATATTTGGAAGGAAATGGTATGTAAATATATTTTTCTCTTCTATCGCTAACCTTAAATGTACCCCTTCAGATAGGCAAATGTACCCCTGGGGGTACATGTGCCCCAGGTTGGGAACCCTGAGCTAGACCAAGTTTGCAGGTCACGACGAAGATTGCAAGTCAGTGCTCAACCAGAGCTGGTTTTAAGTGTATTTGACGTATTTTATCAAAATAGAGGTCGCACAGAGAGCCCCACGCAAGCGCCGACAGAGTTAAATTTCGAAGCTTTTCGCACATTCTAAGAGAATTAAACCTAAAGAGAGCCGGTGCACGACGGGTTCATTTTCCTCCTGCCATGGGCGTCGGAAGGGGGGACGAGAGCCTTGCTACCTGGATTTTGAAACGATATTTTCTTCAACAAACGAACTTTAGCCTTGCGGCAAGCTTCTGAGGAATCTGCATGCTTTCTGCTTTCATTCTTCTGCGACGATTAAAACTTGCAAGCGTATCTATTTTTCATA
>JGI24158J21664_10014296_pt1 | contig 10425 bp, 6 predicted proteins | sample Ectturendosymbi3_FD_21664 | JGI IMG/M metagenome (IMG submission 21664) | reverse complement strand
GTGAAAGTCGCATCCAAACACATCATCATTAATTTTATCAATCTTTTGCGCAACTTCCAAGGTGACGTCTCATTTTTCAGATTCATTTTTTGTTTGAAGTCGCACGTCCTGCGAAAAATTTTTGGCATTCCTTCTGTAAGTTATTTCGGGACGTTTTTCGGCAAAATCAAATTCTGAACTGTAGAATAACCTGCTTGCACATTTGGGTTTTCTACACCAGTTGAAACCCCAAACGCCTGGTAGGCTCACTTTAAAAAAATTCACCTGATAGGTACTTACGGTTATTTGAAAACGTTTTGGCCATCATTGCAGGAGCCTAATGAATCGCATTCAAAAAATGTTCTTTAGCTTCCTCTGATAGGCCACCACAAAATATTTTAAGCAACCTACGAATCGAATGTTTGTTAAACTTGCTGCTAATTCTTCCAAAACTAGTACACTGGGCATTGGGCAGCACGATCTCAGTGCATACGTGATCAGCTAGTAATCATTAGGGTCAGTTTTGACAATAAAGTTAACTTTTTGCTAGTAAGCTTGAGTTATTTAAGTCCATAAAATTCAATTTTCAAATTTTAAGGTAATAAAGTCACTTCTTCTGACAAACTTTGTACTGGTGGGACAAACTGATACTTTTCAACTTTTTGTCTTAGTTTGCAACCTTTGGCGGGGCAAACCAGGTAATTGCTCCCTCTAAATTTTCAAAAACATTTTGAAAGCACCAACACTGCTAGTTGCTAAGTGCAACAAGTTGCAATCATTCCCCCCCACCCCGAACAGTTCAACCGGTTGCGGCCATGGCTGTGTCTAACCCGCGGTCCAGGAGATGTACAGTATGTGCTGTTACGTGTCGTGTGACATATTATGGAAATGCAAAGTAAAAGTCAGTTGGCGACGTTAATATTGTTTGCTGAATCGCAAACACGGCTAGCAGCACAGTGGTTGAGGTTACGTATCTCACTCTTTGGTGTGGAATGAGTTCAATTAGAAACGAAAAGCACATCGTTGAATGCCTCAAGATATCTGTTTCTAGCATTAATAGCATTTAACGCAATAGTTCAGCGAAACGTTGATTATATTCGTGGTCCACCGGGGAGAGAACTAAACTTATTCCTTGCATGGAGTAGCTGGTCTCACTTCAGGTGTTGCGCATCGTTTTACTACTTAGTACAACAGTATCCACTAGTGAGTCCCAACCTGGTGTGCAAGGGTGTAGGCGCGGGAAGTAAACGTAGGAACGTTAGGAGGCATTGCCCCCTTTTATTGCCGTTGACCCTGCAGCTAACGCTACAGATTGAAAGTATGTTACGCAACAAGCCTAGAAACATCTCATATCAGTTATTTGTACTATTTCCAACTGTAACCACGTGGACCAAAAGCAACGGCATTGTTCAATCACTTGATGCTGCAAGCTGTCTTGGAGCAAAGCGAAACTCATTCCGTCTTTTCTTATCTCATGCTGCACGACATATGATGGCAGAAGGCAAAATACTAAAATATTTGTATCCCAGCTGTTTCGTGACCCATGTATAGCACATTTATTGTACGACTGTGCTGTGAAAGTCATATATATCTCATTTTTAAGATGTTGATCAACCGAAAGCGTAGCCAGGGAGGTCCAAGGGTTCCATGCCCCCAAAATTTTTAGCGTTTCTTGTCATTTTGTGCTTTGGGACGCGGTGTTCAAAACAAAATACTGTTGCTCGCTTAAAGTCAAAAGATTTGGCCTCCAACATTTTGGGCTGGCTACGCCACTGTGATCAACTAATACCAAAAGTCGAAGCAGCAACTGTTGAAAACAAAACATGACAAGTAAATGTTGCTGATACAGGCATGGGCGTCGGAAGGATTTTTTCCAGGGGGGGTCCAGTAGGGGATTTTCCCAAAATTTTTTCCAGGGAGGGCTAAAAGTGGTGAAATTTGTTTTTTTCTCCTCGAAATTGAAAAAATAACCTTTTTTTGCTGATAATTTCAAAATCCAGGGGGAGCTTACTCCCCTTCCGACGCCCATGGATGCAGGTTGCCTTCATCGATCTTGCCACAGGGTTTTAATAAACTGGTTAAATGCTGCCTTCCATCACGCAGAGAATGTACTTGAAGTGAAAGCGATTGTGGAAAGTTTTGAAGTGTCTGGCAGGGTTGGCAGATATTTTCTGTTGCTTAAGACCAAAATCTTTACAAAAATGGCCAAGAAGGTTGTTTCTGGAAAAGTTATGGCCATAAATACAAAACGTTTAACTATGGTACTTTATATAATCATAGGAGACTCAAAATGTTTGGAAGGCAGTATATGTTTTGCAGAAAAAAAATCTGGTTTGGCCAAGAAGTAAGTTTTGACCCTAAAACAGCAATTTCACCCATGAATTGCGTGTTACAACTTGTCTTTCTTTATGTATCTTAGTAACACTCACAACCATACATTAAACGCTGTTGTAGATAAATCAAATGCTTCAAATCTGCCAATTTGTGTTAAAAAGTTCGAAATTAACTTTTCAGTCCAACAACAATAACAACGCCAGAATTCTCTTGATCTTGTGCTCCAAATATACGAACAAGAGATGAAGTCCATGAACAGCATAAAGTTGATAATCATTATCACATGCTGAAAACTATGATGTAAGTCCGCATGTATGAACGAAAGCGTAGGAACACTTGCGAGCATACAGTGAGTCATCTGAGAGGTCCGATTGCAACTCTTGTAGGCTGCAAAATCTACTGACTGCAATGGCTNAATAAGCACGACACACTTCAAAACGTCTCCGCTCCAGNAAACCTCTACGCTCCTTTGTGGAATTGTTGTCANTTAACGGGGAACCAACCACACCAATCCCTGCAGCTCTCCAATCCTTCACTCCCGCATTCGGCCCGCAACCACCAGGCTGCGACCTCTCCAGAAATGCCTGGGTTCAGCTCAACCGCCTGAGGACCGGTGTTGGCCGATTTGGGGCCAACATGAAATAATGGGCCTGTGCGGCTCAGATTTGTGTGAATGTGGCAAGGTGCAGACTGCACACCACATCTTGCATGATTGCACCAAGTTCAAACCTCCGTGCCACATCGATGAGGTGGACAACCCTGCTATTTTGGAATACCTTACCTAATCAAAGTTCTGACCAACATGTATTCCTGTTCATGTATACCAGTGGTTCTCAAAGTGGTCGATATCGACCCCAGGGGTCAATTGGACCATCCAAGGGGTCGATAAATAGTCACGGGGTCGAACGGGGGTCACTGAATGGCCAGGGATCAATGAATAACTGCTGGGGTCTACTGGAGCAATGAAGCCTCCGATTCAAACTTATTGTTAATCGGGCAAGTAATGCAAACGGCATTTTTCAACATATCAAACAAAAGCTGATCAAATCTCAGCTACAGTAGTTTAGAAGTATATTTGATTCGAGTAGTTTTATATTAAACTACGGGGTCTACCGAAAATTGTATACTTTAATTGGGGGTCAACGTGCAGAAAAGTTTGAGAACCACTGATGTATACGAAAAAAGTAAAATCTAATCAACAACGCAACATGCTTCCACTATAACGTATTATCAGTCACACAGCTGAGTACAGCAATCTTCAGATACAAGTGTAGCAGCTACCAATGGTAACCATAAAACTATCACTGACTGAAACACTTGTACAAAATGCACTGACTGCAAAGGGTACCGTTACCACACACTTCAAAATATAAGGTTGAAGTAACATAGTGTTATTGTAACTGTGACATGAAGTCCGTCCAAAAAATACAAATTACAAGGTTGAAGTACCATAGTGTTACTGTAACTGTGACAGGAAGTCCGTCCAAAAATACAACTGTGACATGAAGTCCGTCCAAAAAAAAAAATACAATTGTAGAGTGACAAACTGCAAAAATTGCCAAAATATGGGCAAATTTTATAAAATGGCCAAATGTGTTTTTTCATGGCCAACGCACTTCAAAAGTGGCCAAAACGTTTCATGGCCACTCTGGCAATCCTGCTATCTGGGATATAAGTTACTCAAGCAAAAATCAGCTTGCAAACACCTGGATTCGCTGTTCTGCTTCTCATAGTTAGAGACCATTGCGAGTACATTTTTATGCTTACAGAAATGATGGAAAGTGCCAAGGGAACATGACTTTCAAGGCACTTGCGGTATTAACCGTTACATTAAAAAATGCAAAACAATGACATTTCCAAAATAATACGGAAAGGCTACATTCCACAGTTCGCTTCAACATAACAACCCCTCAACCCCTTCATTGGAAAGACGTTGGTGTATCCATTCTGCGAAAGCTTTTAGTCAAGGACAAAGACTTTACGGTCGAAATGTCGCTGCATGATTTTACATTTTAATTCGTGCACCTGGTGGATGTTTCTGTGGATTGTGGAGTCGGCGGCTTGTACAGACGAGCGGATGAATATGTGGTGAGGATTGTTGTCATGTCCTTCAGTGTTCGTTTCAGTTAAAGAAAAAATTTACAAACCATTTACTGATTTGATCACTTAGTCGATTGTTTGTTAAGTCAACTGAATATTTTTGAATATTTACGTCAGAATCTTTGCCCTCCCAATGAAGTACTACTGCGTATAGGCGTGGAAAACGATTCAAAATCTGTGGTGTAGGTAGATTATAAGTATCGTGCTCTGCTTGGAACAGAAAGAAACGAACATAAACATTTTTCTTTCAAGCATCAGCAACCAACCGTAATTTTTTTTTCATTGCTTGCCGGTGATGCCACGCTTGGTCAAAAACAAATATACGTTTCGAGAGGAGTAACTAGCGTCGGGAACATAACCTGACTTAAATCACATCGGACACTGTAAAATCATGAAGCACTTCGGGAGCATCGAACTGAACAATTGGTCTGCTGTCCGGAACAGAGACGTGGTTACTCAAGTGGCCATGCATGCAATGCATAGAAAGAACTGTTGCTGCAATCAGAGCAGTCTGGAACGCCCCCCTCCCCAGAACAAAGCAATAGGGGTACCACGCCGCGCAAGCATTCAGTTTAGCGCGAAGTAAAGTGCTCGAAAAAGTTTGAAATTTTAGTCCGTTTCACGGCTTACGCAAATGCATGCCAGACAACGATGATCGTAACTCTCCTTCCGACATTTCTCGTGAAATGATTTTCCTGTCGCGTCATTTTCGGAGCTGCCCTGCACGCAAGTGAGGTTGATGAAAAATTAATTGCATTGCTGTGCCGTTTGCTCTGAATGGAAGTGACAGCAGTCAACAGTAGGACGGTGACCCAGTGGCGCTGCCAGAATGAGCCCGAANAGGCCATGCCCCCCNTGAAACAAACTTGCCAAGATTTTTACTAGTGTTTTGTATCAAATTTTCAACTGTTACAAAAAAACGTCAGTGACTGACGACACCATTGACTGGCCCCTACCGAAATAAATTCTTGGATGCGCTACTGCGGTGACCAAGTGGAAAGCAAGAACTTTGCCGCTAAAATGGTAAAAATACTGACATTTCGGTGAACGCATTGGTTTTGCGAGTTTTTTCTACACCACAGATGTATGTGCGAGGAATAATTTTACCTCATCTGGAAACTCCAACAGCTGACTGTCACCTCGGCCAGCGCAGGAGAGGTTTTGAGGCGCGAACATTACGTCGCGAATGGTTAAAAGCACCACCAGAAGAGCACACAGCAAAGTTACAAGAAAGTCCGCTGCGAGGAAAATCCGGTTTTCACGCAACTAAGTGGCACTGGAAACTCGCGAAGACCAAGTTCAAACGTGGCCCTCCACTTTTACGATAATTGCAAACAACCAGCTCCGTCTGTGACGTCATCGAGACACGTAGCTGCGCTATAGCTCAGAAGCGAAGCGAAGTGCTCAGCCAGCAAAGCAAACATGCATTAAATAAATTTTGACAAGGTTTCTTTGGAGTTTGACCGTCGCCGATGCCGTGCAACGACTTCATACCGTCCAGTCTACAATCGTGTATTGCTTTGTTCTCTTGACTACCACGCCTCTTCCCTCCTAATGCACAGTGCAGTTTCGTAGTTGGGGAGAAAAGCAGGCATTTCGTTTTTTTTATCTCCGCATTTGACTGCTTGTAAGCTCAATGCACGCTGCCCGCGATTACAGCAAGAAATACTTGTGCACATGCGAATTCACACCAAAAGCGACTTTATCCCAAGACACATTTTATATCAAGAAGTACCTCTTATTTCGACGTAATAAAAGGGAGTAAATAACAGCTTGTTTTGTGACGGCGAGCTTATTAATGAACTGTTCTACGTGACAGATACGGTGACAGTTTCAAGATATCAAATCTGAGCTTCCTTAATCTACCAAAAAATCAATACTCAGTGGATAATTTCTAATATGATTATCATCTGAATTTTTTTATTTTCTGGATTTGATTATTATCTGAACTATCGTCTTCGTACGCATAGAAGCAAAAGCACTTCACAGAGATTGTTTTCAGTTTTGTTAAAAACAGTCACTAATACCTGAAAATTGATGGCTCGCTTTGTCAGTTCTCTATCAAATGCGAGAGGTCAATGACGGTGTCGCTTGTCACAACGTGACCCAAGACACTTAAAAACCTTACTCAGCGTCCTGAGCGCAAAACATGTCAACAAGATGCGACGAAAAGCGACAGTCGTAACGCCTGTCCCCGCACCAACATAATCGCGCGGCCAATCTGGGGGTCTACGACAGGGTCCAGCGTGGTGACGTAGTGTTTATTTTACACAATGTCGCACAACTGATGGTCGGTTGGAGTAAGTGTAACGGATATTGAAGGAGGGGCGTTACTCGATCGAACATATCAGACATATGTCGTGGACACAAGGTTAATTCCCGACGCCGTCACATACTTCAATGTGCAAATCGCGTGCACCAGCTTTGGTCACTTTCAGGTCCAGCCGAGCTTTCGGTCGATCATCGAGACGCTGGGATCGGTTGCGGTTTCGAAGCATCGAGCAAATAAGTCTGGTAATTTTTCACTGCTACCCGGCGCGCCAGGATTGAAGGCTCGGACCAAGCTGGCGTGCTGGATTTTGCAAATCAGAAAACATTACTTTCTGAGGAGGAAAAAAACGGTTTCTCCTGTTGCACGTCATATTGCACGGAAAGTTGCTGCTGAGACGTAAACACAATGAGCAGAATTTTTATTCATCATACGTTCTTAGCGCGCTGCGATATCATGCCGTTTCTGGTAGTGGTATATCGAACTTCTCACAGTGGAAAAGGCAGTCTGACTGTTTGTGAGTCCACGGCCTAATGAACAAAGGATTGCAGTTTCAGCTCTTTCAAGGAAACAACAGGCACAAGCGCTATTAGCAAACAAATCGATATGCATCAAAGTTTACTTCAATCAAATGCTTGAAATTATTGTTCTCGTAGATATGCTTTGTTTTGATCTTATTGTCGGCATTTTCTCTTGTCCTTCCGCGTATGCTCTTTTAGAAACGACTTGGCTACGCAGCACATTAACAAAGGCTTTTTCAAATCAAAGGAAAATTGCACAGGTTTAGACATTATCTGCATTCTGGGTTGAAAGATGATCGTATGAATTTACGAGTGTCAATGACCTTGAGCAGCCACTACGAAATCCATGCCATGCTGGACAAAGTACCTTGTTCTCACTAAGAAGCTGTTTTCAGTTGTAGTAAAAGAGTTTCTCAAAGAGTTTGGAAAAGTGGGATAATAACGAAATAAGCCCATAATTGGAAGGATTGTTTATCACCAGGTTTATGTATAGGAATTACTTTGGTCAATTTTAGATATATTTGGGAAAACTCTGATCGAATTGCAATGATTTTAGATGTTGGCCAGATATGATGTAATGATGGTTAATTTGTTTTATCATTTAGACAGGAATTTCACAAAAGCCATTTTGTCGATTTAAGGCTATTTATTTGAGAGTTAATATCATGAGATAAAACGGGTGTCAGAAATAAAGTCTTTTAACTAATGGCTCATTTTGACCTCTACCACTGAACGAAGAGTAAATCATTAACGCTGAGTTAACAACTCAGTGACAAGCAGCGAGAAACCACAAAAAATTTTGTTGCGATTATTAGTTGTTTCGGAAAACACGTATTTTGGTCAATCCAACATGCTTAATTATGTCATCAAGGTTGCATGGCAATACCTCGCTGTTACGGCACAGTCGCAGGTACAACCTGTGTGTTGTGACTGTCGACACAAAAACAAACTCTTTGCATCAAAAGGAGTTTCTTGCAACGTTCCTTATCCTTGCATAAACTCCGGTATCTTGTGCAGCTGGTCCATAAGCAGATCGCTGCCGCAGACTCTGAAACGCCGTATTTGTCCCCACCGGTCGCAGGGGAAGCTTGGTTTGCATTTTTAGGCACATTGCACCGGCGCTGCTGCAAAACAACTACGGAGTACAACGGTCTGCTCCGAAGAGGTAGCCCGTGCGGCTGGATTTGCACAGATCGTAAGTACGTTTCTCCAGCGACCACCGATGCCGTGGAAAAAGCAGACCACGAAAGCGGACGGCGAGTTCCAACGCTGAACGACTTGCGCGAGGTTGTCTCACAGCTTCGCCGATTCGTTCCATTCACATAACCGCGAGAGTTGGACTCATTTAACCCTCCTTATCCCCACGAGGGCGCAGGTCTGCGTAANGAGAGCTGNCGCCGTCGCCATCTTTTCTCTCTCAGGCCATTATCCTGGCTAGTCATAAAACCTCCTTTTGAGGGAGTGTAATCTTTTACAGNCGCCCTACTATTGAGCAGGCCTTCCGTCTCGTTCGGATAAGACATGGCACGTACGTTCTCGTCCTACATCGTAGCCGCCAGACGAGTCACGTAGCGCGGGACCTTTGTCTATCTGAGGGACCTTGCTCGCAGACAAAGGGCTGGGGTTGACGAACGTAAACACGCAAGAGGCGTTCAGAACCGTTTCCGCAAGAAATACACCGGGGAAGCTAAAATGAAGAAAAACACAGCATGGGCATGTTTTTCTTTATTTTTCATATTCATGTTATGTCTGGAAACTGTGACGTCGGAGATTGGCGGAAGACAAGCGCAAAAAATATTTTTTATAATTGAAAAGTAACGATGTACGCTACAAATAAATTTGACTTGAAACACTTATTATTTCTTTTCCAAAATCACCTGCAACCGCAGCAGCTGGACGAACGTGTAAAGTGTGGCTTTGGGGAGGCTGGTTGTCGTTCCCCCATAGTTTAAGGGTATCTGGACAAAACAGACTTGAAAGAAAATGAGGAAAAATCTGCAATGATTGCGCAGGCGCAAACGGATATACTGGAACAACGCTGATAAAATTTTCAGTAGCTTGAAAAGACATTCGCGGCGAAACTCCCGAGAAAGTTTTAAGATAAAATCCGTTTTCCACGGAAAAGTCCGCCAAGGCACGTTTGCGACGGTTGTAACATAACCTAGATGGGGGGATGCCCCGACCACGAATGTCAAAAGTTTGGATCAGCCTCAAGCGCAGGGTGGGCTTTTGGGGAGATGGGTGCTGGGGGAAAGAAAGGTTTTATTGGGGAAGCGTTTTCAAACCCTGCTTCCGAAGAGAGCAGTTTTCACCGCTGAATCAAAAAGATATCGTAGATTTAAACTTTGATCTCGTATTTTGTTCGCAAGCAAAATATACGGATCAATAGTAACAAGACGCATTTACCATCAAGTTTTTTTGCAACACCAGGGACCTCACTGCTGTCGTTGGAGTTTCCTCAATGCCATGCTGGCACTTATTTCAGCAACCACATCAATGCTTTCAAAGAAATTACACTGTTGAGAATTGGTCTATAAAATGAGTACTTGAAAAGAATTACCGATAGGTGTGCGAACACGTTGGTTTTGGTGATGGAAGCAGAAAACTAGCCTAAGTGCTGCATTCAAGTGGAGTAATTTTTCAAAGGTTGTTTTTGATGAAATTGACCACATGGCTGTGAGTATCACAAGAACTGAGGGCTCATAAAGATTTTAAACAGTAAGGAAAACGTTGCTCGTTTCCCAATTTTTGAAAACATTCTATTTAGCTGAAGTGAAATTATTGTGACACAGGAACCCTTAAACGTCACATGGCGTTATCGACTGGCACAGAGGTCAAACACCCCACTCAATCGATCAAAGCCTCGGAGAGGCCGCTTCTTACGAATAACATTTCTTTGATTTCGGCGTAAAAAACACAAAATGCCCGTTTTCCAGCTGTTGTCACTTGAGTTTAACATTGCACTCTACTACAGATGAAACGCAAGTTTGCTTGTAATGTCGGAAATGTCAACTTTGTCACAAGTGCAGCGTGAGGCCGTGTAGCAACGTCTTCGATCGCTGTCAGGTGGTCTAAGTGTAGGCGTGATTGTCCAGGCAGAATTTAAGTAGAACGAGGGCGTGGTTTTTGTAAAACAGCGACGTAATCGTCATGAACTTCTGGCAGAACACCGTGAGTGACGTTGTGCACTGGAGCATAACGCTAAACTATTGTCTTGCGTGA
>JGI24158J21664_10014295_pt1 | contig 10425 bp, 6 predicted proteins | sample Ectturendosymbi3_FD_21664 | JGI IMG/M metagenome (IMG submission 21664) | reverse complement strand
GTGTTGTACCAAGTGAACAAATAGTGTTAAGAATGCGTCTGTAAACCTGAGGCTCGGCCTCCAACGCCGTTACAAAACGTTCTGTTAAGTAAGTTTCTGCACCCCGGTGTCAAACGAAGATTCTGACCTATTATTTTTTGTCAGCTTCTCAGAATAAAGGAATAAAGTTTGGCGATTACTTTTTGTGATGTGTGTTGTGTAAATTAAACTTTTTGGTTAGATGTCAGATACCCACAACAAGCTGCAGTACGGGAATAAGTAAAACCAGTGAAAAATATTGGGCTTAATCAATCATTTTTCTTTTTCTGACTGTAACATAAACCCTAACCCGACACACTTACCTAAACACCAAATCCTAAGCCCTAATCATCAGTTTTCTCAGCGTATTTGGTATGTTGAATGTTTCTCTGTGCATGCGCATATGGCGTGAAGTCAGAAATTTCGCTTGACGCTGGTGATTCAGCCTCCAACGCTGTAAAACGTTCTGTTTTGTTTTTATTAAACCAGCGTCGCGCAGAATGTGTGTGCTTGTATACTATGGACTTCGTGTCTGGGGGCAAAAATACATTATTATTATTATTATATGTAACCATTTGCGAAAAAGTTGTACCACGGTTGAATAAGCACGATGACGTCATCGAATAAAATTTCATGAAAATTGCCCCTCCCCCCCCGAAATGAAGAGCTGGTTGCGCCCCTGCCAATGACTAATCTTCGTTTTTTTATTGGAGTATTTGAAATGATGTTTAACGCAAAACGCAAGGCGTTACTCCTCGAAGCCGTACGTATACGCCACTGGCCCACACTATCCCGCATCTTTGTCCAAGGGCAAGCCTGTTCTCTTGGCTCGCATGTTAAAGTCTAAAGTAGTAACATTGTTACCGCAACAAGTCTAAGTTAAACACAGCGTAGGAATCTGTTTTTGCGCAAAATCGACCCTGATATGCCCGTTTTTCCCCACACATCAATCAAAAAGCATTTGCTTTGTACGTAAAAATCAGCTTCTTGCGATTTGTTCCGTATATCTACTGTGTCATTCTTGTTAATCAAATTCATTGATTTGTTACCACTTGCAGAAAACCTCCACTTTCTTTATCTATGAGCACGGAGGAAACTCAGAATTACACAACGAGATCTATTCGAGATGAAGTGAACGAAAAAGATGGTTTGACTGTTAGCTTTCATGGCATTACCATGTATATGCCGAACAAACATACCTTATCAGAAAAAGTTGCCAATTGCATCTTGATTCGAAAAAGCAGCTCTACGGCAAGGCAAGAAAAGCAAGAAATGATTCTTCAAGAAGTGAGGTTAGCCCAATATGTTGACTGTGTATGGTGGAAGGAATTGTATGCCTTTCGGAGAGCTTAATATAATGTCTGCAAAAATTGTGCAGTGATAATCGTTAATCTTTTTAGAAACATGGCATATCCTGCAATACTTTAATATCTGCCAACCCAAAGACGTTAGGATTGGGTAGTGGGAATTGATCCTCACTTCCAGCACGAAATTTGGAAAGTTCTTATCGGTAACATAGTGATAGAACAAAGAAATTTTCAATTACCGCTGCATATATATAATCTGTGCTTTCATTGGTTAAAAAAAAACACTCCTTAGCACTTTCCCAACAAGTTTACCACGTATACAATCTGATTTGTAAGCTCGACATAAGGTTCTACAAATGACCAAAATCGTGCGTAATATTACGTCATTGTTGCTTAACCAACATTTTGTTTGGTAATAGCTACACCATGCATTAAATGCTTAGACTACACTTGCTCAACTAGACTACAGACTACACGTGTTGCAGCTTACGAACTAATGTTAGCTTGCAAAGTTAAAAACATTGGTGTTGGGAACCACATCTACACATGCGTAGCTGCAAAATGTTAGTCCCTCTACTACCCCATAAACGTGGCATTTTCTTCTGCTTCTAGTCTAGTAGATATTGCAAATCGAAGCAACGTTACTCTCAATGGGAAAGTTTGAATGCATATGCATATTACGTGAAATGTTGCAATTCTAAGAAAAAAGGACTATGTTTGTTGCAACAGCAGGTTTGCTGTGTTGAACATTCCCAGTACCGAGCTGGTACGTGAGCTGGTAAATTTGTGCAGCTCTTAATTTGGTGATGAAAGCTTGTCACCCCTATGCTGCACTGACCTAGAAACAGGTCTACGCACCTTCCCGATTCGTGTGCGTTGCTAAATATATGACGTCGTGATCTATTCGTTGGTGAGCACTAACCGTAATCTGTCTGCAACCATTTTTGGGTGGTTTAAAGGAGATTTTTGATTTGCAAGTGAGTCTTTCTGTTTTTAAAAGCGTTTACTGCATAAAATAAATGTCTTAGTGGCGTTGCCCCAGAAAAAAAGTTTAGGAACGCTTAATTTGGGAAGACAGTTTTTTTAATCCAAAACATTTTTGACAACTTTTGTTACAAAATTTCACAAAAAGGTGAAAACAGACACCGATATGTAAACAGCAAGATAAGCAGACTGCAAGCGAGATTGTGAGATACACGACTTTTTCAACTGGATCACTCCTCGCGGCAAAAGGATACTACAAATTTAATGTAGAATTTTGAAGATAGCAACGAATGTTGCAAAATTCTGACCCCTCTACGACTTTCGCAGCTTTGGATCGAAGGTCACAAATTCATTCCATTTATTCTATACCTGCTGGCTTTTTGTAACCGTTGTTTTTTATAAATGGTATGCTTCAGTCCATTTTTGCAAAATATCTCCATCCAGGTTATACTTACAGTTTTTCTTCGTGTGTTGTGCTGCCCCTTGCAGTAGACCGTTAGTAAAATTAACTATTTGCAATTCCTCTGCTTTATGTGTTTAATTTGCAATTGAAAATTTGCAGCGGGTTATATCGTCCAGGGCTGCATGCATTGATGGGACCATCAGGATGTGGAAAGTCAAGGTTAGTTTGTTTTGGAAAAAACAGCCAAATTCTTCTTTTCAGCACCTGCGTCAAATCAGTGTGGCAATATTGGATTGAAAACGTTTTTTTTTTTGACTTTTTGACTTTGACTTTATGACTTCAATCATTGCTCAGATTCATTTCTCGATTGAAGGCGTTTTTCTGCCATTTGTTATTGAATTTTGAAGTTCTAATACATTAAAAATAACGCCTTTATCAAAGAAACAAAGTCATTCGATATTTCACATTCCTGAACTTAAATATACCCTCGAAGTAGCAACATTGCTTTTGGTTTTCAGCCTCCTAGGTATCATTGCTGGTCGTACAAACAAGCGCGATTACAAAGGAAAAGTGTTAGTAAATGGATTGGTCATGAATGGCAATTTCAAGCGGTTCTGTGGCTTCGCAACACAAGTAAGTCGACTGGTTACTTGATTAGCGTGTGACTGAGGTCACTTACAAGCAAGTTGCATGCAAAATTAAATTCGACTTCATCATTAAGTCTAAAAGACTTCAACGACTATTTCAATCATTTTAGACTGATTGTTGGTTTACTTTACCGCCTATTTCGAATGGTCAACCACGACTCCCATTTGAAAGTAAATCTAAGAGCGATGAGGCAATATCTTGAGAACCCGTATTAGAGCACTTCAGTGTGTTTTGTAAATCACTTACCGAAGCGTATGGACTTTTCCTTTAGCAAACCCATGGTTTTTACACACGATCGGATATGTATCAGAACTTATTTTAATACCTTCACTCAGCATTCGCACCACATTTGCATTTTCAGGTTTACGCCTATAATAACCTTGGTTTGTCAATTTCTTGGTTGGCTAGGCTTGGTTCCTTGTTTTTCTACGCATGTAATGCGCTCTTACCGAGACAATGATGCCAAGTTTCTGACAATACCGCCTGCCGTAATTTAGCAGGATCAATTTTCATTGATCGTGCGATTCAGTATATCAGTTGCATATACGACACCTCAATTTCCTCATCAGGACGACATCTTGATTCCTAGCCTGACAGTCCGGGAACATCTGCACTACGCGTTAGCTTTACGTCGTTGCACTTACATCTGCAAATCTGAGAGGACTTTACTGGTGGACGAGCTGGTGGATGACTTAAAGTTGACTGGCTGCCAACACAAAACGGTAAGATGAATGTAAAATCAGTCCCTCAGAAGCTATCAAGACAGAATAGAAACGGTGAAGCTGTGTTGTCTGGCAATTGTTTTCATAGCTTGGCAAGCAAGTTTGGCCTATTCTATACAGCTAAACTATATCGTTTATGTTAGTTGCTTTTCAAATGTTTCGTGAGTTTTGAGGCCAAAACGAAGTAATTATTGCCACAATTCAGATACAAGCAAGATTAGGTATCACTGTAATACTGGTCAAAGCATTGTAGGAAGTTATAAATCACGTAAATACACAAGCCTTGCGACTTTCTTGCACAACGTACGCAAATTAAAACGTGTACTTTAGTTCACTGTTTGTAGTTTACCTGCAAGAGCTTATACATGTGGCACTGACATGTTGTTCAATCCCTTGCATCAAATTTCAAAATACCATGAAGTTAAAATTCGTAGTAAAATAGGTCAGTTGGTTTCAAAGTGTACCATATTTACGTTTTTTAAATTCTTTGAAAAAACTTTAACTCGTGTTATCTTTGAGTTTAACAAACGATAAACTTCTACTTCGGAGACGCCACGACTTCCGATAAACAAAACTTCGGTCAGGCTCTGCTGGCGCTAAAACATAAACACACGTTAAACTTGCCAACGTTTCGATAAACTTTTTACTATTCAACGTATTCACGTTTTTCGTAATTTCGTAAGCTGAAAAGTCAAGATCAATAGATAATAAGCTAACGTTTGTCGGGAAGTCTGAAAAAGTATTTACGAAACAGATGTTTGTGAACTAAATTTGTAAATTAGTATCAGAGGAATTCCTCATCAAAAAGCATTTCGTAGCTTTTAATAAGACAACGACGAATTTCTCAATTTTAGCTGATGTCTTAGAGCGAATTCTCAGAGAATCTTATTGACTATTATGAGCAATTAGCATGCAGCGGTATGCTAATAATGACCACCAATTTACGCTTGTCTTAACTTGCAGGTTGGCACATGGACAAGCCAGTCTATATGTGGCGGAGAACGAAAGCGAACAGCTATCGGTATGGAGTTGGTTTCGTCACCGAAAGTTCTTTATCTTGACGAACCAACAAGCAAACTTGATTCAGCCACATCCAGAATGATTGTTCTTCAACTGAAAAAGTAAGCTGTTGTAATCATGCTAGCGCACAACAGGCGCAAAACAGCGTTGATATACTAGATAATGCTACCCATTAGAAGTTGTACAGGTCCTTTGACATAAATTCGATCAAACGTGATTGCTCGGTTCGACTGATATGCAACATAGGAATTATATCAATTGCATGACCACCCAGATTTCGTTCAGACTTTGAATATTTAATTCCTCCCCCTCATGTCCGGTCAGCTCTGACATAGCTAGCCTTCTTTCTTCCGATCCTGATGATTTGGTCCAAAAATTATTGTTTTCACTTCTAATGAATGTTTGTTAAGTTCAACTACTTTCATGTCCAAGCAAGTCGAAACATGCACGGGCTCCCAAATAAGGAGTGGGGTTAAATTTGAAAAAAATTGAAACGCTATGAAATTGCCTGTCAATTTAAAAATAATTTCTGCAGTAGAATGTTTATGGAAAGGAAAAATGTTTACCTACAATAAGGATTGTCAGCTGTCCCGAATTAGAGTCGTCGGAAATAGTCTAATTCATTGTGAAGAAGTTGCTCGTTTAAATTACCGTAATCATTTCTTATTGCATCAAAACTATAAAATTAGGCACGCTCACCGCTTGAGGGCGGCGCCATGTTTTTCCTGATCACAAACGTTTTGCCAAGTATATTTCTAGTCTCAAATGTTCGATGACACATTAATTTGGAAAATACTCAATATCGCTGTGTGTAGAACTGTTAAAGCAAATATTTTCGATTTTATCACTTTCGTCTAGCCAAGAGCGCATCAAGACATAAATCAAGCTACAAATCTCCCACCATACATCACATTCAGTTCCAGTCGTCTTCTGTTAGTGACTTGCAAAGCGTAGCATTAGCATTTTTGCGCAGGCTAGCAACAAAAGGAAGAACAGTCGTGATGTCCATTCACCAACCTTCTTATTCAATTTATCAGCTGTGCGACTCACTGACTCTTCTAGCAAAGGGCCGTACTATTTACCACGGACCGGCTGAGGATGCTCTGGGCTACTTCGCAACGTTAGGTAAGTGGAATCAGAAGTTGTTAATGTTTTTCCCAGCTAATAATATTTAATGAAATGAAATCTATCAAGCCCGCAATCAAGGGGCTGGACACAGTGGCGTAACGAGGGGACAAAGGGGGACATCTGCCCCCGGGTGCAGCACTTTAAGGCCCCAAATTGAGGTCGGAATGTTAAGTACTAATTACGAAATGTCAAATGTCAGCGGCTATATTACGCAGTTGCAAAATCTCATCAAGATCACCAGCAGTGGTGTAGGAGGCGGGGGTGCAACCGCACCACCAAAAGTTTTGATTTGGTGAAAATTCGGGCAAAATCCTCTAAAATCCGGGCAAAATCTCTGAGAACCTTCCAAAACCCCTGAAAATCTGAGCAAAAATGGCGCCCAACGCCCAACGTGCTTTGATTTAAAAAAAATGGCGCCCGAATTGAGCTTTTTTTCAGAGGTCACTTATTTTGAAGTATTTGTATTTTTTGGGCAAGTTTGTTTGGGAGAACCGGGCAAAATAATCCTTCGCACCCCCAAAAATTTGCCTGCTCCTACATCTTTGATCACCAAGGTTCGCAAGGCGAGCAATTATGGACCTTATGACGTTTCAAGGCGGAGTTTCTGTCTCCAGCAATAAGTGCCCGCCTGTGGTTTGACTCACGGTTGCGTCACAATGCTTTCAGATAGCCAGGGTTGCGAACTTTCCGACTTCCATTTTCATTTTATAGTTGCATCACAATAGGACGGGAATCCAGAGTTCAATGTGCGTGCAGTGTGCTACCTATCTTGCGCATCCTCTTGGAGCAGTGATAAAACTCACACAATGTTGCTACCAGGCGAGTGCAGAGGGGGCATGAACGAGGCGACGGCCCCGGACATTCAAGGCAATGGGTCATCCAACGAGTGAAATTACAATAAGTGCATTTTAACAAATTTTGTAACTAGACCAGGGGCAGTGGCGTAGCCAGCCCAAAAATTTGGGTGGGGTCAAAATGTTTGATTTTAGGCGAATAACACTATTTTGTTTGGAAAAACGCCTCTCAATGCACAAAATGACAATATTTTCTAAAAATGTGGGGGGCGCATGGCCCCTCTGGTCCCCCTGGCTACGCCTATGACCAGGGGTGAACAATTTTCTGTGAATGGTAGTAGCACACAGCATTTTTTTTAGCGCATATATATAAGCTTTGCCATACAGCATTCACATGCATCAAGATAAAAGGTAAAAAAAACGTTCGCGCACTCCAAGTTTTTGGTCGCGCGGCGCGAGTGCGCGACCGCGTTTTTGCACCCTGAACTAGACTCTTCTTATTGGCTACTAAAATCTGCTGCTGCATGGATCGGGTAGTAACTTGCCTGAGGGGGCATGCAAACCATGGGCGTCCGCAGGGGGGGAAAAACGGGCATTTGTCCCCCCCTGGAAATTGGAACTAAGAAGCAAAAATTTCTAGAAAACGTGAAATCAGCAGTTTAATTCTTCAGTTGGGTTAATTCTTGCAATAACGATTTATTTGCCGATATGTCACTCACACTACCAGAGTCAGGTTCACTGTTCTGGTAGCCTATAACATGCAGTGATGAGTTTGCAGTTCAATAAATACGCTTCTTTGCCTGCAGAGGCAAGTTGCGAAACGCTGGAGCAAATTGTTTTATTATTGGCGTTTGTTGCGTAACAATAACATGGCAACAAATCATCGAAGATGCACTTGAAGTTACGGTGGTAGGCGTTCTGCCGCATGCAACTATTGAACGCAGACATCATGGCAGGTAATGCTTCGAGACGGTGACTGCTGATAGCGGTAAGCCAAGCAGGTTTATATCAATGGTGGGCGAACTGCGGCTCGCCGAAATATTTTGTGTGGTTCTTCTAGATAAATAGGAATGTCTCAAATTGGCGGAGAGTTGTTTATCTCGCATTTAACGTTTGTTTCATTTATCAACGTATTTAAATAAGTTCGTGAAGTTGGTCACCAGGGAGTCTGCGCGATTTGATCACAACGACAGCGAACCTAAATCGCAAGTTAGGCTGCCTGAACACAATTAAAATTTTTCAAAGACACGTATTGTCAAAAGCATTCTGTCCTTTTCCCAATGTCAGAACGAGAACGAATGCTTTTCGCAAAGAGGCAATTGCAGACCACAAAGTGGAAGAACACTAAAATAAATTTTAAGACTATTGGAGGGAGTTCCAAGGCAGATTTGAACATTTCCAAGAGTTAAAACCACGCTTTGCATTTCTTGTAAATCCATTCAATGTAAATGTAGTCGGCAGTGACGTAACTGACTGGAGGCAAGGGGGCGAGCCGCCCCTTGGCAAGCTAAATGTAAAAACTGGGCCCCCTTTAGTTGACATTTTCATAATTAGTATTATTTAATTTGTTGTTTTTTGCGTTTTTCGGGGTGTTTTCTTTTTTTTTAATCTAGTATGGACATCCACGACATCCAGAGATTCACAATCATTTCTCAACCTTTTTCTGAGTTTTGTCTAGGGCCCCCCCTACGGTGACCATTGGGCCCCTTCAGCTCAGCTTTGCCCCCCTGGCTCAAACCTCTAGTTACGCTGCTGGTATTCGGTGATGGCTGTCCAGTTCACCAACTGTTTGTCACAAACTTGACTGCTGCAGAAATTAAACTGGCCAAAATGCAAAAAATCTGGCCTTAAAAAGCTTTAGTCAATGCCACTCCACAGTTAACTTCTGGCAACAGGTTCCAGAAAGTAAATACCCAGAAATATAAAAGACCAGTGTACTACTCCTTTCTGTGTGTAGCACAACACATTGCTGCGAATTTTGTTTCTCTCTAATGAAGTTCGTAAAACCAAACCATTGTGCAACCCTGAAAAATGAACACTTGGGAGAATTAATTCGCATATATAGCAACGTACTGTCCAGATTTTCGGGAACTAGAAAATAAAACAAAAATTTAATATTGACAATCACTGTACACCATTTGATGTAAAACTTGCATTCCTTACAGTATTTGTATTGACACTACAAACTGGCTTTGCGGCTCGCCGGTGTTTTTAGTTTTCTGCTATGTCCAATATTTTTAAATTTTGTCCTACACGTTCTTGGTGACTCTTCCATTGAACAAGTTTGCCCACCCCTGGTTTATACCATGTGTAAAGAAGTCAAGATCATAATTAGGGGCACGGGGGGAAGAAGGCCCCATTTGAAATTTTTGGCCTCTCCTGGAAAAATGTGCTGGACAAAATTTAAAACTATTGGACATAGTTAAAAAATTTTCGGCCCCTTCCAGAAAACTTTTCGGTGTCCCAAGCTGGTTACGTGCCTAAAAAAAGCATTGCTGCCAAAAAAGCGCATTTTAGGAACCAATGCTCCTTCTAAACAGGAGCGGATTCAGGGGGGAGGGGCGATCGCCCACCCTTAAAATCTAAGAAAGTAACTTTATTCACCACGATTTTGTACAATTCGGAAAATAACATATCAAAACAAATTCCGAATAAGACTTTCGTCATGTTCGAATTGTCTTATTTTTCACGATATAAGGTCATTCTGTCGTCCATTGTTTTCTCACAGCAGTGTAGTGAAGTGGACTTCATGTCTTCTTACAGTAGCGAAGCTGTTATGAAATTGACTACCACTGAAATATCCCACCTTAAACGTTACTAGCTGGACCCGCCCCTGCCTCTTACGTGCGAAACTGCGCAGTATCACCAGACTATTTGCACAGTGAAATCTCATTCTCGCGCACTTGCAACCATAGGTGTAGGAGCAAGCAAAATTTTGGGGATGCGAAGGATTTTTGCCCGAATTTCCCCAAACTTGCCCAAAAAGCTGTTGTGCGACTTTTGCCTAGAAATTTTCTCCCACAAAGATCATGAACTGAAGACCTTTTTTGGTGTGACCTCTAAAAAAGCCTTCATGTTTTTCTGCAAACGCTGGGCACCATTTTTTGAAGTCAAACAACATTGGGCGCCATTTTTGCCCAGGTTTTCAGGGATTTTTCCCGGACTTTCGACAAATCAAAACTTTTGGGGGTGATCTTGCACCCCCGCCTCCGACACCACTGCTTGCAACCTTCCAAAACATTCGAAAAACACGAAAACAAGGAGAAGCTACTTGAATTAAATATGTATTTTGTTCGTATTTTGGCAAGATTTTGTGCTTATTCTAATAATTCACAAAGTTTGTAATTCATTTAGAACTCTGCTAACTCAGTCTTAAAATATCCATTCTCACTAAAACAAAC
>JGI24158J21664_10014294_pt1 | contig 10425 bp, 5 predicted proteins | sample Ectturendosymbi3_FD_21664 | JGI IMG/M metagenome (IMG submission 21664) | reverse complement strand
TTTGTTTTTCATGGACATTTTTGGCCAAGGTTACTTTTATTGGCCACTTCGGCTATGAATACCAATGATGAAAGTTATGTTTGTGATTTGAGATTTTGAGCGACCTCTGGCATCCCGCTCTGCCAAACGCGAATTCGCGTTCGCTGGAGGCAATCTCTGGAACCCCACTGTGCAAGCAGGAGTTCGCGCTCAGGGAGGTAACTGCTGGCATGGGATTGCAAGTACGAGCATACTCATGCACTGGTAGGCAAGCGTTGGCATGAAAGTACGAGTATCTCGTACCCCGGAATGGAACGTGTTAATATGCCTGTTGAGTTCTTTAAATTTAAAAGTATGGCAAGTTCGATGCTACAGCAGAAGGACTCTATGGAATAGAATTGTAATTAAATCGCTTATTAACTCTAATACAGCATAATGACAAAGGAAAATGCCAGCAAAAGCTTAGTGGTGTGAAAATGTAGTGAACAAAAGCTTTCATGCAGTCAGTAGCGCATTCTCTGTGGAAATGTTGCTTGCGTGGTTTAGGTGGGTTAACCTTTCATGGAAATCAAGCTGGAGGTCTAACTTTGGTCGTAGTTTAGTACAGGAAGTGAAAGACAATTTATCGCTCATTACTGTTAGCTCGTCATTCTGTACTAAACAACCTTTGCATTGAATAAGGTGCCAAACTATTGTTCACCCTCTTCCGTTAAAAAAGAAAAGTTACAGCGTAACGTACAGCCTCTTCATTTCAGGTGTAGTGATTGCTGCATTTTTGCTCAAACAGTATATACAGCCTAAGACTCCTCTCATTCGAAAGCAGTACCTCTGTTTCCGCAAACGTTGATACGCAACTGGTGCGACCTGCTTGTCCAATGCTGTAATTTCGGCAATTACTAAAACGAAATTCAAATAAGCTATCAATATCATTGCGCATCGCGCACATGACCAGGAACTGTATGAGCGCGGAATTTAAGCAGAGGGGCCAGTCACAACAGTCTTCCCACTCAGGTACCTACAAATGGAGGCACTACTTTGGCACCGTTACGTACCTAGGGAGGCTACTGGGAACAGCACAGAAAGTCTATTTTCTCGAAGACTTGAATGCTGCGAGTAAAATCTTGCCATTAGCTAGTGATTGTTAAGTCGAACATCACTTTACCTTCAGGGAAAAAGCATGAACCTATTGAATAGCTAAAAAGATATTCCCTGAATGTTGTTAGCACCTATTCAACTAAGCATCGTGGCTGTAGCACTGTGGAGCTGTGCGACTGGCGGAAACTCATCTATTCCGGCGTTGAACCAAGCCAACACAGTCTCCCCAGGCTGGGATGAAGATTCTTAAGTCCCCATCTGGCAGGCTATGTGGATGAATGGATCCCACTGGGAGGAAGGGTGCGCATGCTCAGATTGACGTTGGTATACCGCTTCTGCGTTTCATAGGAGCATAGGTCTCAAAGTCTAGCATATAGTACCTGAAAATTATGGAGGGAACTAGTGATGCTTTCGAAAGGGTTAGGGTGGTTTTCACTCTCTCCACAGAGACAACAGTACTTTTGTTCATATGAGAGTTGTTAATCCATTAACAGCCAAGACATATTCCGGCATTTTCTTTTTTATTCGCTTGTCTTGCGACTTTCTCTTCGGGATGTCTCACTGCCACTCTTTTCCATCCTTTAAAGTCCTGGTAACACCTTCTGTCGCGTCTTTGAAGTTTGCTTTAGGCAGAGGTGGATCCAGCCAGTCAGGTTAAGGGTGGGGGGATTTCAGTAATACTTAGCAGTCAAGTCTCATTACGGGTTCACTACTGTAAGAGAGATGAAATATACTTCACAACATTGCTGTGACAAATCAATGCAGGGCAAAGGGCCTTACTTCGTGAATGCTGTTTTCCTAATTGTACAAAATCATGGTGAATAGGTTTTTCGTGAATAAGTGTCATGATGAATAAGTTAGGTTTTTTTTAGAGGGGGCAATCACCCCAATTGTCCCTCCTGGATCCGCCCCTGGAATTGGGAGATGCCAGCTTTCTCTAACCGATAAAAAGCCCATCGCTTTGTTTTCGCCTCGAGATCAACTCCCGCCTTCTACTAACCCTTATGATTCACCCATCATCTCCGACCTGGCTTGATTGCGTCCTAATTTGGAGCCACATGAATTACAGTATTAAAAGTTGATGAAAACCGTAAGGTGTTTTGAGTCTTCTCAGGATCGCTGCCCACACGACCATCCCGAGAGGAAATACGGGGGGTTGAAAAGGCTTCGATGTTATTATTAAAAGCAAGAGTAGTTGTGTAAAGACTACCACGGTTGTCATGGTAGTCCTTGCAAATTAGGTTGGAATGGTTTTACTGACACCTAACCACCAAATCGATTTACAAAATCCGTCCCAGTGAAGCAAGTGTATCGTCGAACTTCAGTAAAAACCTTGTATAATCCATTGCACAAAGCCAGGAAGGAGCAATGATGCTGCACCACTTGGCAACGGGTTTTATTTCAAACCCAGCTGAAGCTTCAATCGATTTGTATAAAAACAATGTGACACACACTGAGTCCAATGCTCAAACTGTAAACGTACCAAATGTATACGGTGCTTTCACTTCAGGATATGACAGTTTAATCAGCAAATCATTCACCTGTCATTAACAAATGAAATCAACCTCAAACAACATATCCTCAAAAAGAATTTTTAAGTCAGATTACGCAATCCATTAATTTGAACATAAACAAGGTTTCTTGATTCAATCGTTTAACGGTTAGGGTTTTTCAGTGAACGGAACTTCAAGAAACATAAAGTTTAGCAGACAAATATTTAATAACAAACTGCACACCACACGTCCATAATACACCCTACACTGTGGGTAAATAAGCATCTTTGGCAATATATATACAATTTCGACCGGCTTAATGACCTGTTTGGTTAAGCACGCTCCACCAAAGCTGATTCGATAGACTAGATTCGATTCCTGGTCAGGTCACACCAAATACTTGAAAAACGGCTGCATCTTGTCCAACTTCCAGCTCGCCGTTGATGGTTGGGCGCAAGTGAACAGGACAAGGAGGACAGGAACCGAGCATCATAAACGAAACTGAACTAATATATACACATTGTGTCTGCAGACGTAGTAATTTCAGAAAATGATTGAGTTTGATACAAAAGTTTTAGTTAGCGATTGCCTAAGTCGATATGGTATAGCCAGCTTGGCCACTGGCTATATGGCAAGTGCGCTCAATTCCTCTCCGCTGTCTTTTGTTTCTTTCGACTCGTCGACAGATTGTCTTGGATTTAGCGCCTGATCTCTGAAAACATACCTCTGATTTGACAAAATTGTTAATAAACCCAATACGTTGTACACGTGATGTTACATTAACACTTGATACTTTTACTTGTAACAAGCAACCATGATACTCAACTGATTGTCTGCTTTTTTTAATACTAAAGAACAATCAATGTTTGTGCATATTTTTATGGAAGATTTCAGCTTTTTGTGTGACATGGAGTTTCAAACAAAGTTGTGAGGGCGTTTAAAGATTTATCACAGGATGCAAAATCTAAAATATTTGCAGAAAATAACTTTTTCCTATTAACGTGCACTGCACTGCACTGTATCAACACCAACTACATTCTTTAAGAACAAGTAGGCTTCATCATTCCACATTCCGTCCAACCAACGAACAGTCCTCATTAAATTAGTTAATTTTTCGGTTAAAATTTTTTTAGTACGGCTTTCTAATAAAATCGTAGGTCTGAATTTGGCTCCGCTCAGCGAAAAGGTTGCGAACCACTGTTTCCAACTGTACAAGAGTGCAATGTAAATTTATTGAAGTATCTTGTCTGCAGAGCTAAGCGTGCGAAGTCCTGACTTGTTTTAACATTTACTGTAAATCCTTAAGAAGTGAAATGTACGCAGCTCTTTTCCTTTCAGAAAACTGTTGTTCGATAATAATTTCCCTTGTTACTTACTTTAACTTGGGTAAAGTAAATAGTTTGGTAACGAAACTATTTCGCATGTTTGTTTGGAAAAACTCCTCGGCTTCGTCGTACGTCATGGTCAAATGGTGTCCTTTTGTTTCGGGAAACGTTGCAGCAATCCACGCTCCACAAAATGAGGCAATTCCGAAAATTGTCTAAAACCAAGTTTGATTGAAAAGCTTGTGCGTCGCGTCTAACACGAGTTGAATTAATGGAAACAATTTAATGCCACATAACGTTGAATAATGATGCAATGGGTAAATGAGTCTCAGACGATTTTGCATGAATAAACATTAAAAAAACAAATTATTTCATTTTTCATACGTTCGTGTTGAAAAGTCTTAAAAAAGTCCTAAAAAAGTCTTAAAAACTTGATATAATGTGCTCGTTAAACTCAGCACTTGACGAAAAGATGTGAATAATTGCGCCGGGAAGGATTTTCCTACACACGGCAATAAACGCTTTGTTTCTAATAGAAAAAATAAAACCGGAAGGTATTAACCCTGAACGCGTTTAGTATTTTCAGATACCTGTGTAAGCCAAGGCACAGAATATTGAAGCTGAATTGTCCACGGTGTAACTATGCTTCCTATTCGAGCACTCATGGACGCTAGACCAACAGCTGTTGACCTGTCAGTTAGATAAAGAAATTTAATTGGAAGTTAAAACCAAAAGCAATACTTTCAAAAACGTATTTGAATGAAAAATGTCTTATGATAACAAAAGCACAAAATTTTTTTGACGTTGCGTTACGCTCATAGATCAATTCATGATGCACAGGTCACATTGCGATCTTGACTCACCCGGAATTAAAATGCCGGAAAAGCAGTTAGTACAAAAAACTTACCTTCCGCATGTTGGAAACAATTCCGATGTTTGTATGTAAATAGCAACAAAGGTCACGCTTGATCCAAATATTCCAAGCAATGCCAATGCTGTGCCCAATTTTTCAGCGACTGCAAACAAGGATTAACATGATCCCTTGCTTGGTTAGTTATTATTACTTAAATGCAGCATTTTGTAAATTACGTAGCTTTGATGACATCTAATAAAATCTGATGCTGCCATGTAAAAAATACATCCTTCTGCTTCTGCAATGTCGACAACAGTAACAAGTAGCTTGAGGCGTCTAACATATTTTTCTTCAAGCAAGCAGTTTGATGAACCAGCTTCAAAATCTCGGTCAGACAATAGACTTACCAAAAAATTGTTTTTGACTGGGGAAGTGGCACTGTCAAGTGCATAGTTTCGTAGTTTCAAGTAAAGTGTATTTGCATATCTACTTGTATTTTTCAATATGGTTTGTTTTATATACTTTATGGCAGTGGTTCGTAACCTTTACAACACCAGGGAACCCTATTCCTAAAGGCATTGGCTTGAGGACCCGTCGTTTGAGTTATGTCATTAGTTAAAGTAGTGGTCTTTATTGTTTGTGTATCTGAGAGTTAAGGAAAACTTGGCATTCCTGGGGACACCCGGATTTATCACTTTGGATCCCGTCTAACCACTGCTCGTGGACTAATGGAATTGCGTTATCATCCATTAAAATGTGCATCCAATGTAATCTAATTTTTATTTCTTGAAGGGATTTTCTGAGCTTGTTTCGTGATGAAGTGCATTTTCTCCAATGTTTTAGGAAGTGTTCAACAGTCTCTGGTGAGCTGCATTCGCTACAGACCATTCAGATGGAGACCTATTTTTACGTAGTGTTTTATTTGAACGCAGGTTGATTAACTTGGATGGAGTGTACGTAGTGGAGAGTTCAGCAAGGAAATCTGCAGTGTCATTAATGACCAGGAATGCATTTACAGGCTGGAATCCCAACTAGGCCCGCAGCCACGGCAGGGCATTCGGGGACAGTTCTCCCCAATATTTTTGTACCCCCCAAATTCTGTTGTGCCCAGGAAAATTTATTTTAAACATACAAAAAACAAAAATATTGCCCCCCTAAGTATTTTTCTCCACCAAACCTCAAAACCTAGCTACGGACCTGATCCAAACATATATAATCTCGATTTCGTAAGAAAGAAGCGTATGTTTCAGCAGAATTACCTTGCCTACAAACTTATGTCTCCTCCAGCCATTTATGGCAATGGCTTCAAGGGCACCAATGCTGTCAGTAAAATAGCACCCCTGTCATGAGCACACTAAGGTTGACACCGAGTACAAGGCGCTAAGAGCTGTGGGCTGACGACTTGTTTATTTTAATTGTTTTCTTGATATTATATTACTGTATGTAAATTCTGCTAGCTGTTTTCTCATTTGTTTTCCAATCATCGATTTGCACATGAATGAATTTACTATAGGGTTCATGAAGATGATAAAGAACATTTTGTTTAATGATGTTCGGGTTTTGTCTGTTGAAAAAGTATGTCAAAGGAAAGTCAGTGTTGATTTTGAAATATCAAGTCTGGTGAACATTCTGAAATTTTGAAAATACATAATATCTTAAAAAATCTCGTGCCATGAATCCAAGATTAGTGACAGACTAGGATGTGTGAAAAAAGTAGTTTTATATTTCAGACAGAGCAGCTTATGTTTGACATTGACTTGGAGTGTCATTTCTCTATACTAGTGCGGAAGGCAAATTGAAGAAGTACTTCTCATTGCTCCCGTATATGCACGTTAGGACTCCGCACTGAAATTTGTGGATTTTTTCTGAAGCAGAACCACGAGAAAGGAAATAAGCCTTTATACCGTAAGTTTTGGATTTGATGTTTTTGCGGGTGACCTCATAATTGGGGTAGGTTTTAACCTTTTTGGATGACGTCATCGGGCCGTGAGCCCCAACCCCCAAATGTAATTATTGTTTCTTTCTTTTTGAAAAGCTAGCCGAAAACCTGTATCTTTGGAGCACTTGATTGGCTATATAGTGTTTGTGGTTGGCAAGTTGTGGCCAAAAACGTATTGTTGGCCCAAATCTAAAGATTTGGATTTTTTTCATACCCACATCTATATTGTTTTTTTCAGAATGATATTCCTGATTAAGTACGTGAAAAGACGTGGATAATTACGTCTCGTTTAAGCGCAAAAACGGTTTAGAACGCATGCTTCTGCCATTCGCTTCCAACACAATGCGCCAAGGACACCTCACCTTCATTTCCACGGCCAACTTCAATAGCTATTGTTGAAAGCAGGCACGTGGCGCATGAGAAAGCCAATGATCCAACGTTTGCTTTTACAAATCCGAGCCAGGCAATAAAAAAAATTCCCGAGATGCTCGCCAAGCTCTCCATCAACCCGGACAACGCATTGTTCACAAACGGGTCTCCGGCCAAATGACCGCTGTTCAGAGCCAGACCGTAGTAAACCAGGCTAGAAAAATATATGCCTTTATGAATCGTAAAACGAATCGTGTATTGTGTAGCAATATGAGTTAAACGCTAGCACAAAAGTATTTGTCCCGAACACAAAGGCAATTATGACTTATTTTTTATGTGCCCATCCTTTTATTTGGGCCGATCAAGTTGCAGATCGTTTAAAATAAGTTCGCCATTAAATGTATCACTTGAGAAGGCATAATGCATTTGTTGCCTGACTAATCTAGAAAAAAGAACAATCGGGCTTCCAATATCCATGTCTGTTGCGGTTTAAAGTAACAATTACTTTTAAAAATTGAAGGAAAAACTTGGATCGTTTTGAACATAATCGTAGTAGTTTTTAAGCATGGATTAATTTGCCTATTGAACTGAAGAAACACAGCAGGCATTATCGACTTGGCAGGAAAAGAATATACTACTTACAGGAATAGCTTGAGACCTAATCTTCTCATAAACATGATATAAATATAGCACACAATAAACTTCTTTGCTATCATTTTGACAAAATTGAAATTTGTATTAAGGGTTCTGCTTTTCAAACGAATTTCAATCACATTTTTACCAGCGCTTTGTATTGATGTGTTTGTTTGAAAAACGGACATTATCTCAAGCTATTTTGTAGCATTAGTTACTGAGTACTGTATTATTGGTATATCGAGTTTTGTCGGAAAACCACCTCCTGGTTAAGACGCAGCAGTTTGTTCATTGGCATTCTGCTTTAGTTGCTTCACAGACGCTTAGAATTCCTTTGGATGTTGAAGGTGTGCTTAACTTCTTTTCTGCTTAGCCCAGGTTGTCTCTCGATGTATGAATCCAGTTAGACAGTTCAACAGGTTACTTGCTGTGGGTGTCGCAAATTATTAGTGCAGATAAGCTTACGCTATGAATTGAACCCATGTGGTTGTTTGTTTCATCCAACGACTTAAAAACGTGAATATTTTTTCTTGCATTACAAGTGGGGGAAAATTGCAGAATGTCAATGCTACGTATATCTTTAAATATCGCTTAAAAGCAAACGTATTTTAGAAATCGAGAGCTAAACCCTACCAATTGAAGCACCATACGAAGAGGTTGGCTGTCATCAGATATCGCGTGTAAGGCCTGTGAAAACTTTCTTTGATTGTGTTCATCTTCTTTGGCTTCTGAACGGTTGGGACAGTGTTAATGCAAATAAAAAAGACGTCACAATAGCTTAGAAATGTCCTGAGATACAACTTAAGAAAATTAGCAGGAAAATGTTACTTGAAAATCCTCATTTTTTGCACTGATGATGAAAGAGTCATAGTTGACAAAAAGTTACTTGTGACTGTGACTAAATTTAGGCAAATCTAGAAGCACTCGAAGATAAATTAAGAACTATGTTAATCCTTGCAAAACACTCGCAAATGGTGGGAAAATATACCCATGATAGAAACGGCACAACTCCTATCTTTGCTTCTTCAGCTAAAACGCACGTATACCTTCATTAAACCGTGAAGTGTACTCGAAGAACACTAAACTGCTACGAGTCATACGTATTTGTCCGGTTCCCCATTCGAGAAGTATAACTGGGGGTATAGCTTGCCGTAGAAAAAACTTTTGCAGCAAAGAACTTTGCTTTGGAAAAGTGAGGTTTCTTCAGAAAGCACAGGTCTATATGAGCTTACAGGAGAGCGAAAATTTAACTAAAATTTAATAGTTGTCTGATTTTATTAAAAACGTTACTGAGCAATAAACATTCAGAAGTTCTGTGGGTAAGCCAAAAGTTAACTAAAGAAGAGATTAAAACAACGGTTATTGTGACCTGAGAAAGGTTGTCTGTTTTTTGATGATGGTCTAAGCATGCCTATCAATGAAATGCCACCAAAGAAAATAAGCTCTTTTCACAAAATAATAGTTGTTCAGAAATGAATTAAATTTCCACAACGAACAAACCAAATATTAAATAAACCTTTTTCTCTGAATTTATTAAACTTCGTTTCTCAGCTTCTTTCCATATTGATTCCTCCAGCTTTGTGTTGTTTCTCTTTGCAATCAGCGCACACACCTGTTTGGCTTCTGTTCGTTTGCCGGAGGCGAACAACCACCTGAAATCAAAATAGTATCTTAACTTGCAACAGGTTTCATTTCCGATGAACAGAGGTAATGAAACCGAAACAAGTATGGAGTTGCAAAACCTTGTTAACCAAGCTTTGCAAGACGCGTATGTACTCAGTTTGAACATATGTAAGCCGCGTGCGTGAACAATAATTCATTCGCTGGAGACCTCTTTCAAGAAAAATATTTAAACATCACCGCACTTTCGAGCTCGGTCATTACTCTATTCCGAATAAGTGACCGGCTAATATATACAGTAGGTGGTAGTTTGGTATTTTTTTAAATAGGCAACGTTGCTTCATAACCACCACCAATCCAATGACAAGCATCTGACGACTTGGCCTTCATACCAAACAACTATGTGTAGCAGACATAAAGTCTACTACATCTAAAATAAAGTATTACAAAATAAAACAATACTCAACAATAAAGAAGACTGGATTCACCACCAGCACTGAGAAGACAAAGAAATACTGATGAACGTCGAAACAGGCCAAGCATCAAGAAGCAAGCATGAATTACATACTGAACATGAACAGAACCTCGCTCTGCTCTCACTCCAATCACGTTCTGATAACGCTCGTATTTTCACTTCCTGTCACGACCTAATCATGTGATAAGCCAGACAGGAAGTGCAAATACCCTTAGGGACTTTCCGGCTGAACTTGAGAATCCTGCGTGCAGTGATCACGCCCTCAACGCGTGATTTTTGGGTATAAATAGGGCGATTTTCGCAGTCAAGTTCAGATCGTTTGTCGATTTCGACGAGTGATCTCCTTCGGTTGTTTAAACCATTTTTGGTTTTGCATCAGACGTAAAACGGAGCTCTGCCTTGCAGCCATGCTAAAGCTCGAACGGCTGGTTGTGAGTGCTGTCGCGACTTTCAGGTGGAAACACCGTTACGACCAACAGCTTGAACTTCTGACTGAAAACAGAAAACAAAGTCTCTTAGAAAGACTTGTTTTCAGTTATAACAGGTTTCTAGACCATATAAAATCTAGATAGCCGCATTTAGTTACATCCGAAAGTTTCTACATGGGTTCGATCTTAGATGTAACAAGGACGACATTCACGAAA
>JGI24158J21664_10014293_pt1 | contig 10425 bp, 5 predicted proteins | sample Ectturendosymbi3_FD_21664 | JGI IMG/M metagenome (IMG submission 21664) | reverse complement strand
GAAATTCTTCTTTGTAATTCATTGTTGGAATCATTTTTGGTTGACCTCGGCACGTCCTTGGAGAAAGCTTTCTTGCACACAAGAACGTAAGCCATAATCATATAAACAAATAACATAAAATTTAATGTAATGAGGAACATCGAGTATTCCCAACCTTTCTCAGTGGTGGTCGTACAGAAACGCGGCATGCAAACACTAGTTTGACCATAGTATCCAAACTCTCCTCTGATTGGGTTGTATGGAAAAGTGCTGGAAATTATTTTTTTACTATTAAACCACGATTGAAAGCCGGAATCGTTTCTGAACACCAGTTTTGACAAATTTATCATATTTCGCTTTGAAACTGTGTCGGTTTTGAAAAAAAGGTTTGGAAACCATGCATCCGATACAAAATAGCCAGAGCGGAAATGAAACAATGGTGCTACTGCGAGAAATCCACAAAGGAATCAAAACAAAAACGAGCCTAACACAATGTGGGATTGGTTAATGTTTCTGGTTAGAAATGGCTTATACACAGAGATGAGTCGAAATGTTGACAATGTGGTCATTATGAAGGCAGACGTTTCAGAGGACAAACCAGCTACTGTGCCAAGAATCGAGCAACGGAGGCTTCATCTTCATTCCTTGTCATAAAAGCAGTATGATCCTGAATACTGCAAACCTTGACTCACTACACCTATTAAAGTATACTCCCATCATAAAATTTGAAACAGTAAGGTGGAGAATCAAAATCTTTTTGAAACTCCAACAGCGTTGAAATTTTGTCTGCGCAGAGACTTTGCCGTATCAATGGCAACTGCAGAGTTTCCGAAAAGAGTCAAAAAGCCCATGAACCAAAATAGATAACGTAAGAACGTATTGGCAATCATTTCGTAACGATTAGAGAAAAGCGTTTTGCGTTCATCATTTCCATCAGAACAATCTTTAATACCATTTTCGACAAAACTTTTTTGAACTGAAATAGGATCGCCGTCAACACAATAAAATCTCGTTTTTTCACAAACATTTTTTGCTTCATCCTCACCTTTATCACAGTCTTTTATTCCATCACAGATGAAAGATTTGCTCACAGATATGGGGTTTTGGTTAGTGCAGTAGAATCTTTTATCACCACAATTTTCTTTGTTTTCATCTGAAGAGTCATCACAATCTATTATGCCGTCACAAAGCCCTTTTTTGTCAATGCTGATCAGTCCATTGTTTTCACAATAGAATCTCTTTGGACAATTTTCCTCGACTGACTTACTGCAACTGTCGCGAGAGAAAGCTCTTCCATTGATCTTGCCATCACAAAACAAGCTACCGTAAGGGAGATCGTATTTGACCCAATTGGCACATGGGCTCTGGCAAAAATCTGGTGGATTATCACACGAACATTCATCTTTAAGGTTTCCGCATTCCGGCCTTCCATCACAGCGAGTTGCCCTTATTGTCCTTCTGCGGTCAGAATCATCCGATGCCATGCACTCCATCAAATTATTGGTTTTGTGAGCGAAATTGCAAAACGTTTGGTTGATGTTGTTCGCACAAAGCACATCTTGTTTGCACAAAATATTGTCACTATCTATACACTCGATGGAACTATTGCAATGTATCGTACTGAACGGACATCTCGAGTCACCAACCCCAAGAAGTTCATCGCAGAGTGATTGATTGGAACAAAAACACTCGTCGGAAACATCGTAACAATCAATTTTTCCGTCGCAAACTTGTTTGGCTGAAATAACAAGTTTTTCGTCCAAACAAACAAAACAACGAAACTCTCCATTCAAGTAACACAGGTCTGAACCATCCGCACACTGCGCCGTCGAATCAAGAATATTGCTTTGTGACAAAACACAACGTCCTTTCCTTGATTTTCCAGAGCACCTAAATCCAAACGGTTGATTGGCTTCGTCGCTGCCATCGTCACAATGCACCTTTTTGTCGCAAAAGTACTTGCTTTCTATAACCTGACCGTTCTCACACTGATACATGTCGATGCAGGTCCCACAAGGCGAAGTGATGCAGACCCATTCGAATGAAAAGTTTGAACTTCGAGTTAAAGTCTTGTTCATTTTATGGCATATGGTTATATTGTGATGAGGACTTGAAAGCAATAAATTTTTGCCAACAGTACTGGTGCAGCGATTAACGAGTATCTGACATTCATCGCACCTCCATAACGAAGCTTGACAAGGCTCGTCACTTTTATCACAGCAGTCAGGTATTCCATCACCAATCCATTTGCCAGGTATGCACTTCCTGGACGTCGCACAGATATCGTTGTGTTCCATACAGTTGAAGACTTGATGCTTGCAACTGTGACAGCAAGCAAACTCGTCGACTCCGTTTTTCATGTCGATGAATCCATCGTTCACTTTCAACCGGTCCACGCACTGTCCATCACTGCAGAATAGATTTATTCCCAAACAATCGGTTTCATCGCTCCAGTCACCACAGTGGTTTGTTCCGTCACAACGTTCAAGAGTTTGAATGCATGCTGACCTTACTGAACCTGTGATAGGACAACCTGTTTCGTAACAATCGCATTTGATGGGTTTGTTGGCTGGACACGAGCATCCCAGCTCATCGCTCCAGTCGCCACATGCATTTCTACCGTCGCACACGCTCGCATTCTCAACACAAGTTCGGATTCTTCCAGGACATCCTATTTCGTAGCAGTCGCATTTGAAGGGCCAGGGCTTGGGACAAGAAGTGCAACCTTTTTCATCGCTCCAATCACCGCATTGACTCACAGCATCACATATTCGATCTAGTAAAACATATCCTGTTGCTCGGGCATCCGGTTTCGGAACAATCGCACTTGAATTCATTTTCTGGACAGACGCATTTCTTCGCAGGAGTTCCGTTGCGCGAAAATAGGGGGCATGTTGGTAAATTCGTTGGATCTGCAAAACCAGTGTTATTTACAATAGTTTTTGTGGAACGTTTATTAAGCTGGTCTGGGCTGGAATAGATTAAAAATATAACGAAAGAAGGTACGTCAGCATTATGATATAAAATATAAAGGACGTCTAGACATGATTAAAATTAGGTAATTATTTTATTTGCGTTTCGAAATTTAAAAAAATTATCCTTCCCACGACTGGGCCTTTGAACCTAAACAATCCATTTTTCGTCCTTTCCATACTTTCGCTTCGCTTAATTGCAGAAATGCTACACTTCTGGTTGGAAACATGCTACAGATCTTTTTGATATTTGTAAAAAAATTTGTGTTAAGTGTTTTCAATGGTAGTTATTAATTTTTTTGCAAAAAAGACATTTGTTTTGCTTGTAAAGTGAAAACAAATTTGTTCAAGATGGCAACAATGTGCTAATCAACAACATTCCGACCATGCAGTGGTCTTAACCACAAGTGGTTGGGCAGTGCCGCATTTTTCGGACCATAAGCACTGGATTATAAGGCCTAGTGTCAAAATCAATTGCTAGCTGTACTTTTTTCATACAAAACGGGCACTGGATTGTAAGGCGCATTAAATGAAGCAAAACGTGGATAAGTCAAACTGCATTCAACTCTTTCACAACTCCCGAGTGGCAGAGTCACACCACAGGGAGTTTAGTCTGTCACACATGTGTAATCCGCAAGTCACGAATAGAATAAAATTTGTGCACGCGTTTGATTCTGTGCGCGCCGATGTACTCCGGAGCCCCGCGGAGTAATCAGGGCTGCCAGTTTGGCTCTTTTGGAGCCAAAAACCAGAAATTTGGCGCTTTTGAGAACCACTTGGCTCCACAATAATTGTTTGGCTACTTTTTGGCTCTTTTGCAGCTTTTTCGTTCCACAAATTGTTCTTGGAGAAGAGTTGCGAGTGGCGAGTGTAGCTCCCCGCCACCATAAAACGAGAAGCGGGCAACCACACAGTTGCGCAATGCGTTAAATTGCACCCAGGCATAGGCTAGCTAAGGAAAGACAGAGAAGATGTGCAAGTGGTGCGCGCAACTTGTCCCATGCAGTGCCCAGTGAAGCTGTTCCTGCTATGAATTGCATTTTTTAAAAATTACAATGTTTGAACCAGATATGAAGTCCGTAGAGCACAAGGACACACTGTCTCCACAACGCAGATTGAACACAGAACGTTTTATAACGGCGTTGTGGTAGGACAACAAAATTACAGACATTTTCTTAACACAGTTGTTCGCTAACTCGTAACACTTGATACAACGCTACATACAGAGTAGTGTACTGTACTCGAGGAGCAGGGTTACGAATTTTGCTTCTGTTTTAGAAATGCATTTGCGTGACTAACACCAGCTTCTACCATGTAGGAAATGCAAGTAAAAACGGCTCAAAAGCTGGACAAAGTTTCAGGTATTTGCAACGGTACTTACGTTGCACTGTCATGCAGGTTTTTGCGTTTGAATAATGATTGAGCTTCGACATCCACACATATATCACTGAGTTCATCTTGCAAATGCGAATAAATATATGCATTTTGCACATTAAAATCTAACAGCGTAACAATCCAATCCGGCACATGCATTCTTTGTAGTTCCTCAAATCGTATCTTTAAAGTCTTCACTTCAATTTTTGAGGTGCTTTGCACATATCTACAAATCACTGATATTATTGCTTCCATCTTTTCCGAATTACAGCAAGTTCGAGAAATATTTAAAATCTTTGCGTTTCAATGCAACTTTTAATAGACTTTTTGAAACCCCAATAGGATAGTTCAAGTTTGAATAAAAGTTATTTCGTTCATGCCGCATTTGTGTCAAGTCTGTTTTGCCAAACTTATTATCAAATGATATTTGGTAAGCACGGGACCCCACAAATGGTACGCCAGCACAACACGTTTGGGGACCGTTGTTGTATGGTTTCGTTTGTTTAGGTTGTAAAGATTTTGTGAGATTTGCTGTTTTTCTCATGTTTTGCTTGTACTAGCTAATCTAGTCTGGCATAGCCTTGTGTAGAAGTGTGGTTGTCGGGTGTCTTTTTAATTTTCAAACACTAGTGTTCAACAATAATATAGTTATACAAATGTTCTGGTTACATTACCATTAAAAAGCCCAGCAGACGTCCGGGGAACAAATAAGGAAAAAGGTCATTATTGCTGCTGCGATCGGAAATCCCGAGCGGCAAGTGCGCAAAGCTTCACATTGTGGCAGCAACCAACAATAGAGATCACATGCCATGATCACTCTGTTATTGCTTGCTGCCACAGTGTGAAGCTTTGAGCACTTGCCGCTCGGGCTTTCCGATCGCAACAAAACGGTGCTGTGACCAGGATGTGGAGGTCGTGCTGTGTGAAACCTTCACAAAAAAACGTGCGATCGATGCAGTTCGTTGTGAAAAGGAGGGGATGTTGTTGCAGCATCTCGGTTAGCGTTGCGTTGAATGTTTGATTTGCCACGAACGGGATGTGCGCGAAGAAACAACCCCCGTATATATGTGGCGCGAACAAGCATTAATAGAGTGATCGTGGCGTGGAAGCTTTGCCGATATTACCTTGTGAACGATTGGGCATAATGACCAACGTACTCGAAGAGTGATTGCGGCGCATGATCTCTATTGTTGCTTGCTGACACAGTGTGAAGCTTTGCGCACATGCCGCTCGGGCTTTCCGATCTTAACATTACTTAGACCATTGCTCTTCAACAGGGGTTGGGTGGAACCCTAGTATTCCGCAAAACATGTGGTGGGGTTCCGTGAGTTTTCTCGTTTTATTTAGGGGAATTGATTTTTTGCTTTTGTATGTTGATGCATGATTATGGAAATTTTTAGATCACCGTGCCACATTCAGACTCCTGGTAGGCCAGTTAGTTAATACAGGAGGTTGAGTGCAGTTAACAGCTGAAAAAGAAATATTGATGGTTTTTGCGTCACTTGTTCATTTTTGTGCAATTTATAGGAAGTTATTTTTGCATCACAGTTATACGATGCTGCCGATGTACACGTCACAGTAGAGCAGACTGAGTAGAGTTGCCTTCAAACAAGAGCTGCTGTTCAGCCTTTGCGGGAATGTAGTAAAAACAGTATGAAACCTCACTTTTTACTTTTTAGTTTTACTATAAGAGTGCAGATATGTGTATGAAGATTGCATTGAGCAACGTAGAGACACAATTTAAGGAGATTGTAAAAGAAATGCAAGAACAACCGAGCCATTAAATTTCTTGCTTCTTGAATTCAGTAATAACTGTTTATTTGTTGAAGTGTCTCATAACGAAATATTTGATTTTCTTGCAAGTAATTCGTGTTTTGTTAATTGTCGTTAATGCGGGTTCCATAAGGTTGCCAGACATCCTTGAGCGCCAAGGAGTTTCCTTGAATTTGCTATCAAAACTGGTTATGTCCTTGATTCTTGAAAAACATTTTGTTGTCCTTGAATACTTTCAGTCGTCCCTGAAAGTTCTTGAACAGTTGTGAAATTGTCCATTATTCGTATATTGATTACATTGAGCATTCAAGAATCAAGATTAAACAATGTATTCCAACCGATTAAAGAGAAGGTTTGTTCCATCTTAAACAAAAATGTAGTAAGAAGTATTCATAAGTGCTCATTGTTATTCAGAAATGTTTGTTTAAAAAATGTTCTGCGCCACTACATCTAAAAAGCATTCAAAGCAAGCACGAAGTAAAATTTCAATTACCACAAAACGACAATATGTCCTTTAAAAACATTTCAAGCGAGCTGGCAACCCTAGGGTTCCATGACAAAAGAGCACTAAGACGCAGTGTAGGCCAATAGATTTACTACAAACTTAATGATGTATTGTATGTGTTGTGTTTGTTTTATCTATTTTGACAAAGAAATGTTAAATTGCCAATAGTAATAATAAATTTGGTGTGTACTTACAAAATAAGGTAACCATTGAACCATTACGTTATACCATGGTCGTAGTCAAGGGGGATCTTTGGGCCATGGTAACCTGATCTCATTTTCATACTTTGCCATGTAGCAAATCATGCAAAAAGGTAATACTACGGTTGAGTGAACATGGTAACGTCATCATCACCAACAGTGCAAGAGTCTGGGTACTTCAGGTTAAAAAAATCTGGCAGCCCTGGGAGTAATGCGATCTGTGGTATGTGCTGGGTACTCCCGGAATCACATACGCTGATCATGGCAATTATTGTTTGTTTATTACGTAACACGATGGTCTGCTTACAAAAGATTGTAACTGGCAATTAAATAAGTACCACCGTTTACCATATAGAGTTGGTTCAAGATGGGAAAGCACAACCAGATTCATAAATTAGGCACACCACATTATAAGGCCCACTTTCGATTTTTGATTAAATTAAACGATTTCAAGTGCGCTTTATAGTCCGAAAAATACGGTACCTAAAAATCAGATTTCAAGGAAACTATGATTGTAACTTTAATGTGGTAATGTTGCATTTTCATGAGCATTATTTTCAAGTTTACAACGTAAATATATCGTAGGTATAGGGGATACATGCAAAAGCTTTGCGAATCCAACTGAAAATTATGATGCAATATGTTCTGCTAAAGTCGATTTTAATGCATCTTTCTTTCAATATTTTGCAACACAACAGGCCACTGTTCATGACGAAAACTGCCATTGTCCATTTAAAGAGGGTAACGAGGGGAGTCAGGGGAATCACTGAGGTAGCACCGAAAAGTCCCACAATGTCACAAGTACTTTCTTCAATAGAGTACATTTTGTCCCGAAAGACCTCAGGTTCGACCACGGGGGCGCCAAACTTGCTTCTTGCCCCGGGCGCCATCAAACCTCCATACATCCATGTGTCAAATACTACTTCCCTGAGGGAATCACTACGTTGCAGAAAGCAACTTACCTCGCACTTGGCCGGCTGCGTAGTTGTCATCAGTAAAAAGCGATGCAAACATCCATGACAACAAAAGCATTTTGGGTATCGTCATCATGTTAAGGAAGTGCGACGATGATGTATTCCTACTCAGATTTTTACAGACCATGCACGTACTGTGCTTAATAAACATTTCATGCTAGACAAATAGAAAAATCTTCTATAGAGAATGGCAAAAACTTCAATTTCAATTTTGAAATCTACTTCATCTAACAAAGATTTGAATGCGTATATTTTGAAAACCAAGAGTAAGCTACGTTTTCATGAATCAACAAAATGTAATGTCTTTGAAGCATAAAATGAAAAGCAAGTAATGTGAGAGTCTGACGATGAAATTTTTTATCTACTTTTTTCCGCAGTGTCTGAATCAATTTTGGATATCATCTAGTTTTTGGACGCAAGTTGACCTCAGCTGCAACCAAGTTACTTGTAATTATTTTCTAGGATGTCGTGAGACGTCAGCGATTATAAAAGCATAGTTTCACGTGTGACATATTTTTAATTATAAATAAGAAAGATTTTGTGAACTTTCAGTCTTGTTTGGCTTTGTTGAATAAACGATTGAAGAAGACATGATGGAAATATTGCTTCATACAGCACTTCTTGTGTAAAGTCATGCTCTTAATGCAAACCCTGTTGTGCTTGTATGGCACGCAAAGTACTTAGATTTTGATGCAGTAATCATTATCAGATTTAATGCACTAAACGTTTTTGTTCTCTGCTTCAAAAGCCAGTGCGCTGTGCAAACTGTGCCTGGATGTGATGAGGAAAGGCAAAGCCACCTTGTAGATATTCTGACCAACAGTGCTTTACTTTTTGCTAATTTTATGTCTTTAACCCTAGAAGACATTTGAAACCCATGAATCATCCCAACCGCGGTTTGATCATAGTGCTACACTACAGGAATATCCAATATACTACCATTCATCCAAGGTAATGGCATGTACTCTTCCATCAATCAATTCAAACTAAGCTTTGGCATCAAGGAAAGTAGAAATATGACACAACAGCAAGTTACAAGGATGCCATCGCCATATTTTAGACTCGCCGCTGAAAAGGAATTGGAAAAAGTCACTGAACTCATGAAGGTGCAAAACGAAGTACCGTCTTATTCTTGTAACAAAATCTGATCGAAATAATGCAACAACCTGTTATATTAAGGTGACACCGCCTACTTAATATATCTTTTGCAGGCCGTGAAGATGAATTCAGATACGTACTTCCATTAGGTATAAGATACGGACTTCTGCAGTACGGATTTAACGCTAATTATTCTCACCTGCAGCACTGTGCTCAGGGAGCAAGCAGGAATTTTTTAAGGGGGGGAGCTGAAATTTTGAGAAAAATATTTTGCTCACACTAAAGTACAGGCTACCGTATTTACTATAACATTTATGTCATATATGCTATTTCAATTTTAACACATCAACACTCTTCTTGACCAGGTCCAGCCGCGACGTCTGTGTTTCTTTGCCCGTTTTCCCCCGTTACCGTGATTTTGTTAATCTTTTAAAGTACGATGCGATGTAGTGTGGCATTTGTCTGTAACATTTTTGACATTGTTTGTGGAAGTTTGTAACATGCTCAGTATCCCGAAATATTGTTTTTAAGTAGCATTACTTCATACCACCTCCAGAAAATGCGGGTGTCTAAGTCGGCTATTATTTGTCATGAAATATTATCAACAACACTTTTCTCAACATCGCAGACAAGCAAAATGCACTGCAGTACCACCACAGATCGTAGAATTATCTCACAGCCACGCTACATGGTTGTTGGTCGATGCCAAAAGCAAAATACCTTGGTTAAATCACCAAAGCAGAATTGAAACAACAGTTTCTACACATACTCGTAAAAGGCAGCACAAGCGTTTGCGATTTGCTAGTGTATCATCTAACATATTTGAGGCAGTGGTACTAAACAAAGCTTAGCCGACATATCACTAACTTTACAGATAATAACGCAAGGTACAGACAGATGCCTCCGTAGAAATGTTTGAAATGAGAGAATGGACAGGGACAGATGCTCTTCAGGAGGCTCTTGGAGCAACTCATTCATGCTTATTTGGCCAACTAAGCACGTGACATCTCTCACTCTCTCTTACAAGCAAACTATCACGGCAAACGGAATTCTAGCGATAGCACGTATACACCGGCGGACAGTTAATGTGTATAGTTTCTTAAGTGTTGCAAAGTAGTTTGCTTGTCGTAAAATATCCATTTCAAATCTTTCGCTTTAGTAAAATAATCCCTTTCAGAAATTTATACATGCTAAAGCACGAAATCAGATCTGCGATTACTGCTGGCAACAAAGTCATTCATAATTTTTTCTNTGTCGATCTGGCAGTCTTTGTGTATGGAAAGCAGTGCAACTCCTGTCATTCGCTCATTTCCCATCGACGATCTTAGATAGGTTTTGAGACGTCTCATGGTGCTCAAACTGCGCTCACGTGTAGCAGCTGATACAGGAAGAGTGCCTAAAACGGTGAGCAATATGTAGACATTCGGATAAATGTCAACATGAAAAGCGCAGAGTGCCTCGATGGTACTCGAAGGAACAGTGCTAACATCTTCCTTCTTCCACTTATTTACCCAAAGCTGCACTTCAGGAAAACCGCTGCTCTGGGACCA
>JGI24158J21664_10014291_pt1 | contig 10426 bp, 6 predicted proteins | sample Ectturendosymbi3_FD_21664 | JGI IMG/M metagenome (IMG submission 21664) | reverse complement strand
ACGTAGGCCAGACGTGGGCAATTAGCGGCCCCCGGGCCACATGTGACCCGCGGAAGCACTCAGGCAACATCTTCAAATCTGAAATTTCCTCCAACTTTGCTCTTGTACACCACTGTTGCCTAGGCACATCATGTCTGCATTCTAGCAAAATAGGGCCCTAATATGCTTAAAACGTTGCACATTCCGCCGTTGCCTGGGCACGTCATGTAGTATTCTTGCAAGGCCGTGTATTTAATATGGATGGAACATTATACATATTTAGGATGCCTCGAGCAGTCGACAAGTTAAACCCCGAGTTTTTTTATGCTTATACGCGTTGCAATTCAAGTGCACTGCTTCGACTTCATACAAATGCCAGCGTCGGACAACAAANGCTTTCAGATTNAAAAACTGAAAGCTTGAAACTGAAAGCTACAGCACTACAGCAGGCATCACCCATTTCATGCGGCTCAGCCGCAGCCCTTGTGTCACTGCTCCTCCATACACGTGTGCATGGTTTCAGGAAACGACCCCGGCGACCTATCGACGAAAACTTCTTTCTGCCTGGAAGCTTTGGTGCCCTCTTAGCCGCATGTCAACGACTGCCGGTGTTATATACTAGCCACAATAGTTGTTCGGTGGAGAAAATTGCTCGCTTGAAAAACATAGCAACGGAACTGTGCTCATCATTGTTCCAACCGCCTCACCACACGCAAACCATGTACTAGTCAGCCGATCTACATTTCAGAACACAACTTTCAAGTTTGCCAATTCAGCAATCGAACTGCTACTAATTTGTACAGTAGTTGAGGCCCTGCCGTTCGCGAGGCAACGCCTGTTAAAAAATGACACTTCCCTAACAGCAATCATGTTCAACAACCAGGTTGCGTTACCGAAGATTAATATTACAATACATGAATCACGAGGCTGCTGTGCTACTTCAAAAAAAATCAGTGGAGTCAGTTGAAAATAGATCCCTGGCGGTTATCTGATCCATCAGTTGCTGTTGCAATTCAATCTGATACTTGTTCGCCACATCGTTTCAAAACAGCAAATTTTCGCACTTGACTAACAAAATACTGCCTCAAAATTGCAACACTTCTTATAATGCAATACAACGCTAGGAAGTTTGTATGACTGAATAACACAGAACTACCGGTAAATCCCAGACGTACACCATGACCTTTTTGTTCTGGATAAAACCAGTGGTTTGCAACGCAAACAACAATTCGTCTGCGTTGAGACGCTGAAACAGAAAAGTGGCCACATGCTCAACACGCTTTGGGGTTTTGTGCATTGCTGCTGCCGAAACAAGATGTGACTGATTGCTTCAGTGTTCTGAAGCAATTGGTTTTGAGGTTGCGATACACTGATTGCTTCCTGAAAATATTTAACGCCGGTGCAGGACCGTTCATACCAACAACGTTGTAGCCTCAAGTGAGCAGTGGCATATGGTTGTTGTAGTCTGCCACATGTTTTGAATTTTACTAACAGAGCCAGCTGAAATTTTCGGACACTGTTGTATGAACAATACTTTTGAGGCCGATATGTGTACATGTTGCCAAGTAAATCTGCAATTTTATAACTGCTTATGATTGATTTCTATTTGAATAAGAGCTGGTGATGCCAGCTTCGTAGGTGAAATATACTCTGTAAGATCTTTAGTGTCTGAATCTTTGCTGGGAAAGGATTTCTTTCAATAGACAGTGCTTATGGCTGAATCATAAATGGAGAAACAGCCACACGAAATCTGTCATTGATACTCAGACAATAACAGTGGCACAATTATAAGTAAGGTGCGCGGTTCGAAAAAGAAAGTGGCAACTCTATTATTACAGCGCGCAATGATCAGGCAAAGTTTGCTCGATGCACAGTGCACACATAGCATAAGCAAACGTCTGATGGTGCGTTTAATCTATAGATCTAAAACAGTGGTTCTTAATCGGGTCCTCAGGAAGGAATGACAAAAGTGTTTTCTTATCAGCCGTACCACAATAGTATTTGCTCTTTCACCATGAACCTCAGTGGGTTGCGCAGACGAAGGGCCCCCAACCCAATATATTTAGTAATAGCAGTCACTGCACTTGGAAAGGTTAAGAACCACTGCATAGAGTCTATGCCATGGCATAGACGATCTACACTACAGTGTCTAGAGCAGCTATGTCCAACCCAAATGGCTTGCTGAGCCAAAAATTATGTCAATATCTTAACCAGGACCGCACATTGAGTTAAATTTTAATGAGGGCCGCACATTTTAGTGGCTTTCTTTGATCTTAGCAAATTAAGTTTAGCTTAAGCTGATAACTGCAATGGCAACAGACGTGACAAAGTGGCACTGAAGACGACCAGCATCAAAAATGTCAAATTCAAGATTATCAAAATAAGGACAGGTTGTCAGTATATGGGATACTTTTATTACTACAGCGAAAAGCTAAACTGGGCCGCACAAAACCTTCGACTGGGCCACATGCGGCCGGTGGGCCGCGGTTTGGACATAGCCGGTCTAAAGTGAACTTAGTGGTCCTTTTACGCAATTATCACTTTTCATCTCATGTACTTTTTGATCTCTTCTCTCATCTTGCGGCTTTCTGTTTGATGCTTATGTGGTACTGTAGTTCAATAGATAGGACTATTTGGTGATCAGTATCACTTTTGCCGAATCCGAATTCTGTTACTTGACGATCAACTTAGTAAAGTGCTGTTAGTATTGCTGTAGCAGAAACACCAAGTTGCACGATAGCAACTTGGCGCCAAGTTGCACTTTGCTGTAGCAGAAACGCCAAGTTGCACTTACCCCAAAGCATACCTGGATCGCTGCATCATGAAACATCTCAACAAGAAACCCCAATTAATTGTTTCACGAAAAAAACGCCAGATGACAACCACCATCAGCATGCGTCTCCCCTACCTCGGGGAAATTTCCTATGAAGTCTGGCGAGAAATGCAGACTTGCACACCGCTACGCCACCATGCCCTTTCAGTTTTGTTCGATACATGCAAGTAAAAAGTTTAAAAACTCTTTTACATAAAAAGACAAACAGAATCATCTTCGTCGCTCCAATATCGTCTGCAAATTAACATGTACGTGTGAGTAAAATTACATTGGATAGACACGTCGAAATTTAATATCCTGAATGAACGAACACAAATTTGATCAACGTTCTGAAATTTGCAAACATTTGTCGGCCAATCCTACGCACCGTTTTAATTTCATGCAACGGGAAATATTGGGATGCATCGTCGGTCAAAAGAAACTTCACCTACTCGAGTCTCTTCTCATACAGGAACACCACCCAGATCTCAACATCGATGGTTCATCTTTATCCCCTCACTGCTTTTTAATACTATGACGTAATACAGTACGAATGCCTTCAAATTGCGTTCTTACTTTTTCTTTCTAACTGTTGCATTTTATATATTCCTAATGATGGTTTACGACTAATCTGAAACATCGAAATAAAATAATGCACGATAGCACCAAAAATACTGTACTTTAACCAGACGCATGTTTGTGACTGCTCCCAAAAAAAACTCATCCGGTTATGGCCGTGAAGCATAAAATGACAATCTACAGCAGGGGTCTCAAACACGCGGACCGCATGTGACCCACCAGGGCATTTTGTGCGGCCCGCAATGGGTTTTCAAATTTTCTAATAATTTACATTTCAGTTACTTAGTTCATTTGTTTAAAAGTGCTCTGTCAGCGAGTCAACGCGTTCCTTCTAATCTAAAGTAGAGATAGATAGAAATAATTTCTCTATCTCACGATACACACTGTGTAGGGAATATGATGTAGAAGCTGTTTCTAGAAAGGTTCAGGCATTGCCATTGTTGTCGGGTTACTTCATAAGTCCTCGTTTGGGCCTCGCAGCAATTTGAGTTTAAGATCCCAGATCTACACTACGGCGTTCCATGCATTGCGTGGCAATGTGTGTTACGACACAGTCAGCAGTCATGGGTGAGAATGATCTTAAGCGAAGCATGAAACCAAAGCAGCGGTTATTAACTTTTGATCCTCTATTTTGGATACAATCACTATTTTGGATACTTGGCTCCAAAATAGCATTGTGCGGGTTGCGCCACTACCTTGTCACCTCAGTCTTCGAATAAATTACAAGTGGTTTGTAGTATTTTTATAGATGTTGACCAAATCGCGCACTGCTGATACGAAAATTTTTCCAGATACTGTATTACACAACAGCACGTATAAGCATTGAAGGCAGTAACAGGGCAACAAAGTGTGCACAAAGGAATGAATGCAGTCGGATGATAGTGGGGTTATTTCTTACAGCTGGTGCGGGCCACGTAATGAACACCTCTAAGCTAAAGCATTCAACGCATGAGCTACACTTTCAAAAGCTGAAATTTAAATATAATGGTGATTGCTCAATTCACTCTCCAATATTGAAAAACACAATTATCTGCGTGTAGGCTACATAAAATACGTTCTGCACAAGGCTGCTACTGCGAATAAACTGAGCCATGCAAAAATAATCTCAGCTTATAATACGCGTATTTCAATATTTCATTCAGGGGCTGTTAAGATGAATATAGTTAAACCTAATTTTTGGCTGCATCATAACTTCGGAAGGATAATTACCCGGTTTTGCTCGCTTGCGGGCCTGAGCACGGCAGTTGCAAGGCAAATACCCAGTTTTTTTTAAGGTCTGACTTCGCTGACCGCAAAGGTATTTTGAGAGACCACAACTACCGTATTTATTCGATTGCAAGCAGCGGCTTATAAAGTTTTTTCATCATTTCATGTGGCTTATAATTAACGGCAGTTTACATTTTTTATTTCTTTACCTTATCGAAAGGCATAGATGACTCTCAGCCTTTCCTTGGCTATGTTTTGTCGACCAAACCCTCTTTTCACATTCTATTNTCTTCAGCATTACGTGCACATCCATCACAGGAGGGATCATGAACAGAAGGCAGTTGTAGTGGTGTAAGCATCATTATCAGGATTGCCAATTTAGTGGATTTTCCGCCAGATCTAGCGGATTTTAATCCGGTCTAGCTCCAAAACAATTGGTCAAGCGGCTAGCTTGAAATCTAGCAATCTTGAATTGGAACTGGCGGATTTTTAGCTGTTTTTATCGACAGTATTTCAAGATCAATTTGTCCTATTTTATTCTCATCTGCTTCGCATTAATCGTTGCCTGATCGTGCATGAATCGCGTAATTTTTTCGTTTCGCATGGATAGTTGTAATTTTGCAATCACTCGCGGTCATCAATTCATTCATTTATTCGGGAAACAAACACATGAACACACAAAAAACTCATAAATGAACATAAACAAGCAAACTCATACAATAGAAATATAATCAAAATTGTACGTGCATGTTCCCGGGTTACCTAACATAACCAGGTGGTTTTCTAGCTAGGTCGCCCACTAGCCTAATGTTAAGATAGGGTTATATTAATGAGTCAGCTTAAGTGAGCGCTGAGCAGTGAGCACTTAGGAGTCGGCACGTGGGATTGATGATGGGATGAGCAGCTAAGTACGATACTATGATGGGCCACGGCGTAGTAACCCTAGCCCACAGTGTACAGGATAGAAGTGCACAGAACACGAGCTGTGGTATGTGTACAGGGCCTTTGGTAGCAGGCAGTGTTGTTTCAATGGCATTAAAAACGTGAAAAGTGTTTCTAACTTCAAATTTAGCTTGGTGATAAAAAATTCTAGCGGAATTTTGCAATTTTTCCATCTTGAAACATCTGTTTAGACTTGGCAACCCTGGGGTTGCCAACTGAGCGCGACACGTGCTAGTACGCGAATCTCAAAAGCTTAGATAACCTATATGTTCAGGTGCGGCGTACATTACTTTTTAACACCATTTCGTTCGACTGATAATAAAGGGCGGCTATCAGTCGAGTAACTACAGTATCATATCTGAAAATCGAGGTGGTTGTGAAGCACGATTTTAGTGTATGTTGATGGTGTTAGTAAAGCGAGTTTCTACTGTACTGCAGAGACGGTTGGAAACATTTGAGAGAGCGTTTCGGTCTCTCAAAACACTGCGTATACCATTGAAGCCAATGAAGAAATGCTTTAACTAGAAAAACCTACCGACTTCGAACTAATTTCATCTGGTCATTACGACTTACAACTGCAGATTAGCACACTATACAATTCTAGTCACCGTGAAGGTTGTCTTTATTACACGTTCTGTTGCAAATTGCAGCTCCTTAGCAATGGACGTTGTTAAATTTATATTACAGATGCCTTGGTAAACATTTTGTTCATTCGATGTTGGGATGAGAAATATTCGTTCTGATTAAAATTGTGTAAAGTTGAGTCGTTCTCCACATGCTGCAGCTCGACGCTGGAGAAATAGAAGCAACTTCACAGACCTCGTGTTGAAACACGGACGGTTTCACTGCCACTAACACTTACAGAGATGCCTAGATGCTTGCGGTGCAGTATTTTTTTGCATTTAACTGACATCAAGCTTGCTCTCACGTAAACAATGTCTCTTCTGGCTGCTACGGCTTTCTCGTGCTTTTTCTTCACACCAAATGGGGTTAGTGTTTTGCAGGCTTTTGCTGCGTGAAGCGGTTGATGTTGTGCAAAAAGGGCGTTGCCATTTCTTTTTTTCTTTTTTATCCCGCATCAATGCACCAGAGATGAGTGGACTGTCATATTTTGCAATCCAGATCCAGTCCTGATTTTTAAAAACTCAGTCTAAGTCCAACCACAGTCCAAAATTTTTCAAATGTGAAGTCCAAACTATTTGAAAAATGCAGCCTTTTCGCAACAAAAATGCCTCATTTCTTTTCAATTAACTCAGTCTAAATCCGGTCCGTTTCCTAAATTTCGAAGTGATTTACAGGCCGGATCCAATCCAAATTCAGCAAAATTTGCAATAGTCCGGATCCAGTCCAATGCTCACCTCTGCAATGCACCTGGAAGCAAGACTTGGGGATCCAGTGTTGCCAACTGGTATATAGATATATATATATATATACCAAATTTGAAGTTTTTGGTATATTTTCTAAGTGCTTGTTATATAAATTTTTGATTTGGTATATCTAAAAAATTTGGTATATTTTCGTTGGAGGGTTTAGTTGAGATTTTACACCAACTTATTTGTTACATTTCTCACTGTACACAAAGAAACCGTGATGGTGTTAGAGATATATATAAAAAAATCTTAGTGATTTTTTTAACATGGGAGAAGAATGCACTTTAGGTAAGCGGAGAACGATACTGGAAGAGAGCTGCGAGGTTCTGAAAAAAACTGAGCTTAGCTCTAGGTATGCGCTTTTACTCAGTCAACTGCCTCCAAAGGTCGGAAAGCTGCGTATAAGAGTGGCAGAAGATTACAGAAAAGAGTGACTGACAGAGCTTGCATGGCTTACAAAGACGGATTCTGCTGATGTTGTGTACCCCTTCTGCAAACCGTGCAAAAAAATTTGCAAACCGCAAAGCAGCTATTTTACAGCGCAAGAATACGATGGACCCCAAAAGAAATGAAGATGCAGTTCAAGGTGTTGGAAGGTTGAATTTTCCAATGGTTTCCAATGACTACTGAAATTAAAAAAGAAGAAATTGAGCCGTTTGTCTATAATGCACTGATCAACAGCAACCGTTGATCATGTAAGACTGAAAAGAGATAGCAAAAACCATGGAAAATGCAGCATTAAATTTAAGTTTTTGGTTACTGATAAATTTGGTATGTATTTGGACTAGATTTGGTATATCAGTTGTAAGAAGAGCTGGCAACGCTGTGGGGATCGGAACCACAGCTGCACCGACAAAACAAAGAATCAAAGTTTTTAAAACTTACAATCAACTAGTTCTGTTTTCTTTCAGCAATGCTTCTGGTTCCCGAGAACAGATTAATCATTGTGTTGCGTGCAAATTGGTGCAAACTGAAAAAAATGGACTTGCAAATATTTCCTATTTACACATATCTTGGACAATCAATGAACACAACATTTACTGTTGCTAAAATAAGGGCTGAATCGAGGCGAAATAAATTTTCCATGAACTAACTTGTGCTACAAAAATTTCATATCATGAGTTTGGGGACAGCAAAAGATGCAAGTACTTCCTTGTTTCATTTTCTGGTTTCAAATCTGTACCAACACCTTTTGATTTCCGGAATAGACTTAAATTGATGGAAGTACGTGAATTCAACAAATTTAATATCTGTACGGTGCAAGTATTTTTAAGCAGGAATGCTTTGGCTATAGTGCATTATTGTGTAATTTATTATATACGCAACATATTGACAGAACGGGTTGTCTTGCTCCCAATCAGCACAAAATGCAGTTACATTGTTATTTTAATAAAAAGTTATTATTTAATCACAGAAACTACAGGCACATCAGTTATCTAACTGAGTCTTGTTTTCTATCCGCGGTCTATGTTCACGTTCACATGAAATCAGATCGGCATAAAGCAGTTGTTCTCAACCTTGTTCTGACAGCGTACCACTTGGATTTTTGCTATCTCTGCGTATCACCTGTTTCAGATGAACTTAAGTTGCTCATAAGTACTTATGATTTATTACTAAAATACAAATTATTTAACACAGAGCATTTAATTCAATAGTTCCAAGTTTTTTCTCCACAATCTGGTCCACTCGGGGCATAACCTCGCTCAAGGCGTCCTGTTTCTTGTTGCCAAATGTTGCGCAATCTTCTCTTGCTCTTTCTCCTTTCCGCCAATGGAAAGCCACAGCGTGCCTCTAGTGCAGCGGTTCCCAAATGTTTTTGAGCGCAATCCAAATCTAAGTTTGGTGAACATCTCGCGACCCAAGCCTCAACTAGCGTATGCTGACATGAAAAAAATAATGGTTTTATGTATAATTTTGGCAGTAAGATGCTACGTTCGTTTTCAATGTCAGCAGTCTACTCTTTCCTTAAGTACCTATGCTACAGAACGGCATAGACAAGCAGTGGTGGAACTTACAAGTCACGTTATCTGAAACAACTGTAAAGGATGAAATGTGTATGACACAGTGATTCAGCCTATGACAAGAGGGATTAAAAGAACTTGAAAATAGGAATTAAACTGAAGTCCGAACTAGAATTACATTTAACCAAACCCAGTTCAATAAGTTCAGTTTCCTTTATACTAGATTTCCGTAAGCTACTTGGTTTCGGAGTGTCGCGAATGGTCTGCGGCGCCCATTTCCGCTTGCTTGTGCCGTGAGCCACGCGGCTGTTTTCACAGTGAATGCTGCAGTGGTGACGTGCCAATGGCAGCACCGCGCGCGAACTGTTCCCTTGCACCCACCCATCAGCGTCGAGCATGAGACTGGGCAGGGCGCAGTAACCGTTTTTTAAGTCTTCGGACCCGACCGGGACCCATCTTTGGTGGTGCGTTCTCAACTAACTAGGCAATTATCGAAATTCATTCGCGAAATTATGAGAATGGCAAATATTTGTACACCAAGATTGGCGCGTTTCGCGCTGTACATTTCGCTTGGTTGGCTGTGAAGTAAACTCATTCTGACGGAGCCGATGTTGTTATGTTGGTAGTGCGTGTTAGCAACTCTTCATCACAATGGGTGATATGATTCATCACAATAGGTGGTGTTCGCAACAATAGGTAATATGGTTGCAGCGTTACACTTTCATCTTTATGTTGCGCTTTCCTTGCCCGAGATGCATTCTTGTATCATTTGCTGAAAATCTGAAATACGCTATTGTGCAAAGTAGCATTTTCGATTGATGGCCATGCTGAAGTCAGCGCAGGCCTTAGCGAAGCGATCGCACGTGTTTTGCAAGTGCGTCTCGGAGTGTGCAAGCAGAGCAGCATCATCGGCGTACAGCAGTTCACGAATCAGCATGCCTGTCTCGCTTTTAGCGCGCAGCCGGAAAAGGCTGAACAACCTGCCCCTGCTACGAGCGTGAAGCATTACTCCGTCTTCCTCTGGGAAAGCATGGGCGAGAAGAGCTCAAAAACAGATGCTGAACAGTGTCGGGGCTAGGACGCACCACTATGGTGGCCCATGCGTGCCACCCTTAAATGTTCTTCTTTCCGGCATTTTCTTAACAACAAAAAAAAATACAAAAATTTTTCAAATTTCTCAAATGATTTAAGTAAAAACAGTTTCGTTTTGAAAACAATTTATTTTCGTTTTAAAAAAATTTTCGCTTTGCAAATGATTTATAAATGAAAACATTTTCATTTTGAAAACGTTTTTGAAATAAAAACTCATTTTGAAAACGTTTTCATTTTGAAAATGTTTACATTTTGAAAAGGCTACAGGCCAGCATGATATCCAGTACTGACTGACTGCATCACAACCACCATTCCCCATGCGCACAATCCATCCGCTTCTCTTGGCCAAAAAAATACCATTCACTTACTCTAAGACACAAGTTATACGTCTTATGTCATAAATTCCTCAAAGACATTTCCCCAAGGATAGGTTACGACAACAACGAAAGACTTACGACAAGTTTACACGTACTTGCAATGCGATC
>JGI24158J21664_10014290_pt1 | contig 10426 bp, 4 predicted proteins | sample Ectturendosymbi3_FD_21664 | JGI IMG/M metagenome (IMG submission 21664) | reverse complement strand
CAGGTTTAGGGAGTCGGACCATACGATCCGGAACAGTCGCTTTTAAAACATTGCGTTGCGTCATCGAAGTCGCGTACATATTTGCATCAGTAAAGGCAATTACATCAAAATTTCTTGTCTGGGAGAACGCAACACGCAAAGAACTTCAACCCCTTGAGTTAACAAGCAAGGTAACTACAGAATTTGCCCATAACGGTACCTCTAGGGGATTTCATGAAGAACGTTATTGCCGAATTGGCATTATAAGCTAATTGCAATGCATATAAAAGATACCATCGAGACCAAACAAAATGTAATGTTATGGGCGAATTGACGTTACAGAGGAGACCGTTATAAACGAATTCAACTGTATTGAACAGATTTACATAAGGTTTCAGGCCCCATTCGGATTAAACTAAACAGTTAGTTTCAGGGCAAATTGTTTATTTTTAGGGCAAAATTGTTATTTTCAGGGCAAATTGCTATTTTCAGGGAAAATTTTTTCGCCCCCCCAGTAAAATGCCTTCCCGTACGCCTATGCTTCTGTCCTCCTGCAGTAATCTGAAACGGCTTCAGACGTTCTGTGTGACAAATTATACGTAACAATATAATTCATTCTCAACGCCGTAAAAAGAGAATCCTCATTGTGATTCATCTCAACACTTTGCAGTGCACCGTATTCAGGCCCGTAGCCAGGTTTTGAAGTTTGGAGGGGCAAAATACATTTTAGGGGGGCACGATTTTTGTTTTCATCATATTTTTGAAACAAATTTTCTGGGAACAAGAAAATTTGGGGGGCACTGCACCCGAATGCCCCTCCCCGTGGCTACGGGCCTGACCGTATTTGACTTATTTTCTGAGGCCGCACATTCGTTCTTCTGTAGAACGTTTTATTAACGACATAGCAAAAAATGTGAATTGAACAAAAACAGAAAAACAAATACATATTAGCGTACTTGAAACTCTAAGCGGAACGCCGCGCTGTACCGGAAATGATTCTTTCACCGGAACGGCGTTCCGGCTTACTTTCACCTCTGGACATATCTCTATTTTTGGTGCTAAAATCTGCGCCCCGAGAAAGCATTAAAAACTGACGTAAGTCCCGAATCTGGCTGCAGTGTAAAGAGTGAGTAGACAGTCTAAGATAGGAAGTCAGCATCGCACTCTGCGAATAATTCCCGAAAAATTCGCCGCACCGAAAATGTTTAAAGTTTCTGAGAAAGATTCGATCTTCATAAAAATATTCATCTAAAAAAGCATAGCAATATTTACTTTTCGTGCATTTTGCTTGTACTTGTTATTTAATAATTATATACTATATCTTTCTTTTTACTAGTGCTCTTGCATTTCGGAAACATTAGGCCGGGGTTCTTCACCAGAGGTGTTCGCGCCCCCGAGAGGTGCGAGGCTTGTTCCTAGGGGTGCGTGGATGCTAACTAATTAGAGTTGGTCATATAAAGCTTTAATTTCATCTATCAGATATAACATAATTTATAATGCCGAAAGTGTGTCGAGTGTCATCGTGACAGGTGGTTATTGTGACTGTCGGCAATGTGTACCCGAATTTTGCCTACTTTGATATAATAACTACACCATGCATGTGTAGTGAATGGGAACAACACGGAGCGCACCCTGGGCACTACAAAAACAAATGTAAAGTTGGCTGGTAATACATCACCTTGCCAGGGCCGGAATAAATGACCGCGAGGCCCCTAAGCACTTAGCGCAACTGCGTAGCATTTCACATTGCGCTTAGGGTTGGGGGCCCAAGACAAGGCTGAAAATCGGACCCTCTGATGACGTCATCACACTCAGTCAACCGTGATAAGACTTGATCAAGCTTAGAAAGGGGATATGCGGACCACCCAAGGAAACGTTCCTGAGACTACGGCATATCTAACATAAGTAAACATAGCAAAAGGATTTGCTATTCATGATGCACAACTTTAAAAACATTGAAAGCTGGGAAGACAAAGCTAGGGACATATAAAAGTTAAGCAATAGCAGGCCGGCATCGCCCTGACTTCTCCATTTTACAGTTGGTCTTATAGGAGGCCCTTTTGAAAGTAGAGCACTTACACCTTGCTGGTGGGATCCCTTTGAAAGAAAGGCACTTACACTATACAGTTGTATTGGGACCCCTTTGAAAGCGGAGTACTTACACATTAAGCGCCCCTTCAAAAGCAGAGTACTTACGCATTACTGTTGCTGTCGGGAGCCCTTTTGAAAGCAGAGTAGGCTACTAACGTATACATTACAGTTGTTACACTGGGGTCCTTTTGAAAGCGGAGCGCTTAGCTTACACATTGCAGTTGCTGTTGGGGCCCCTTCAAAAGCAGAAAAGAGTGCTTATGCAATACAGTCGCTGATGGGGTCCCCCTTGAAAGCAGAGTACTTGCACACTGCAGTTGCTGTTGAGGGCCCATTTGAAAGCAGTGAACTTACACATTACAGTTGCTGTTGGGGGCCCTTTTGAAGTAGAGTACCTGCGCATCACAGTTTCTCTTAGGGACCCCTTTGAAAGCAGATAGGCTAGTTGCACATTACAGTTGCTGTTTGGGGCCCTTTCAAAGCAGAATACTTACTTATGATCTGCTACTGAGTGTATTAGGCTATATGAGTAGATAAATAAGTTTTTCACCGAAATGAGAAAAATTTACTCACAAAACACCTCGAGGGGTGCCTGAGGCAAGTGCCTCGCTTGCCTCCCCTTAAACATACCACTGCCCTCGTTTAATCTTTGCAGAAGCACCGAAACTGATACGATTTGGCAGCCTACACTGCAGAGACAATTGGGGGTGACCGTGTAAGGAGGTTCGTATGTGGTTAATTTGTTCAAACAGAAAGTTGTATCACACAAAAAAGATTTTTTGCTACCGTGACACTACACAAAAATCTTTTTTGTCATAAACTCTCCGACTATTTTCACTGCACAAATCGTTCATTTACACATGCAGTGAGGAAAGATATGTCTACACCACCTCGCAGATCAAAACGTACACCGTTTAGAAAAAATGTTCTCAGCGAAATATCACGCAAAAGCAACTTGAACCGTACTACCAGGGCTGCGGAGTCGGAGGTAAAATATCCGACTCCAACTCCGACTTCCAAAATTTCCGACTCCGAATCTTTGGCTGTTAAAATCAATGGAAATCGTGGTGCACAGTAAGAAATCTCTATTTCAACAAAAGTTTCATAAGAAATTGTACAATTTCAACAGGAATTCCCAATTTAAACTTGAAAGATCGCTCCTAACACTTCGGGCTGGAAAACGCACAAAATGAATGCCACAGTGTCACCACTACGCGGAGGTATTACTGCCGCCACATGGGTTAAAGCCAGGGTTTTTTAAGGCGTTTTAGAGACCCGATTCGGGTCCCTAGAATCAGAGAAAATTATCATCGGGTCCCTAGAATCAGAGAAATCGGGTCCCTAAAGATCATTACCGAGTACCTAACATTTTCCTTAAAAAAAACTGGTTAAAGCTAACGAAAACACGATCCAATAGAATTCTGAACACACTGGAAACGACATTAGTGTCTGGAAGGGTATGATTGCAACTGTGCGCGCAACTACCCACTTCGCACCATGAACAATTTTTCCTACACAGAAGTATGCAAAACTATGCTTTTTGTATAGACTAGGTGGCTAGCAGGTGAGGTAACGGTCAGTGATGGATGTTTTCATTGTTTCAGCTGGCCTGTGATCTACTGTATGCTGTGCTGGACGTTAGAGGTAAAAGGGATGCAGCTCGATCACCTGGTGGTCTGTAGATTACGTCAGGAAAAAATCAACAGGGTTAAAAAAATGTGTAGGAACAATCGTTCCTTCAGAATGAAGGGGAAGCCATGGTGGATGAGGTAAGAAAGATATTCACCGACATGGTTTTGTCCTTATTTCGAGAAATTGTCAGAAGCGGAGAGGGCGCAGAGGAGTGGCGGGTGTCTAAAGCAAGGATCACATTCTACGCTTACGGAGGCGCGGGCTTACGGACAGAAAGGGCGGGGCTTGGCCGCTGGTAGAAAAATTGTAACAACCTGGTGGAAGGCTAAGATGAAAGATGCTCTGCAAGTATAAAAAATAGCCGCAGGCTTCACCCTACAGACCGTACCTCAGTTAGGAGGAGGTGAAATTTCTGGAACCTTGAACGAGTTCAAACTTCTTGGCTTCGTCATGGACTCATATAAAACAGACAGCATCGTGGTCGCCGTGATGCAGCAGCTTACACAAAGCATGAACATAGAGGAACCGTGTGTTACGCGTCCGCAGGGGGGGAGGGGCATTTCCCCCCCTTGAAATTGCAACTAAGCACCAAGATTCTCCAGAAAACATGAAGTTAGTAGCTCAATTCTGATCAATTGATTACATTTTTGCAATGCCACTGTATTTTCCGGTATGACACTCACACTGCACAACAGCCAACTGCTCTGGTGTCATGCAATGGTGAGCTTGTAGTTCACTCGTGTTCACTTCTTTGCGTGGCCAAACTTGGGAGCGAAATTTTTCTGGTGTTGGTGTTCATTGCGTAACAATATCACGGCAGAAAATCTTCAAAGCTTCGCTTCAAGTTACGATAGTAGGCGGTGTGCATGTTGCTTGTGCACACTGGTGACACGCATAGTAATTTTTAGACTGGCCTAATGATCTAGTGATTTTTTGCCAAATATATTCCGAAGAAAATCGGTTGTCTTTTTTCTCACTTTTCAGCCGTTTTCATTTCGTAAACAATTAATTACGTGAATGGTTGTTTGGATATTTGCACCAACAGAACATACAAGTGTTTTTAATTTGAGTTTCTAATCGTTTTCTCTTTCGCACAGTTTATCACTGCAATATTGACCATGACCATATTTTTAATTTCGTTGCAGGAACGCTGCAGAAGAAATAATTATATAAATGTTGGGCAGATTGGTCTAAAATACTCCGTGTGTGGTGTCGTTTTCCACTTATGATGCTTGTTGGCATGACATTTGCAAGGCTTCAGTATGATCTATTTTAACAAACTTGCAAATGATGCTTTGGGGTGATAAAGTAAATAATTAAATCATTTCAAGCAAAACTGCAAACAAAAATTTTGAAATCTAGTGAATTTGTTTCAGATCTAGTGCATTTTTTTGGGAATCGAGTGATTTTGTAGAGAAGCTTGTGGCAGCACTGCTATTGAACGCAGACATCGTGGCAGGTAATGCAACAAGACAGTGACTGGCTGGTGATAGCGGCAAACCACGCTGTGTGAAAAGAAGCATAAGTGAATCTGTAACCATGGGCGTCCGTAAAGAGGGAAAACGGGTGTCTGCCCCCTAGAAATTTGGTCTAAAACCAAAAACGTTTGGAAAGTCTGAAAACAGCAGTTCAATTTCGATTAATTAGTTTAATTCTTGCAATAGCAGTTTATTTGCCTGCGTGACACACTGCACGAGAGGTAGGTTCGCTATTCTGGTGTCATGAAGTGGTGAGCTTGCAAAATATCAAGTTTGCCCCCCCCTGGAAAAGTTTCTGCGGACGCCCGTGCTTCTGACTTGAATTTTTTCAAATTTCTGGCATTTTTCCGACACGTTTTAGTTGTTTCTTACCTGAAAATACAACAAACAAAAATATTTGAATTGCAGAAATTTTACTAAACCATTTTTTTCAATATTAAAAGTCTCGAGACCTGAAACCTTCGAGACCGAGACTCGCAAAAATGGGTCTCGAGACTCCATCACTGTTCCTTCGACCCCAACGCTGTGAAATACAAAATTCCAGGCTACTTGGGACACTGTCTGTTGAATCCTTCCTTTTCCTGGAAAGGTATATCTTCCCCTGCATCTATGGCCACGTAAGCAAGCCAATGAAATGAGAAGTCTTCGACTCTCGAGCCAACATTAAAGGTTTGTTGTCCCAACGACTCGGTGAACGCTGTTTTGAGCAGGGTTGCAGAGTCGGAGGTAATATATTCGACTCCGACCTTTACAAAATTTCCGACTCCTTAACACAGCTATGTCCAACCCAAATGGCTTGTTGAGCCCAAAATTATGTCACTAACTTGACCAGGACCGCACATTGAATGACATACTTTTTGTCTTGGCAAACTCAATTTAGCTTAAGCTAATATACTGAATGTCTTCTAATTCTAATTGCATTGATCATAGACGTGATAAAGTGGCACTGAGGAACACCAGCATCAAACATGTCAAATTCAAGAGTATCAAAACAAGGACAGGTTGTCAGTTGTAGGATACTTTTCCACAGCGAAAACCCTCGACTGGGTCGCATGCGGCCCGCGGGTTGGACACAGTAAACCTTGGTTAATCCGGATGAAATTGGTGGTACGAATGATTTGTAACGTTTTTCTTTATAAAAATCTTCGGTTTATCCGGATTTTTTAATCCGGATCTTCGCCAATTCCGGATAAAATTTGCTCTTTTCACATCTCGTAATCCGGATTTTTTCAGTACTTCCACACTGTTGTTCTTAAAGTGCACTGACTGGTATATAGGAAAGATTAAGCAGCTTTCAGACGCAACAAGCGTGCTCACGATCAACAACCAACGTTTAGAATGATCAGAACAACAGCCGCAACTGCGCGCAACATTTGACTGATCGTAGAGACGATGATTACGTCACACACGGGCATATAGCATACAACGTTGAACATAACTCTCAAGGCGCGCCGCCGCACCACGGTTTCAGTCTGTTGCTCAGTGCTGAGCGTGCGTGTGTAGAGCATTATCTCTGAGTATACTGTACTTGCATGCCCGGGAATGGAGGACATTACCTTCCAAATAAAGGGACTGCTTATGGGCCAGTCGCAGAAATATCTGCGTCAGTCCAAAATCCCAGATTTCTTCGCAGCCACTTTTGGCACAGCAAACCTTAAACGTATCTACGCTACAACGTCGTTGCCGTTGAGTGACAAACTGAGCGTTTGAACCGCGCCACGCAAGGCGTAACTAGCGGCACCCCTGAGTATTGTAAATGGCACCCCGGTTGGGAAACCACTGGTGTAACTCCTTTCGAATAAGAAATTCGCAAGCAGAAAATACTCAAAACAAACTGCAAAGTTTGAATTTGTATTCGGTGTACAAGCGCCAGCGTTGACACGCGCTGTTTGGTCGCAACTCCACTAGAAACAGAGCAGCAAAAATGCATCCAACATCTGCAATAACAATGCGGTAGGAAGCAACAGGGCTGGTTCTTGGCCACCGCCGACAAGTGGCTTGACTGACGGCAGAAGGCGCCAGACCTTCGAACAAAGTTGAAGTACAAAATATTATATTGCGGTTCTGTACTGCACAAAACACGTACAGCAGCAAAGGCTTGGACGGTGAAAGCGTTTCGAAATTTCGCCGCCGTGTGTTACCAGGCAACCAACAACCGTCACCACCTCGCAAGGTCCGGCGCAGTGTTTGAAGCTGCTGTCCCTATTGGCACCCTTGTTCACTGTCATTCATCACAAACAAACGTGCAGCCAATCTGTACAGTTTCTTTTGTCACCTCTTTCGAATCTTGACATCGAAGTCGCGCAGACACCTGTGTCTGAACTTACCAATGCTGGAAATTTTAGGTGAGAAACGTTGTATCGAGCAACGTATGTTTGATCTTCCTATCTCCCAGTTGATGCTATCAAAATTACCAAACGTAATAGTTCAAAAATTTTGCTAACCTTTGTGCAACAACAAAATAAATTAGAAAACAAACTTCTCGTCGAAGTACAGTCAGCAATACATGTCAGACACAGAGGTCAGCTCGAACGTCGTTAACATCATTGAAAGCAATCTTTTCACAAATTCCGACTAAGGATGGGCTTTGTCAAGGTTCCCACACATTTTCAAAAACCATTTTGCATACTTTTTCAATACTAACTCAGGAGACTTCAACACCATCATATAGCTTCATTTTTCGAGAATTTTACTCATAGAATACAATGCATAAAAACGTCTGCGGAACCGTCACCAGCGGTGAAGAACAAAATTTGAATAAACGTATGGTTGAATTTAGAATTTCCATACTTTTTCAATACTTTATGTATATTTTGGCCTAATGTTATACTTTTTCAAGGTCTTGAAAACCGATTTCACAATTCAATACTTTCAGTACCGCGTGGGAACCCTGCAATTATGCCACCCGGTAATTCCCGGCACAATAATCCCATCAAATAGCATCAGACTGAAATAGGTCGTACTGCAGGATACAAAAACGCAACCGATGATTGGCCATCACGGTCTTGGATGGTAAAAACTGAAAGTCATTTTTCAGAGTCGTCCGTTACCAACTAAAACCGAGGACGCCGATGGAAAGCCAGGTTTTGGATTCGGTGGCAATCTCGAATGAACTTCTTAGACCAACGTTGGTGAAGCGACGGAACAAACGGAATATTATTATTCAGGCCTTGAGTGAAGGCGAGTGGAAGGGCTTTTCTTCTATGGAAACCAGTAAAAAACGGATGTATGATAATCTCTGCGCAAACTTGCCGGACTGGGGAGATAACGGATTAAAACAGCATCACATTCTCATTACACGTACTGCAGTGTTGACAGTGACGGGGCAGATGGTCCGAAACTAAGTTCAGTCACACACAAGGTTCCAGCAACGTGCAATACAGAGCTGCAGAGTCGCGGTGGGAACAATTTCACGAAACCGAACATGCAGCACACACTATTTTTATACAAAAATCGACCCTTCCACAGTGGCCGCATCCTTACCCGATTTTAAGCAGCACATTGAGCGTTTCGGCTTGGAGCACTTTTTCAAGCAACCTGACACCAACAGGCCAGAAAAAATGCGCAAATATCTGTACCTGAGACCAGACTGCACAGAACCCGTCAGAAAAGAACCCGCAACCCTGCAAGCAGCTACTAGACTCGGCTGCATAAACTGCGTAAGCGTGATGGTCCGCAGTATAAAGAAGTATAGATGGAATGGCAGCGTTCTGACCAAGATTCAGCATAAGTAACAAGCGGCAGGCGCGACTGGCCTTCAAGCAACCAAGAAAAAGAGAATAAAGACAAAACAAACGGTTGATACCGACCGCCACCTAGCGTCAACCAGTGGAAAGCTCGAGGTCGAAGTTTTCCAGACAACGAAGTTACTAACGTTTCCTCGGAGGCATGTCAATGGCGAGCCGAGAGCCTGAGATCTTCATCTCTCGCTTTACCATATGAGCTAGGTAGATCCGGCCGTAGTCATGACTGAGGACTGCAAGGCAGTGAGGGGGCTGGTAACCGGGTCAGGCCTTTCTAGGAACGCGGCGTCCGATTTAGATTGACCTGCGCCACCTGACGGTTGTGGGGTGTCGTCTGAATATTTCCGCTTGTGGGCGCGCGGAACTTCCTCTTCCATTTCATCGTCTTCGCTTTGTGAGGATGAATCAGCATCTACATCCCCAGTAATTTCAATCATCTCTTGATCTGTGCAAGACCATAAAACCTTTAAGTATTGGTTCAGGCCAGCACGCATTTACAGTAAAGTACAGGCATGGGCGCAATTTGGTGGGGGACTTTTTCAGACGGGGGGGACATAATATGCTATGTCCCCCCACTTTTTTCTCTTTAGGTTTTGTATTTGGAGAGGTTTCAAAAATGAAACTGATGTTCGTCACGTTTTGTGTGAAAAGCTTTTCATGTTAGATGGTAGACCATACATATCCAAGTTGATGTTGAAACAGAGTTTGGTGTGGCATCACTAATTCTGTTAGTTTATAAATTTTAGCTTCGATAAAATAATTTTTAGCATTTTTCAAGTTTCTAGAGACTGTGAAAGATGTTTAACTGCTTCTGTCCCATATTTTCCCCTGTGTGGTATGCTGTTAGAAAGGTTATTTTTCTGTAACAGTGAGAGTATTACAGCTGCACATGTGAGAGACCACAGTACAGCCGTGATTTGTTCCGTGCAGAAATGTAACTGGCTTTGCTGTAACGTGAGTTGTCACGTATTCAGAAACAGACAGCGTATAATTTAATGATGCTAGTGTATATAATGTTCGAAAGTTAGATTTTCAGGCAAATCTCTGCGAAAAGCAGCACTATTGTGGAGACTTAGTTTTGGGATGGGAAGTTTTGCAAAAGACTGTTTTCAGCCATTAATGAACAGGATTTCGATCAAAACATTGGAGAAGTAGACTACAGTGTTTACCTTGCTGTATATTGACCTATAGCTCAAAACGCAGGGACTTGACTCTGAAATAAGGATAAAATATACATTTATCCTAACTTCTTGTAATGTCGCGACAATGGTGAGCAACAAATGCAATATATTTTTTCATTGACTCTTACACTTTGTGCTTGTGCTAAATGCAATGGCTCGAAAGTCATCTGATCTACTTGAGTTTAACCAAACCCACAATGCAACAATGTTTTCATCCAAGCGCGAAACATTTGCTTTACAGATGCATCACACCTAGTTTTGTTGGACATTCTTTTCGTGTTGAAGGTGAAACTTGGTACTTTTTTGCCAATTCACCGTTGTG
>JGI24158J21664_10014289_pt1 | contig 10427 bp, 4 predicted proteins | sample Ectturendosymbi3_FD_21664 | JGI IMG/M metagenome (IMG submission 21664) | reverse complement strand
AAGCAGATGGGGAAAAGATGTAGCCCAACCCTGTGGGTCTTCTTTCTTGTCGTATTTTGGGGGCCGTAGTCTGTCTTCCCAATTAGATGCCAGTGACAAATGACATGATAGCACTGACCCAAACTCAAAACCCAAAACCCAAACCCAAAACCCAAAACCCAAAACCCAAACCCAAACCCAAAACCATAACCAAATACCTAAATCCAAAACCTAAACCGAAAACCTAAACCCAAAAGCCAAACCCAAACTTCAAACCTAAAACTTAAACCCAAATGTTGAACCTGAAAGTTAGACCAAAAAATAAACCCGAAATTTAATCCGAAAACCTAAACCCTAAAGGTAAACCCTAAACCGAAACTTAAACATACACCCTAAACGTAAACCCCAAACCCTGAACTTTTTGAAAAAGTGCATTGAAAGCACTCCTATCACAGGTGTAACCTCTACAAGCTGAGCCAAAGGAAATGGTGATAGCAGAACCAACGAACAATCGCACAGCAGGCATAAACACGAACCACTCAACTATGTTCACATTGCTAATAGAACGCAACGTTATATGTGAACAAAGTTGAATACAGTTCGAATTGCAGAATAGTCCCAGCAGACTTTTTGCGTTTGATGGCAAAATACACTACCAAACCTGTGAATTCGAATCACAACTAAAATGTTTAATATTTTCAGAATAATCACATTAAAACAACAAATATTTTCTCAGTCCGATCCAATCCTGGTCCGCTAATTTTCAAAAAAATTGCAGTCCGATCCAATACTGATCCGGCCAAAATTGGCTTCAGTCCTGATCCGTGCTCATCTCTGCAAGACAGACAAACATTTCCAGTACAAGTATCTGACAGTGAACACTTTGGGAGCCAATATAGTGTTTTTTGTCGTAGGAACCAATTTAGAGGTTTGGGGTGTTGCCCAGCTTAGAGGTTGCTTGCGAGGAATGTTGTCGTTGCATGTAGAGATGCTGGTTTCCCCAAATGCTACCAAGGAGGCAGCCAAGTCGTTGTATGAGTACTGTTCTAACTCCCGACTAAAACTGCTTGACATTTTAAGTTGCCAAGCCGAAGCAAGGCGTTTGGCTCTCACCTCTTGATAGTTCGTTTCACAGATTTCCTCGTGCACAATTTTTATTTACAAAAAGGCTTCTGATTAGCAGCAGCAGAAATAGCTGTACGATGGCACGACAGTAGAAACAGTCAAAGTGGTCCGTGCGCTAGCGATACCAGAAACTCGACCCCCTAAGTCGTGGTGTCCACACCGACGGACCAAACTTCGAATGCAATGCGAAAACGAGGTAACTGCGCGAATGCAGTGGAGCACGCACACACGAATTACCTTGACGCGAATGACAAGGTTGATACAAAGCAGACGTCACGGCGGCCCACGGATTACAATCGCGAGTAGGAAACGGCAATTCGTAATGCGAAAAAGTAAATCCACTATGCCGAAATCCTATTTTTGTTTCTGCAACCTCTCCTACACGTTGTTGTAAATCTTGAAAATATGATTCAACTGTATGCAGACAAAATTGAGGATATTTGCAGTTGGTGCGGAGGGAAAGACATACTACCTGGAGATACATGGGTAAATATTACAAATTTAAGATGTACAGAAGATTATCAATAACTAAAATAAATGTTAAAACATGTCAAAACTTCAACATAGCGCAATTGCTTCGAACGCAAATTCTCCAGCATAAATATGTAATTCACGATGCAACTCTTTTAAAGAAACATTGCACACACAAAATATTCTAAGGTGGTGCAGCGGGTTCACTGGTACCTCATATTAAAAACATCATGCATTTGACTGACGTATGTTGACACTGCAGTTATCACAAACGCATCGATACTCATGAACAGCACGACATATTTTTAAAGGTTGGATGTGATTACTATATTGGTTGGTATGACAACGCTGCATCCAGATGGAAGCGGTGGAAACAAGAAAAGTTTTAAGTTAAACTCATGGCGTTGACCGTGGTGTGAAACATGAAACAAAACTTTCCATGAAGCAGATAATCTATTTGGATCTCGCATGTTATTCATACACAATTGTAACCCGCGATCTTTGCAGCAAACCAATCTACTATAGGGGACAAACAAAATTATATAAACTCAAACATACAGCGATACCAAACTCATCGCTATATGTTTACCGGAAAGTTATTCAATTTTGATTTAAATCGACCAGTGTGGACTGCGATTTCAATGCAAAGTTCTTGCACTAACCGTCCATAGGTAGGTCGACATTTTGGTCTCGTGTTTCGATTATATAAAAGCGTAACCCGAGATTTTTGGAGCAAACAAACCTACTGCAATAGACAAAGAAATGATATAAAACTAACAGCTATATGTTTCCCGGAAAGTTGTTAAATTTTAAGTTGAATCGAGGTATTGTTCAGCGCGATTTCAATGCAAAATTCTTGCAGTTACTGTCTATAGGTATGTTCACGTTTCGGTCTCGTATGTCTTTCATTTACAAGTGTAACCCGCGATCTTTGACGAAAACAAATCTATTATAACAGACAAAGAACCGATATAAAATCTATCGCCACACTTTTCCTGGAAAGTTTGTAAATTTTAAGTTGAATCGAGCAGTGTGCAATGCGTTTTCAATGCAAAATTCTTGCACTTTATGTACAAAGGAAGGTCGACATTTAGGTCTCGTGTGTCGTGCATGTGGAAGTGTAACCTGCGATCTTTGAAGAAAACAAATCAGCTACAAAAGGCAAAAAATGATATAAAACTCATCGCCATATGTTTCCCGGAAAGTATTCATTTTTTATTTGAATCAAAGCAGTGTGGACCACTATAGACAAAGCAAATGATATGAAACTCACTACATATGTTTCACGGAAAGTTGTTCAATTTTAAGTTGAACTGAGGAAGTGTTCAGCGCGATTTAAATGCAAACTTCTTGCATTTACTGTCTATAGGTAGGTTGACGTTTCGGTCTTGTGTATCCTCCACGTAGAAATGTAACCCGCGATATTTGCAGTGGGCAGATCTACTATAACAGACAAAAAACGATCTAAAACTCATCGCTATATGTTACCCGGAAAGTTATTCAATTTTGATTTGAATCGAAACGCTTTGGACCGCGATTCAATGCAAAATTCTTGCACTTACTGTCCATGAAGACGTTACACAATACAATACAATACATAGCAAGCATGTGCAACCTTTTTCAGCGGCGAGCCACATTCAATGTTTAGGAAGTTATCGCGGGCCGCATCAATTTTTATGGGATGAAACTTTATTCATTCTCTTAAAAATTTGTTTTTTAGTGTTCACTCAACAGATACGGAGTACTGTGTATGTTGTAATTTCCTCTATTTGAAACTACCAACCACATGCTGGCGACAGGCTCATTGAAAAACTGCGATAGATGTTGTGTTCATGGGCGCCGGAAAGGGGGGCAGATGTTGAAATTTTCAGCAAAAAAGGTTGTTTTCTTAGTTTTGAGTGCAAAAAATCAAATTTCACCACTTTTCGCCCCCCTGGAAAAATTTAGGAAAAATATCCTAGTGGCCTCCCCTGAAAAAAATCGTTCCGATCCCCATGGTTATGTTACATCGGTAAGGAATGCTAGGTCATTCACCTACCCTACGTCATTGAAAAATTAGACGTCTTGGTTCCTATTTTCCATGAAACATTTAATATGCCAGAATCGTTTAAAAGTGTCTGCCCTGCTTAACCAACGAGCTGATGAGAAATATGTAATATCCGGGTAATGGCATTCAAGTTCTTCCAAAAAAACTTAAATTGCCTATAGTTTAATCCTCGAGAACGAATGTAATTGATAAAATGAACAACTTCTTTCATGATATTGTTGCGATCGGAAATCCCGAGCAGCATATGCGCAAAGCTTCGCACTGTGGTAACAAGCAACAATAGAGTTCACATGCCATGATCACTCTATTATTGCTTGTTCACGCCACATATATGTATGGTGTTGTTCTTCACGCATATCCCGTTCGTGATGAATCACACAATCAATGCAACACCACCGGAGAGGTTGCAACAACATCCCCTCCGTTTTACAACGAACCGCACCGATCGCACGTTCTTTGTGTGAAGGTTGAACTCCGTACGACCTTCACATCCTGGTCACAGCACCATTTTGTTGCGATTGGAAATCCCGAGCGGCATATGCGCAAAGCTTCGCACTGTGTCAGCAAGCAACAATAGAGTTCCCATGCCATGATCACTCTATTATTGCTTGTTCGCGCCACATATATACATGTTGTTGTTCTTCACGCACATCCCGTTCGTGGTGAATCACACAATCAACGCAACACCACTGAAGAGGTTGCAACAATATCAATTGCATTCAGAGCTTTGTTGCATACATTTTCNTGGTGAATNATGCCATGGTTCACCACACCACTNCGTGCTTCGAATGCTTCCAAAATCTTCTTGATAAATTCATTGTGTTTCCGTACCATCGCAGGTGCCTNATCCGTTGTGAGTCCAGATATTTTCTTAGGATCCAATCGCAATTTTTGAACTATCTTCAAAACTTCCTGGGCAATATTCTCACCAATTGTCGTTGACTTCATGCTAGCCATGTCTAGCAATTCTTAATCGACTTCAAATTCTTCTGTTACTCCGCATACGAAAACCCCCAACTGAGCAGTATCGCTGATGTCTACACTCTCATCTATTGCTAAGCTGTAATGCGAGAATTTTCTTATTCATTCAGCCAAAGTATCTTCAAGATGACTTGAGAGGGCATCAATTCTACGTGCCGCAGTGAATCTCGATAAACTAGTTTGCTCAATTAATACTTTTTATCAGGACATGCCCGTTCAGCAAATATCATCAAGCAGCGCTTGACAAACTCACTGTCACTGAAGGCTTTTCCTTTCTCTGCTATTACTTCACTAAACTTGAAGCTCAATTCAGTCCCAAGCTGAGTGTCGTTTTTGTAAAGGGATATCATTTTCTGTTATCCCTGCAATGACTTTTTCAACTGATGGTCTTTATGCTTTTTCAAACTGATGGGCTTTACTTTTTCAACTGATGGGCTTTACGCTAACTCAGTTGTTTTCTATTCAACAGAACTTTATATGTGGACATTGTTGGGTGTTGTAAGAATTTCGTTAAGATTCAGGAGCTTCCTATTGAACATATGGTATTGCATGTCTGCCATTGCTCTGCCTTTGCAAGACTGGTACACCCTACGGCACTTTGGAATCAACGCCTATTCACCAACAAGACGAGGCAGATCAGGTACGTGTAAGATTCGGACAATTGCTGTAATCATTACGAAACATGGGTATTGTAATCAAACTCGCTCACGAGACTGTCAGATCGGAAATTTAGTCCCTGTTTATTGTGGTGAATTTATCACAACACTAATCCGTCAGAGGTGCATTATCTCCAATGCCAGCTNGCTCGGTGCGAAAACTGCCGGTTGCCAATCAANATAATCTGGTGTAAGTAAATACAGTATAACTCGTCAGCCGGCCTTTAGAAGAGAACAGTCTACAAAGATGATCAAGATGGTTACCCTGAACTGCCGCTCCGTTGCAAACAGGGATGTGGAAGCGGAAGCGGTCCTTTTTCTGTGGAAGTGGAAGCGCGAAAATTCTACCACTTCTGCTTCCACATAGGTTATTTGACTTGAAAAGTAACTTGCCGAAGAAAAGTTTTGTCCATTTTCCAATGTGGATTAACAGTGAAGTTGCACTATAAGTCTGAATGAACGTGCGATATCAGTAGCATGAGAGAACAAGNTAAANCATAACTAGCATCCATGGCGTTCTTCATAGAAGGCCAAGTCATCGTGCAGCTTACCGATCTTATCGGTGGCTGACTTTTCAAACCTGGCTGCAGTCTACTAAAGTGGTAACAGTTTGAAAGTACAGCAATCTCCCAGTTATGTTCGCAACTTGAATCTGAGCTGTTTGTGCGAACTTATGTGATAGGTGCNAANTTAGCAGTTGTGCTTTTAACTGCCTTAGCAAACAGATGCTGATCATTAGGGCTAATCTTTGGAGACTGATGCTTTGACTGAAGCTAACTATTCTTTTCAGCAAGGCATGTAGTCAGGCATTTTATTGGTGTTTTAGGGACCCGATTCGGGTCCATAGAATTGGAAATCGGGTCCCTAGAATCAGAGAAATCGGGTCCCTACAGGTCCACACCGGGTACCTAATATTTTCCTTAAAAATACCTGATATCATATAGTATTCACTTACATTATGCTATTCACTTCACAAACAATGAAACAATGCTAGCCAAAGCCAAGCGTTTAATTGAGTCATTTTGAGTCAAATCATCCAACTGATCCAAGTTAATGAAACATCGCACGACAGTACGGAGTGGGGCTGCTGTAGGAAAGTCTGTGTGAAGCGGGAAGTTATGTGCAAACGTTATTTGCCCTAATGTCTGAAGACACACACACAAAAAAAATTAGTGCGTCTGTCCGCAGATTAACAAAGTTGGATAGTAAGGTATTTCTTTGGATTGATAACATGCATCGAGCAAACCGCCCCTTCCACCTTCACTAACCATTTTGAAAGCAAACGAGCTTGCTGAACAATTATATCAGATCGTAAACTTTAGCAACATAATGTTTCGTGTTTAACTATTTTTATGACTGTTGTCACGTTAGATTTGCTGCAAATACCAATAAATTGCTGAAAACGTTGAATCCAGATTTTTTCGTAACTTTGTGCGAACTTAACGGGAATGCGAACTTAAACGGGTGCGAACTTAACTTAGACTTTACTGTACATATGTGTTTGCCTACTCAGTCTAAAAAACTTTTAGCATTTTATTAAAGATGTAAAAAGTTTGTCCAAAACCTTGCGCTTTAGAATTTTGCTCAAAGCATTAATATGACGTAATAATGTATGACAATCAATGCGCATTGAAGAAACCTTAAACCAGTGGTTCTTAAAGTGGTCGAAATCGACCCCCAAGGGTCAGTTGGACCATACAAGAGATAGATAAATAGTTACGGAGTCGAATGGGGGTCACTGAATGGCACTAAGTTCTAAGCATAGTTTCGGATTGTGTACTATTTTATCATGCATTTCAAGTAAAAAGCACTCAAATTCTTTTTGAAACATACTGTCCTTGTATTCATAACTGTTGGGTTAGGCCACGGGGTCTACAGAAAATTGTATACCTTAATTGGGGGTCAACGTGCACAAAAGTTTGAGAACCACTACCTTAAATGGTACACTATGCAATTTAGCTTGATATTTATTAGGCTAAGGTCAGGTTGTTGTAAATATGTGTTGAAGACAGTTTTCTAGGTTGTGTTTTTTGTAAGAGCAGAGTAGCAGTACCATGCTGACAGATACTAACTTATGCGATCATTTTAACAAGTAATGTGCCCTTGTAAATCGTAAGCTGCTGGTTTTGATAGTCATGGTTGTCACCAAAATCATAGATGAGATAGAGTCCAGGTTCTGTTAAAGTCCAGGTCAGGCTCTGATAAGAGTCCAGGCCCTGTTGGAAGCAGAAGCAGTGGAAGCGGAGCGCTAGGTGTGGAAGCGGAAGCGGTTGATGAAATAGTCGCTTTCACAACCCTGATTGCAAATAAACGTTAGTCGATTGCTGACTTCATAATATCGAGAGACGTGGACATCATGGCCCTCACCGAGACCTGGCTTGGTCATGACAATGATAAACAGATTTTGCATGATCTGATACCACTTGGGTACAACACACTACAGGTTTTCACGATCCTCAGGTTGCGTTGCTTTTCAAAAGCAATCTGCAAGTGAAAAGTGTCAAAACGCACAGTTTCGATTTGTTCGAACATATGCACTGTACAATGGTCTTTAAGGACACATGTGTGGACTTGTTCGTTGTCTACTGCCCTCCTCCTTCACGTGCAAACGGTCTGAAGACATCTGAGTTTTTTGATGACTGGTCAATCTTTCTAGATGCATAAATATTAAACTCTCGGGATATACCTATTACTGGAGATTTCAATCTGCACCTAGACGTTCCCGATAATACGGACGTAATGAGGTTTAATAACATCAGATGTTCATGGCTTGAAACAGCATGTCAATGCGCCAACTCACATCCTCGGTCACACACTGGATCTGTTCATCGCACAAGACTCATCGTGTCTGCTTTGCGATGTTGTTGCTGTTGTTGATCCCGGTCTCACGGACCCCAGCGGCAATTATTCGGGAGACCAATTCACCATTGTCGCTCCATTAAATTTCATAAAACCCAGTCATCAAAGGAAAACTGTTACGTTTCACCAATACGCATCAATAAACTTCACCTACTTCAGAACGGACATGCAGACGGCATTAAAAACTTTCCTACCCCTTAACAATGCTGCGTCTCTTGTCGAATTGTATACATGCGCGTGTAGTGATACCATCGACTTGCATGACCCGTTCATCACCAAAGTCGTAACCATTCGGCCAGACACAGAATGGTATACAAAAGAACTGTGGCTTGCAAAAACCCTTCGAAGAAAGCTTGAACGGTGTTGGTGAAAGACCGGATTAGCTATATATCGGGCTATGTACAAGGATCAGTGCAGAGTTGTGGGACGCCTCATCTGGGACACGAAAAAAAATTATTATGAAAGAGTACTGAATGAACTTCCAAGTAATCAAAGTGAACTCTTCAATCTTTCTCGTAGATTATTTGGAGTAAACAATCACGAATGTGCCAATCACAATCTTTCAGTGAATGCAACGTTTCTGAAGCATTCAGTAAATTTTTCAGTGAGAAGGTTAACAACGTAAGGACAACACTAAAAAGGATTAATCAGGCTTCTGACACAATTGATCCATTATATCGCAAACCTTTTGCTGGACTTCTGCTCATGGAATTCCCTTCTGCAACAACAGATGAAGTCGAAGCTATCATCCACCGATCATCATCGAAATCATGCGAATTGGATCCTCTGCCAACGGCATTGCTGAAGCTGTGTCTACCTGAATTGTCTGCCACCTTGCTGTCCATCACCAACCACTCCTTGGACGCAGGTGTAGTACCTTCTCACTTCAAAAAATGACGAGTTATACCAGTGGCAAAATCGCGCGTGACCTCATACAACGATGTAAGCAACTATCGACCTATCTCACAGTTACAGTTTATCTCGAAAGTGCTTGAACGAGTGGTTACGAACCGCATTCGTCCTCACCTCGAAGAATACCACCTCTTCGACAAATACCAGTCGGCTTACCGTGCGGCCCACTCCACCGAAACAGCCCTCCTTAGTGTACACCATGACATAACGTCAGCCTTAGACAAGGGCTCCACTGTGGCCATGGTGATGTTGGACCAATCTGCTGCCTTCGATGTGATTGATCATGATATACTCTTGCAGCGCCTTGAATTTGCCTTCGGTATTTCAGGACGAGCTCTTAAATGGTTTGGCTCGTACCTGTAGGATCGGAGTCAGTGTGTCTGTGTAGGGAAAGATGTCTCCAAAACTCTTCCTGCGGTTTGCAGAGTACCCCAAGGCTCAGTACTGGGTCCGCTCCTATATACTATGTACACCAAATCAGCAGGGGAAATATGTCGGAGACATAATGTGCTGTACCATTGCTATGCTGATGACATCCAGCTGTGCTGCACAGCGGAGGGCACCGAAGACCTAGCAGCAAAATTGAGTTCCATAAACGAATGTATTGATGAGCTGAAGTCATGGATGGGATGCAATATGCTCAAACTTAATTCTGAAAAAAACAGAGTTCATCATATTTGCTTCGAAAAAGTCTCCTGGTTACAATATGACACCATCGTTGCCATGGCACTTGTGAGACATAAACATATCTTCTTACGTACGGTCTCTGGGTGTAATTTTTGACAGTGCATTGTCGTTTGCTAAACATATTGACTACATTTTTAAATCCTGTAACTTCTACATTAAAAATATTGGACGAATCCGACAGTTTCTCTCCAAAAAAGCCTGTGAGATGCTTGTTGTTGCATTGGTAACCTCCCGCCTTGACTATTGCAACTCTTTACTAAACGGTCTGTCACAAACGCACATTTTGCGACTACAACGCGTTGAAACACTGCCGCACGTTTGATCTGTCGTATTAAGAAGTTTGAGCACATTTCGACATCTCTCCAGTCTCTTCACTGGCTTCCCGTTGTGTTCAGGCCGCGTTTCCAACTTCTATGCATTGTATTTCGAGCTTTGCATGGCGTTGGCCCACTTTATCTTCAGGAGAGTTGATCTGTCCTTACCGCCCCACATGCTCATTGCGTTCTGAAAGAAAAAACCTTCTCCATTCCATGTGATGCCTAAGCTATGTGCTGACGTGATTGTTGGTCAAGAATTTTTGAAGAGGCATGACTCCATCACTTTCGTTATGAACGGACCAGAAGAATCTCTAACTATAAATACGCCAATGACTGCGGAACCTAAACGACTGTCTGTCGCTGCTGCGAAGCTGGAAGCACCGCGGCTTTTCG
>JGI24158J21664_10014286_pt1 | contig 10428 bp, 5 predicted proteins | sample Ectturendosymbi3_FD_21664 | JGI IMG/M metagenome (IMG submission 21664) | reverse complement strand
ATTGGTCGAAATAGTTCTCTTCGGACACCCTAAACTGTCTAAAAGTCCGTCATTGCGCTTGTTTGGACAGACATGTCTGTTTTTGTCCAGAAATACAACCTTTTAATATGACCTCACCGTTTGACACGTTTTCTGTTTGTACTGTTTTATTTGTGTGTATGTGTGCCTTTTTTTCTTCTTCTGTGTTAGTCTTTGCGTTGCCAATGATTTCTTCAGGTCTTGGCCTGCCTTCATTGGCTGTTTGTCAATAAATTCAAATTCAAATTAAGATTGACCACATGAATAATTAATTAGCGTTTAGTGCAAAGTGCCTTCGTCAATTATTTGGATTTGCATTCGGGTCAAAAGCTATTTTCACTTGTGTATCGATCTAACGTATTTAGTGAGGAGGTGCTACTTTCGAAAATAATGTGTCACAAAATAGGTTACGTAATGGCTTGATTAAATTAAAATTTGATAACGAGCATTTTTTGAAAATACTATCTGTCACAAAACGGTTACAAAATGTTTTAATTAAATTTAAGTTTGAGAACGAGCATCTTTAGAAAAAATATCTGTCACAAGACAGGTTCCATAATAAAGTTTTGATTAAATCTAAATTTGAGAACTTGCAGTGGTGAATGTTGTACTGTATTGTCTTTCAGTGATAAATGTTGTATTGTATTGAATAAAATACCTGTGACATTGTAGGGACATATACGGTAAACCAGTGATTCGGCGCCCGGGGCGTTGTGCCCTCTTTGTCCCCCTAGGTACGTCCCTGGAGACATCTACGAAATCCACGTTGCCAATCGGCTAGCTCTGATTCACCGTAGTTGCAGTTCAAACCTGCAATCTGCAATCTGAGCTCTAATTTACCCACGCAAACATACCAACTGCGCTATACCGTTTCAAGAACGTCATTTTCCGACACCATTGCGTCATGCAGAAAAACAGCACTTGTATTGAAACTGAGCAACGTTAAATTTGCAAAATTCTTCACTTTAATCGCCAAAATTTAATGTTGATAATCCCACCTAAAGACTAAGCTAGAGCTTATGGCACTTACTGAAAATATCCAAATTAACAATAAAAAGTAGCATAAGATGTTACTATAGAAATGTTTTTGATAACTTTGGTGATGGAAATTGGCGGCAAGCCAACGCCTGAGATAAGTTTTCTTCCCGGGCAGTTTAGGTGAACGTTCTTCCCCAAGGAGATCTACGGTGATTCACTCCGTGGCCGTGGATTAAATCACACAACCTTCCAGTTGAGAGGCGGATACTGAACAAGTGAGCTATCGCCGCCCCAACGAAATGTTCGTCGCCAATGCCTTGGTGTCAGGTGATGTTATGATGTGCCGTTGAGATGTTGCTAAGTAACCAACTATAAAAGAAAAAGAATTAAGCTATCTTTGACTATTTACCGTGATTTCATGCAGGGCCTTTTTTACAAGATTTTGCGAGCAGGGTCAATATAAACCGCGAGCTACCAGAGCAGTAATGTTTGTTAGTGTGCGGTCATATGTCATATCTGTCCTTTGTTCAAAGGACTTTTGACTGGGATGGGGGAAATAACTTTGGTTGGAGAGGAAGGTGTAGGGACTGGGGCACAATTGCCCCCCAAGTAAATGGGTTAAAAACCTTGATTTGAAGACAAACACAAGGGTACTTTAGCACATTGAATTTGACCCAGACGTTTGACTAAACATTTCAACAATTTGCTCACTCCACAGCTACATGTCTTGTTTTTTAGGCCAGCCTGCCAGTCTAGGGGGCTTCTAGACGCAAAAACTGAAAAGAGTTACCGTATATACTCGCATATAAGCCGACTTTAAAACTAAAAAAAAAATATCAAATTTGGGGTCAGCTTATACGTGCATAAATCTGATCTCACACAAACGAATTGACATGACGCCACTTCTCAGATCACGCAATATCACCGATACTATCATTCAGTCATACATACAGCCATAAAAATTGAGACTGCACTAAATAAAGTTAATTCCGACAAACTACAACAGAATTTTAATATTAATTTTAACTGTACATCAAATAAAATGCAACATAATCACGCCTGATTAAGCACAGCACATTGCATATTGATACTCTTTTGTTATTAGCCAAAACAACACACCATTTGGAGGTCTGCTTATATGCGAGTTTTTGCAAAATTCCTCATTTTGGGGCAGTTTTTTAACGGTCGGCTTTTACGCGAGATCGGCTTATATGCGAGTATATACGGTAGTAGAACATTTAAAACTTTTTTTTTAATAAGAAAGAAGAGTTAGAACTTTCAAACTCCTTCCAAAAATAAATTTTTTATCAACAAAGTGCCACCTCCCGGAAGGTGCCGCCCGGAGTATACGCCCCTGCCAATTTGTCTCCCGGAAGGTGCCGCCCTGAACCCCGCCCCCTTGCTACGCCACTGACCAACAGCTGCAGAAAATGTGTAGAAAGTTCGTCGCATAAAACTTTTCGGGCAAATTGGCAGGGGCGTATACTCCGGTGTGCTAGGTGTGCGGAGTACACCCAATCAAACTGATTGTGGCGTGACTTTTTCCAAATCGTGCGATCAAGGGAAAATCGCCAAAAAAGTTTGAAAGATAATTATTCATTCATTTTCTGAGCCAAATTTAGAAACTGCCCCATTTCAACTTGCTTGATTTAGCTGAGTTGTTTATGAATTGCTAGTTTCCCGTTACGTATTTTGATGTGGCAACCCTGGGTGTGCACCAGTCCCGTTGGCCACGGGGGGCTTTCAGGGGCTTAGCCTCCCCAAAGAAAGTTCCAAGCCCCCCAAATTGAAATATCAAGCACGGTAAATCACTAGAGTTTCTAGATTTTATCAACTTTTCACATTATCAAGCCCCCCAGGATAAACGTAAAGCCCCCCTGTTGAAGACCATGGCGACGGTTCTGGTGTGCACTAATGCAGCCACACAGCTGCGCTTGTAATATAAGCATCAGTGCATCTACCAGAACACATTCGAGCTTCGTCATAAAATGGCCGTTCAGCCGTATTGAGCATAGCGGTTCAAACATGCCCATATCTGTTCTGTCCTTCCAACGGTTGCATAATTAGCGGCCACATTCTTGCGCATTCTCAATTCTTGTGTAGTTTAGCAAGTTTCTATCCTGCAACCCTAGGTGTGCGCTATTCCAACCGCGCACCTTCTGTGCTCGACTGCTCCTATTCGATGAGACATTCGCGCCGCCTGATGTTTTTGCAGTTGTGAACTGCTCTGCGTAGCCTTTTTTCAGCGGTATATCTGACATTTGCAGTCATAGAAGTCATTTGAACAAGTAAAGCTTAGAAAAGGTGTTGCTCTCATTTTGATAAATTTGAGGCAAGAACCTTAGTCTGAGAACCTAACGCAAGGGCAAACGATATGTTTAGATAAGATTGTGGTGAAGACTTTTATTAAAAGGGACGTTAATCGAAATAGTTACACAACATGGCAATGACTATACTGAATAAAGTTGTTCAACGCAATTACCGTCGAACGTAAGACGTTGTAATCACTGCTGAGCATTCAAAAGACCTTTGTCCCACCTGGCATGGTTTGGCCATACAAGTTTCGAAACAGATGTCTGATAGTAACGAACAAGGTAAAGGACTAACTATGCAGGTGTAACTGAAAGAAGCCTGACAGCTAGACCAAGTGTTTAATTATTTATTATTATCAAATTAATTATTATTATAGCCTGCTATATGCAGTATATATAATCTGTTTTAGTTAAATACGGGGGTATTACACGATATATTAACATACATAAATGTTTGTGTCTTTAATTTAAGTATGCTGCTAAAACAATCCTTAATTTTTTCGTATTATCCCCCTGGAATGAGTAAACTATTAAAAAGCCAAGCGGGGCCCTACCGGAGACTAAAAACCAACAGGGAAGAACATTTGACGAAACATATTGTGTCCATACATGCATATGTGAAAAAGCAACAAAGTACTGTAGGAAAAGTAATGATGAGGAAGGTGACGACAAACAGAAAAAAGCAAGACTCGTAATAATCGACAATGAAAAACAAGACCCATTTCAGTTTGTCAGCGTTTGATTGCGATCTTCAAGATGCTTTAGTAATGCTTATAAGCACGAAACATGATCTTCTTTCATTTTAAATTCTTATAAAATTTGAGGGGTAGAAAGAGCGGCACTTAGCCTCGCTACGCCACTGCTGTGGGTACATTCCACTTTTCCTCTACCACGTTGTAATAGACTTGAAAACAGAAAAACAGCTAGGCCTACTTGAAATTTGTTTTTTAATAACCAAACTGAAAAGAAGTACGCTAGGCTGTGCAAGAACATTGTCAGAAGCCAGCTGGCTCAGTACTCCAAGCATCTGCTTCACAGCTCTGAGATTTAGCGTTCCATGCAGATTCCAGCTGCTACTGTCAGCAAGAAACGATATATTTGCCTAGTGTCTACCGGGCCCGGCTACGATGTATCTCTTGTACCACGCTTTCGCAGGCCCTAGGCTCTACTAATATAAAGCAGATGCCCTGCAGTATATTTGATTCCCTCAGCGTACAATTAATAAAGCACATAAATGAAATGCCTTCTTTTGCCAAAACTTTCAAGTGAGTCAGTCACTCTGAACTCTCACAAACTAAAACACGAAGGTACTAGAAATAGGTAGTTGGTTTTATATATATATATCTATATTTAATGTATTTCCTGTGACACATTAAACTTTTGTTTATGCACTCAATAACACTGAAATATAATTTCATTAATATTGTTAAAAATGTTGAACCTTCTATGCCCAAATGTTTGACAAATCAAAACTTTTAGGGTGCGCTTGCACTCCTGCACCTCCAGCTCCTACACCACTGCCCTTTCGCATCTAGCAAGCTCTACAACTATTTGCAGCGGTTATAGCATGAAGATGGTCCACTTGGGTGAGTCATCCAACACAGCCATTATGCCGGTGGAATGAAATAGCTGAAGCTCTTGGGGTCGGGTTTCCCACGTTCGAACATCATCTACCATCTACCAAAATCCCACGTTCGAACATCATCTACCAGTACCTGCACTAAAAGAGATCTGCGGATTCTAACGCCCTGCTCCTGCAAAACAAAAGAACACCAGCAGCAATACAAGAAAACAAATCACACGAGCGCAAATACGCACACAAAACGAAAAAAATCCAAGTGTGAAAGGCAACGGGAATATGTTGGCTACAAAAGGGAAAAAAGTAAGGATTCTAAGGAAAGGACTGAGGCAAGGAGGCAGTGCGACGCATCAAAGCCATTTACTCAAAATTACTGTAATACTCAGCGGTTAGGGTGTCTCTGCATTGTTTTTGAATGTAAATGAGGAAAATCCATACAAGGAGGGATCAATAGTGTCCCAGATTTTGGGACCCAAGATATTTTAAACACGCTTTTGGTTGATGCTGTCTGCCAGAAATACGCCTCTCGCGTAGCACTACGGGTTACATGAGAATGAATTTGGTTCACGGGACAAAACATTCGCTTAAATTTTCAGGTGGGTTTCTGGAGTGAATTTTATGCATCAGCTTACCTATCTCCAGTTTTTTTTTTTATATTTTCGCTACTGAGCGAGACAGCGATGTCATACTTTTTCCATAATGGGATGCTGCTTCTTTTATTCGACAATTTACGCACTACTCCACCAAGACTCGATCAAACTGACTACAGTCGCAACAATCCCTAATGCTGTAAAACTCATGTAAAGATTTGCCTGATGGCGCAATTCTTGATGGCATTCACAAGTCACACATGTCACGGTTGAACGACTGGCCACCTGCATTCTTATTTGATCTTGAAAAATTTGTGTGGTGGCTCCACATAACCGAGCTTACACTTCAAAAGAAACTTGCAAATGTCATTGCAAATGAACAGATTCTGCGGGGACCGACAAAAAGCGTCGCTATAGGCGAAGTGACGATATAGTCGAAGTCGTTCAACCGTGACATGTGTGTCTTGTCAAGCCGAACATGAATACACGTAAAAGATAGGAATTGTGCCGGGACCGAAGAAAAAGCATCGTTAGAGACGATGTTGTTACAAGCGAATTCTACAGTATATCCAGTGTACTGTACCTGTGTGTTGTCCCTCAATCTCACTGCATGATATTATGCGGCGCAATGTTCTATGAGACACTTTTGTCCAAGTAACGGGCGTTGTTTTTCCACATGCCGAGGTAGCAGTCGCCTTCAATTCAACGTTAGACTGCAAGGGAGTACCGAGGTTAGATGACGTCCCGGGCAAGAAAACGTTTGGCGCACCGCGGGAGAAAATATAATGCATTGAAGCAAATACTTGCAAAATTGTTGGGACTTTTCTGCACCCACCACCCATTGGGCGTCCGGGGCATTGTACCCCCTTACCGCCATCGGTAGACCCTGTTAGAGTGATAAAGTTAATAGGCACACTATCCTTTTTTATCCCTAAAGAGAATTATCGCATATTGCCAAGTCCGCACTCTAAAAAAAGAAGGTTGTTTTTGCAAGAACTGAGGTATTTTGTACCACAAAATCAATGGCAACAGGTAGACGTTGTCCTTTATGTTGGGTTACTTTCATCCAAAAAATATCCCTTTTTTTACAGTGCTGACTTCTTGTGAGATCAATGCCAAGTGATTTGCTCAAAGATCACATTCAAAACAGACAGCAAGTAAATATTTTAAAGCCATGACTGGAGTGAGTGTCAAAGTGCTTGATAAGGTGTACAATGAAACGGACTTAAAGGTCAGTTCAGGGACCAAGACTAGATCTTGGTACGAAGACAATGGCAATTTCTACGAAGATAATGTCACAAGACCTAATTTTAATCTTCAGGTTTTGAAGGGGGAGTTCGCCAAGAAATACACTTAAAAGTGGTTTGAAAAATATAGAAATATGAAACATAGAAATTTAACAGCTCAACAGTGCACGCACTTTCCAAAGATATTTGGGCCCCCGCACGCCGCCGTCCAATTTAAAGCTTGCGGCGGCTCTGTCAATACAACTGTGAGCTGATGGTACACTAATAAAACCTTTTATAAGCTGTTGACAATGTTTTTTGTAGTTTGTATTGGTTGGATCTTGCGACATCTCTGACCGAGTTCTACGGCTCCCTTTGGCGCTCGACTTACCGTTGGAAAACGCTGTTGTGGTGAATTAAAATTGGAGCAAAGTCATTCGAAAATATTACTACAACTTCGCAGAGTCGGTTGAAAATTTTAAAAACGCAGACATGTGCATATTATTGACACTTAAAGAATTTATAAAATACAATGCGCAAGGATCTTTTCCCGAAGAAGCAAAGAGGATAGAGACTACACAAACTATAGCAAAACCCATTTTGTATATTATCTGCATGCATAAGCTATAGTTCCAGGTGAAAAATCTTGCGTTTGAAAAAGCGTGCGTTTGGTGTGCTATTTGTCTTGTTTCTGAAAGTTTATTGTTTTAAAAAATCGAGTTCGCTCGTGACAAAGTTGTGCATCAGTTGGTGCAAAGTATTTTAAAAATCCTACTTTTAAGAACAACCGTTGTCGGGCGACAGAGAGCCATGGCTTTTTTCATTCATCACATGAACCGAAGCAAAAGTCATCTTTGTGACAAACTCAAATGACTATATTCAAGTAACTAGTCTCTACAAAGGCGACGAAATAGAATCAATTAAAATGATTCTACTGTATTTGATTGAGATATCAGGACTGGGGATGTGTAGTATTACGTGAAATCGATTTCCTCTTTAAAAAATTTGCTGATTTGTTCACATTCGTTGCTTTTGTGGAGGCTAAAACGTTGAATAAAATAATGTATTCGACACTTGTGACTATATTGGTCGCAATAAGATTCTGCAGCAACTCTTTGTATTGCTTAGCAAAGTGCATTGTGGAGACTAGTTACTTGAATGCAGATATGCACAAGTGTATATCATCGCAAAGTGAAGAAAGCAGAGCCCAGTCGGCTGATTCCTCGAAAGTTTGCAGCAGACCTAGAGCTTTTAATTGCCCTCAAATAACTAGTCTCCGCAAAGTCGATGCAGTTAAATATATCAGTAATTTTTTTTAAGAGTAATTGGATTTCGCGTAATTCTTCGCATCCACAGTCATGAAATCTGTTGGTAATTATTACTGGTGAGAAGTTGAAAGGCTAAAGCAAGAGCAGAGCAAGCAAACGCAAGACTCAAATATATAAATCAAAACACAAGCTGCAGCCAGTAAAAACTGGAAAATTACCGACGCCAGTTACCAAGTAGCACAACTACCTTGAGGAAATCACCACACGATGACTCAACGTGAAGCGACAGAAGAATGCGTAAACATTAAACATGAAGGCGTTCGTAATGCTGACGGACTTACTCCAGGGAGGGCCTATCTATTTAAAAGCTAAATGGACGCATCAACGTCGGTAACTAACTTACATCGGTGTTAGAAAAAGTCAAGCAAGTGGACAAAGCCGAACAGAAAATAAATCAATGAACAACGCACATGGGTACAAGAATTACTTCACACCAGGTGAATCATGCTTTGAATATCAATTTGTGGGTTAAGTTCATTAAGCCATTTATCTTCGCAGGTGTTCAGAGAGTCAAATCTGGGTTTTTGACAAATGTAACAGTGTAGGAGTCATGAATAGGTGGTTTATTTAGAATGAAATAAAACAATATAGCCCAGTGATTCTCCACGTGGTCCACCTGGAAATTTTAGTGGTCCACAGAGAGTTCCATAAATCCTTAATTGAAAATGCCCTTGAGTTCACTGACCAATGTGAAATACACTTTCGACCCCTTGTTCATGAGGTTTCAGCACAGCAAAGTGGTACATCGGAAATTTTTTTAATAAAAGATGGTCCATAGACCAAACAAGTAGAGAATAACTGCTGTAGCATATATATTGCCGCGACAAGACGATTTGGTCGCTGCCATCACTCATATCTGTTTTGTTTCGAGGACCTCGATCTTCAGTACATATGCATTGATTGACCTCTAGCTAGGATTTCAACTTTACCTCTCTGGTCAGCTGTAAAGCTTGGCGGAACACTGTTTCCACACCACTGTGGGCAGATACTGAGGTTAGTGCCTGTCGAATGCATTCACTAGAGTTTAGATTAGACATGTCTGATGCGGTGATCCACATTGAGCCATCGATAAATCTACGGAAACGTTCCGCCTCATTTAGCACGCCAGTAATCGGCTGCAGAATGTAATACACAGCAATGTTTGCGAATGCAACAGACTGATTATTATCAATTTTATATTTATTTTTTTTATATTTCCGTTTTGGGGCTATATATTTTAACTGGTCGCCATATTGTGTGACAACGTTGCTAATAAAAATGTTGATCAATGTGCAGTTCAACAACGATTTTGCGGGCCTTTTGTGTTGAAGATGTAACCCTTCACCAGGGCGTATTCAAGAGCTTTAGTCACAGTGTAACTGCACAAGCTTGCTGGATAAAGTGCTGTCACATCTGCGGCCACAATGTAAAAGACGGATTTCTCATTTCTTAGGTTTTTAATCAGGCGATCTTTCCTGTTGACCAGATCTCCAATATACTGAGGCCTATCTTGACAAAACTTTTCTGTGCCGTTTTTGCCAAAGATTGCGCATAAATGTTTCAGCATAAATTCTAAAAATGTAGTAATACGTGAGGTGCTGATGCTCCCAGCAGATTGTAACAAGCATACATACCGCGGTATTTTTTGATATCAGCATTCAATGAATTCTCCAACGTTAACTTGTGAGTATTGAAAAGCAGGTAAACGCGTAAGCCGGTGTAGCCTACTGCATTGAAAACATTTTGCTGATATACCGTTGAAATTGCGGTTCGAGTTGTCCGTCCATTTCACCCCAGTTATGTTTAGCAACAGTTTGTCACTCACGGAACCCGCAGTGGAATTCAATAACAAGATCGTTGCAATCGTTTCTTATTTTGTTAAGGTAAGCGTGTCATCTATTTACCGGCACATCCATTTTGCAAATTGATGCAGGTTTTTGATAAATAATATTTGCAATTAAGAACTAGTTTATCCGCAGGTCCTTATTCACTGGACAATTCACGATTTTACTCTTTTCCCTTTAAGTCCCGCACGGACCACTTTCTTGACCCGACTTTTCAAATTTTTGCAACTCCATAACTCGCCAACCGATTGAGCTTGCGAGCTATCCAAATCATCCACGGATTCAGCAAGTCTTCTACTTGAAATCGAAAAAAACGTTTTTCGTTTTCGGTTTGGGGTTTTCTGGAGGTGACGTCACAATGAGGGCATGTTTTGGAAATTTTGGCCACCTTTGGCCGGCCCTGGACCCCAACCCATTGACCCATTCTTTTAACTCAAAATTTTGTTGAAAACTAGATGAAAACCTCCGTCTATAGAACCCTTGATTGACTTGCTAGCATATCTGTAGCCAAAATTATGGGTCAAAAACCCAGTTTTTGGCCTAATTCAAAACTTTTCAGAAAAGGCACAATTTG
>JGI24158J21664_10014285_pt1 | contig 10429 bp, 5 predicted proteins | sample Ectturendosymbi3_FD_21664 | JGI IMG/M metagenome (IMG submission 21664) | reverse complement strand
TTGGATTCCTAACAACACTGGGTGTCGGAGTCGGATTTTTTTGTCCTCCAGATCTCCAATCAGATCATTTCTTACATCACATTCCTAAATTGGAAATTCCTGTTGAAATGGTACAAGTTCTTTCGGAACTTTTGTTGAAACAGATTTCATGCTGGGCACCACGGTTTCCATTGATTTTAACAGCCTAATTTCATTCCCTTTATGTTATGGAGTCGGGGTCAGAAATTTTGGAAAGTTGGGAGCTGGAGTTGGAAATTTTGGAAAGGTTGGAGTCAGAGTCGGATATTTTACCTCCGACTCAGCAGCCCTGGTTATGACACTGTTGATTGATACCTGCACAAACAACTTCCAGTCTTTCGCAATTTGCAAAGTGTCATGTTCTGTGGAAAATCGAAAACAAATTGAGCATGCAAGTTTTTAATGTTCCTGTTCATTAATTCCAAGAAACTCCATTGTTTATTTCATCTGTTTGTTTTTTAGCTTGCACAATGAACCTTTCCCTCCCCAATGTGTTGTTGCTGTGATTGGTGGCTGCAATTTGTGTCTATTTGAGTCCAAAACAGTTTTTGGTGCAATTTTCCTCTGGTCATGAATGCTTTTTGTGCCCTGCCAACTTGAATGAGTTAGTTAAATTAACAAGTTGTGTTTGTAAATGTTTGCACATAAAAAAGAAAAGTTTCAAGGGCTGGAAGTTCATTTTTTATGTTGTGCAAAAGGGTTGTAAATGTTCTGGACAGTTTTGTTTAAGCAGCATGAAAACGTGCTCATATGCAACATTTGGTAAAACTTGCTATCACTTGAAGCAATGGATCAAAAGAGTGACATGAACCAAAGTGATACAATCTCCAGTATTTTTTCTACCACTTGTTTTAAAGCAATGTTTTCCAGTCTTTTCACGTTTACTGCCCCCTTGACTGATTTTTTTGTATGAAGTCTCTCCTTAACAAACATTGAGGGGTAAGTGACTGTATTGATGGTAGTTCATTGATTCTAGATTAAACATTTCATAATGCCCTGTTGCTAGTGTTTTCACAACATTTTGTATTTTGCAAGGTGTTACTTGTAAACTCACTGCAAGTAATCACCATGCAGATATTTAAGAAGGCAACCAGCATGCTTTGCCACTCACAGCTGAAACTATACTTGTTGTAATGCACTATGAATTGGATTCATCACTGGGTTATATTATATCAAATTTATGTTTTAAGGGCTGATAACTAATCAGATTGTGATGTTTAGCTATAGTTTCTGGTAGTTTAATGCTAAGCATCATCCAAATCAAAACAAAAAAACTGTGTGTGACCTGATTAATGCATTTGGGGATGTACCAAAATGTAGAATTTGTTTCTGGCCAGGACTGAAATGAATCGGAAACAAAAATAAATCTGGTTGGAATTCTGGACACAACAGGAATTATATTAACACTTCCTTTTATAGCTGTAATTTTGTCTGAACTGCAATAAAATAGTTAAAACTTGAACAGTAATCGGTTTCATCATCCACAATTATCATTTTGATGCTTAAAAGCAAGGCCTTTTACATGAATGTTTTTTTGTGTGCAAGTCCTTGCTGTTGTGAAGTTTCACCAATTTTTTTGTTCTGATCAAATCAATCTGCTTATGTTACAAACAATTTGCCTATATAATCAGTACCAATTATGTCCATTTCAAGCAAGTTTGATATGAGTGTGTGTAAAGTTTGATTTTTGGTGTGAAAATTGGAAAATTTTGTTGTGACTTTTACTGTGAAAATTGGAAAACAGTGAAAAATAAAGCTAAATTGAAAAACATTCAAGAGGGTCAATGTCTTGTTTTATGTTGATTTACCCAGCATACAATACAATATAAATGCTTAAAGATATATATTTATAAATGCACCATTTTTTGCAAAAGATGAGATTATTGAATTTCTAGTTGTGTGTGACTTCATAAAAATGCCATTGTAAAACAATTAGTTTGTTTGCTAGGGTAAACTGAACCAAATGCGTTTTGCATATACGATCTGTAGATCAAAAAAACAAATGCAAATTTGTACAGCGTGTAGCGGATATTTTAGTCACATAGCATTTTACTTGTATGCTGATATTTACTAGTTATCAAAATTTTAAAAATTGCAACATCACCTTATTTGGCAGTGAGAGGCATCGTCTTTATGCTGGGAAATACTGTTTTTGGAACATATTTATGGCTTTTATTAAGGGAAATGCAAGGAATCTGCGTAAGAAAAATATTCTGGTTTATGTATGCTGTTTCATCGAAACTAAGGAAACGAGCTCAAAGTAGCACTTCGTAACTTTGTGAAACCAAATTGAATTGCGGCTGACCGTGAAACAAGAACAAGAAAGCAAGAGATGTGTTGCATCCACACGACCACACCTCCGGAAAAAAACTTTCTGCCTACGTACGCAAAACATTGTTCGTGCCTCATGTGCGCTGTGTCTCAAAGATTGATATTTTCCTTGCTGTTCCCAGTCGTTATTCAAGCGATCTCGTGATGGCACAATATTGACAGATAACGGTATTATTATGGGAATGTTGGTGTTGGTTACGTCATTGTTTTAATATCAGTAGCTTTAATTTCATAGTGGCACGTGAATATCACAAATCACTAAGGAAATAATTTCGTTCCCTTAAGGTAAATCATCATTTGACGTTCTTAAGCAGCGGCTTCGAAAGCGAAAACAAAACATAAGGAATTTGAACCAGCTTGGTGAGTTCACCTACAGACCAAGTGTGCGTGCGACCCTGCTCAACCCGTTTCAGATGGATCATAGACACGCAGTGTCCACTCTTAAGTTACGCAAGTGGGCAGTACCACCAGACCATTAGCGCAGTGCAATCTCATTCTCGCGCACTTGCAGCATTCCAGATTTATCGTATGTGTATCGCATAGCCTTTTAACGCTTTAATCGCCTTAATGGTTGTGTGTCTACATGTTTGCGCAATTGCATGCGCACTAAAACAAACATTTGCTCAATGTAAGAGGGATCACGCTCGTAGATCTATTGCATATTTTTTATGAATGTTTAAAATTGTAGTCTGCTTGCCACAATAAAGTCATAAATTATTTTATATTTTCAAATTTCACTCACTTTGTTTTGTTATATTCCCCTTTTGGGAATGTTGGGCTACTTAACTGCTACTTAAAATATGGATAAATACCTACCGGTACTTTTTTGTTTTTCAAAACGATAAAAAATCACTTATTGAGGTTTAATGTTGAGACTTTTTGGTAGCGTTTGAACTGTGCTTCCGTAGATTTACGAATTCTTCACGCAAGTTACGTATCAAAATACGCTAAATTCCTTCTTATAACATGGCAAAACAACAACTGCACAAAACAACCAGAAAATGTCAGCGACTAGAAAAAGATAAGAAAATCTCATTCCATTGGTGTGGAACAGTTCACTACATGTTTATGAAGCTTCTTTACCCGCTTTCCGGATTGTTGCCGTTGCTTGTTTTATTGTCATAGAAATTCCATGTAAGGCAGGTTTCAATGTGTGATTCACGCTGCAGCTTGCTGATGCACTGGGGAAGCCAAATTGTGATTGTCGGCGATGCGAAGAAATCGTTGGACAGAACAGAGCATTTCTCTGCTCGTGGTTTCTGGAAATATTCTGAAAACCCCAACGACGTGAATGCCAGGAGGAGATCCTGTTTTTCACGAGCTTCTGAGGAATAGCTTCACTACTCCCCTATCTGACAAACGCGAGCTAACATATTACGTTAGGTAGTATTTGTTTCGAGGGATGTACAGAACAGTATTTCCTCTTCAGTTGAAGAGGATCCAATGAAATGAACGTAGACTAGCAGCTTTAACAATTGAGAAACATCAGTTGCCGCATCACATTGAATGTTGAAGTAAGGTACTACATGTATCTTTTCGAGAACTTGAATTTCAATATCTTTTGCTAGCTCACCGTTGCGTGTTTTCACAGTAGTGTCAGAGATAAATCTTTGATAGCTTTCTGCTCTTCATCTCTCCCAACACGATGCTGGCTGCTTGTAGCATGCATGGTTTTACCAATGTTTCGCCAATATTGTGGGACTTCTTTGCCCGAGAAATCATACGAACGATTTCAAAGGATGCTTCTGCTATTTCATCAGATGACGATTGACGAAAATGTTCTTTACCCGCAATTTTCATTTACTTGAAGGATTCCCTTTTGGGTTAACATAATGTTGTTGGTTTGTGTTGAATACCATGGTGCTTTGTTTGGGGATGACGCTGCAAACGACTTGGCCTCCAGCGTCGTTGCTCAGAATATATCACGTATTTCGGTACGACTTCGCCGTTTACCGTGGCGTAAGTATAACAGTGCTGCAGATAGTTTTCGGAATACTTTCTCTTTTTATCACTGACCTTACATTACTGTGCAGAAAAATGGACTCGTTTTGTTTTTTTCGTCCGGGAGAACTTCATAAGGTCGTTCAGCACGGTTTATCAATGGAAACTCGAGTTTTGTTATATAACAAACTTACATTTTAGAATATGGCGTAAGCACACAGTATAGGTATTGCGTCATAATTGGCCTTTTGCCTTGGTTGGTCCAGGTAGCCTCATTCGAGCTGTTTTTGATGGTACAGTAGAACCTGTCTGATTTGTCATCGTTTTGATTCGTCAGTTCACTTAATTCGTTACATTTCCGTCTGTCCCGGCAGAATTCCTATATTTTGTGTACGTTTCTGTTCGTCTAATTCGCAATCGTCTAACTCAGGGGTTCCCAACATTTCTCTGACCATGTACCCCTTCAGCATTTCGACAGATCAGCATGTACCCCTTCAGCATTTCAACAGATCAGCATGTACCGCTTCAGCATTTCAACAGATGCACGTGTACCCTAAGATTTCCTATGACAATACATTTTATCATGATTATTCATTGATATATTTAACAATAAGCGTATAATGATTTTTGAAAATAATAGTAACTGATATATGTGTAAATATTTCGGAAAAAATTATATGCAAATATATTTTGCTCTTCTGCTGATAACCTTAAATGTACCCCTGGGGGTACATGTACCCCAGGTTGGGAATCCCTGGTCTAACTCGTCAATTTGCTTAATTCGCCACCTCTTTCTATCCCTGAGAAGCGTTTTGTTCGGCTAATACGTCATTTGCAGTTTCGTTTCTGATGCCAAAGCAGCTAGTATGTGTGGGAATTCAAACAAATTAAGGATCTTTATCAGAGAGTTGTTGCACCTCGCAATTTGTTCATCGAATTTATACTCGAGGTGCGAAGCGCGACTCGACTCCCCCATTGAGAGAACGCGGGAAGTCTTAGCAGTTTGTTAAAGATTTAAAACGTGCTAGATTAAATGGGGGAGTCCAGATAGAGTAAAGGAACTAATTGTTGTATTCAACCATTACGTCACAAACATGTAGTTTGCTGCAAATAAGAGTACTATGTGTACGAGTTACTATGATAAAGTATACGAGCTTCTATGATAGAGTTTTCACCTCTTTCCATAAATCGTCACTTCGCCTAAATCGCCATTTTTTTCTATTCCCTGTGAGGTGACGCATAAGACAAATTCTACTGTATTTACGTAGGAAACAAACTATTCCTACGAATCTGAATATTATATTCATGACGACACAGCTTTTACGCAAATGTCTGGATGAAGTCCCAGCCCAGGGCTTACGTTGACATTATGCCTCAAAAATGCGGATCATTGTCGGATTCACATAACTAAATGTTTTCAAAACTCCTAGCATTCGGTATTTCATCGATCGTGTAACTAAAACGTGTAAAATTTGGTTGCATGTGACATACTTCTACACGTACAGGTATTCGTGCGAATTCCGTCACCAATATTTCGTACGGTTCGTATGAATATTGTGAAAAGAAACGATTAGTTATATTCAGGTTACTTTTCGCCCAACTCTATAAATTACACGCCGTGAAGTGACCGACCGGTTGCTGTGGTTTGGTCTTCGTGGTTAGTCTGGAGTCTGAACACTTCGTTCCCCGCTGTAAACGCTTTTCTCCTAGTTTAACAGCCTGCGTTTTAGGCAGTAAAGCCTCACAAAAATGAACGGGACGATTCAGACGTAGTAAATGATTATGCAGGAAATGAAACATCTATGACGCACTGTGTTACGTGCAGAGTGTAACGTGCTTTCAGTTTCAGAAGGCTAGCTACAACTTATCTCGGTCAGCAGAGGAGTGCCTTCTAGCGGAGCAGCGTGATAATTCTGTCTGCACATAACCTGTAGTCTTTCCTGCTACCACGAGAAGCAAATTCATTGCATGTTTGTTAGTAAATGCTACTTCCAACTTATCTACGTCAGCAGAGGAGCGCCTTCCAGTTGAGTTTCAAGATAATCCCGGATGCACAGCGCACTTTATGGTTATGTCTGCTGTCTCGAAAAGCATCTTTACCGTATTTTTGTAATAAAAAATTAGCGGGATGAAAAACTCTTAACAACTGTGGAGCAGCGAACTACTTCAGCAGCTGCAGTGCGAACGAATAGCAGTTAAGGTTACTTCATTGTTGTGCTACTCTAGCTTTACTGACTCTTGTTGACGAAACGTGAACTTTTCCGTGCTGCAGTCAGGGGTCGGTAACACTTGGCACGCTAAGTAATTTCCAATGGCAAAAAAAAAGAAGCACCTTCAAGCTCCTTCACGCAGAAGCACCTTCAATTTTATTATGATTTACACAGAAGGTATATTGACCTTGACTAGTGTAACAAAATACATATGTCTTTGGCACATTGAATGATTTGAAATCTGGAGTGAGCACACAGTGAGCAAAAGGTTGCCGCGTAGTAGACCAGCTATCCGAAGTTGGAAGCATCGTGATCAAACTCCTGGGAATGATAGAAATTGGAAAAAACAAGAAAGGGTGCATTTCAGTAGTGCTAATCTAGAGAAAGCTTCTGAAGAAAACTGATAGTGCGTTTACATTTCGTGTAATATTTACGAGTATTTGAAAACATGTTCCCATTTTGGTAACATTGGTCTCTAACATTAGTAATTAGTGACAGCTTTGCTTTAGTTGATTGAAAGAACTTCTCATGCGATGAAAAAAATCCTGTAAAATCGACTGGGCTATAGATCTGCCATAGCCTGTTACTGTCAGAACACACGTGAACGCGCGATTGAATCATATCAGGTGGTGTCTGCATCTGGCCCACAAACTTGAGTTTCTAGAACTTGCACTTGTGATCCTGACTGTGTAAACCAGGGGTCTCAAACACGCGGGCACCATGTGGCTCGCGAGGGAGTTTTGTGTGGCCCGCGATGCTTTTGCGGAATTTTCAAATGATTGACATTTATTTAGTGAGTTATTTAGTATATCACCGATGTTTAAAAGTGCTCGGCTAGCGAGTGAACAAGTTCCTTTTAAACGAAAGTAACGACGGCTAGAAATCTTATCTCTATAACTCATGACAGCTTTCGCAAGAAATAATATGTAAGCTGTTTCTAGTAAGGTTCGGGTACCGCCATTGTTGCGTCAGCGTCATAATGCAACCCTCGGGTAGTCCTAATGCGGCCCTCGGAACAATTTGAGACTCTTGGTGTAAACCCTTTGCTTAGAGGTGACGAAAGCTGGCCTGCGATCGATTCTCGTGAAACTTGCTCCCCGTAAAGTGCTTTTGCTCATGGCAGTCACGGAGCAAGTACATGTACCGCATCGTGCTAGTTGATTTTTCTGCTGAGAAAGGGACATTGTCTGATTGTTAAAACGTACGGTAACCACAAAATGTGTTTATGGAAGTTGGAATAGACCAACAGAAAGGAAGAAAAACGCTTGTGAAAAAGTTGTCAACTGTGAACTGCCCGCAAGTGATCAGCGCTCAGTGTAATCTGAGACAACTTGCAATGCACTCGGGAAAGCAACGCCATAATGCCATGGCGATAGAGAAGTGGAGCTTAAGCTTAGTGTCCGACAGCAGTGGCAACATCGATACCCTGTGGCGGATTTGCAGCTGCAGATAAACCTGTGTGTATTAATCAAAGATACTTACATGTTTTATTGTTTGTTTGCGACAAGCACCGCTTGGAGTGGGAATTATGATTAAAAAAATTAACTGCTTATGCGCAGCATGCTAGGTCGTCATGTATCTGTATTAATTTCCCTAGCTGTGATAATAGTTGTTATTATCCGTACGTTTTTGTCTTTTCCAAATAAATGAATTAATTCCTGAAGTGATTCACTTCTTTTTAAACTGTTCCTAGACAACCGCAAGGCACAATCTATTATCAGTAGTCCTCATTTTACAACCATTTCAGAATAGTATTTACAAAAAGTGTCATGGCGAGGCCGCTACGCATTCTGGAAAAGTCCGGAAGTTACATGACCAGTGTACGCTGTGGTTGTCGTGGCGTTTTTACGTCCTTTCCAGTGGTGGGGTCCCAGCGAACTTCTTGTTTTTATCCCACCAGTAAAGCGCTTTGTTTAGTGGAAACTATTCGGAGGACGGATTTGCATTTTGGCAGTTACGTAGAATGTGGTTTGCATTCAACTTAAGTGGTCAACACCAGTGTGAACACAGTTAGAAATAGCTTTCGCCGCTTCGCTGTAATCAGTTGCGATTACAAAGATTGGATAGTGAGTCACTCGTGTAAGAGTGTTATGGGCTTTACTGACGTTTGTCAAATAGCCCGTGGAGGAAATGATCAGCGATTGTACAGCATTTAGCGTTTTGTTGTGTACATCCTGTAGAGAACTTTAATTTTTGCCTATTGCTTGCCCCAATTTTTTGCTTGTTTGCAAAGAAACAACCTCTTTGGGTACAACGTACAACAACTTCATTGCACAACAGATTACAATTTTTCATATGAACTTCAACAGCGGACGCAACTTTGTATGTAGTAGAGCACGCGACTAGGTCAGATTTAATCTTTACTGGACTGAGGTAACCATGCTCGGATGAGTTTAAGTTTCCTGGCATGCGGAAATCCCGCCTGGGTATGGGGTGCATACGTCGTTAACATTCAACCCATCTTCTCTGAACGCAGGGGTTCTTAACGTTTGCATCAGTATCTCCAGGGATATTGAGATTGGATGTTGGGGTTATTTAACAGTGTTGGGAACCACGACTCAAAGAATTGGTTGTTGCGAAGAAAAAAGAACACAAAGCAAACAGTACCCATGAAGGAGATAATAAATAATGTGACAATCTTTAATTGTTATGCAGTGTTGTTGCATTGAATTTTTTGTTATTAACACAACATCATTACATTGGTTCTACTAGCAACACTGTATCCACATGAAGAAGATTGGTACTGATGAACGTGATGCAGCCTTTGCATTGGCCTTTATCCTCACTACTCTGGTGAAGATTTCATTACCAGTTCTGGTTTATTTCTTACAATTCTTCTGTTATTAAACTTTGTTGAAAGGCGTTATCCAGATTGACGGAAATTTTACACGGGGTTATTTAGGCTTTAAAACTTTTAAGGATCACTGTCGAACGCAATCTACTGTGGTTTCTCCGTGCTTTTTCAATCATTTAATCACTTTTTTTCGGAACAAAGCCCTTTCAACAGCGCGACAAGCCCATTAGCTGTCCACATATTTTTACCTCATGCGACGGAACTTCACAAGCTTCTCTCGTCCTAATAATAGCTATCAATTTCCAGGCTTGGAGAATGAGTAACGGCTTGACTTGGACAAAAATTTCTGCTTAGTTTGGTCAAAAGTAGTTTTCAGAGTGAGTTCTATTGAAGTTCGTCCGATTCTTGAATGGAAACTTAAGTGCAGCGGTGCACAACCTTACGCATGCGGCCTTCGATAAAAATTTATGCGGCCGTGCACATGTATTTTGAAATATAAATTATGGGGGCTGTGAATTAATGAAAACTCTTTGTCTACTGTATCTGGGTACTTGGTAGAAAGATGGCCAAACAAACTTGTGGAAGCAGGGTAGGCTCAGTGTGTGGAAGCAGAACTGAAGCAATGCAAAAAATAACTATCTTGAACACACTGGCGCCCGTAATTCATAAAAATAAACGTAACGACAATAGCGAAAAGGTCGTGCGCCCCCACTCTAGTAGAAGAGAATTATATCAAGACAACCATTAAGCAACTGCTGCCGTTCGTCTGCCACCAGTGCTGCATTCACTGCGAAAGGAGCCGCGTGACACACGGCACAGAGTGGGCGCCGCAGATCACTCGTGACAGTGCAACCGGAGCGAATATAGATAGATAGATTTGGCGGTAGTGAATTAATTGCGCTAGATATACTCGCTAAAACAGAAAAAAAACGCCGTGGCACCGAAAAAACAGATGTTATCTAGTCAGGTGCCCCATAAATTACGTGAGATTGATGTTTCCATGGTGAAGGTTGTGTCGACCGCTAGACGTGCTGTCGTAGTCCGATGTATAGGTTGCGGGATCAATGGCCAATTGCAAAGAGGTTACTCTTGTCGGGCACAAATGGCCATGACGTTTAATTGTCATGGACCGCAA
>JGI24158J21664_10014281_pt1 | contig 10430 bp, 3 predicted proteins | sample Ectturendosymbi3_FD_21664 | JGI IMG/M metagenome (IMG submission 21664) | reverse complement strand
ATTTGCTTCAATATACGCCAGCACGGCCGCCAAATCTTATATTTTAAATTACATGTGGACGGCTGCAAATTTCATTATCGAAAGTCGCATGCGGCCGTACGGCAGCAGGTTGTGCATCGTTGGTCGAGAGGTATTTTACTTGTAGCACTCAGCAGTGCAAACTTTTACAAAAGTGCAATCCATCGTAGCGAATAATTAACAATTGGGACTTTAACTTTATGTAAACAATAAAAGTTTGGCAGAGGTTACCATTACTTCGGTCGCGGCTTTCAACTACTTTGCTACATTTGTTTGCGAAGTCAGGTCGTTATGACTGAATTTTCAACCTCATGCGTGTCAGACGTGAACAAAAAAAGCGGCTGAGACAGGTTTGCTGAGTCATTGAAGGTTATGACTGATTGCATAACAACAGACCAAAGTTTTACGTCAACTCAATAAAAATTTATTGTTAGTGTGAAGCTTTACTGCACGGTTTGCAGTAGGCAATAAATTTTAGTTTATGTGCAAACTGTTTAAAAATATTTTGAACATTACATTTGTTGGAATCTTTCAGACATCAAGATTGAGACAAACACTCAAAGCAAATGATATCGCAATATAAATTTTAAGTTCATTTCAATCATGCAAACACTAGTTTATTTTACCTAAAACATCTGAAATCTACTTTATTAGAAAATCGTTGCTAATTTTATTTAAAAAATAGCAATTTGTTAACGGGTGGAAAACAGTATCTGGTATGAGATATGAACAACAGTTTTGCTAGAAACAAAGCCTTCAATTTAGAAGTTTATGCAAAATAACAAAGTAACACTTTGCAAACCCTACAAAATTCCAGGCACTTGAAACTCCCAAACAATGTGAAAGCTTACCGAAGCACACGTTGCGTTGCACATAAATCTTGTTTGAAGTTTATTGACTAGATTCATGACTGCATTCTCATCCAATTTGTCTTTTGATGACGATCCAAGAATCGTGGCGAGGTGAGTAAAGCTATCTTCTTCATCGTGGTCATGTTCGTGGTCATGGGCATTGACAACTGCTGTTGTGTTAATTAAGTAGCGAAAGAAAGCGCTGTGGCTTGGATAGAGCAGCTTTATAAACAAAGCTAACATACCGTCCCGATTTATACGATTTGTCCTCATTTTGAAGGACTAAATCTTAACAAATATTGTTGTCTTTACTTCTTTGAAACGTCCTTGGTTTTGACTTGCGTCTTTATTTTTTCTTATTTTCTGCAGCGTAATAATTTTAAACAGACAATATCTGCTAGGCATGTAGTAGACCTTGAAGTCTTTAGTTTGAACCAGCGTCACAAAATTAATGTTTCCTTTACGGACTTTTTCGCTTGCCTCTGTTATGTTTTTTAAAAACCTTTGGAACACTTAATATCTGAGTCACGAATACGTTAATAAAAATAGGCGAAAAACTATTAACTAAACTTGGACAGCCATGTCCGAATATTTTTTGACAGTTTCGCACTCTTTTAGGTAGTATTAAATGAACAAAAATGTTCTTCAAATTATGTCATATTACCTGGGCTTTCGTTGCCTTCACATTTCGGAAAATAAAGAATGAGGCAAAATACAAATAGAAAAACGTGTTTCATTGAGCTGATGTATTTTACAACTTTCTGCCAGGAAAGATTGAGAAAATGAACGTAACCCCAATGGCCTTGTATATTGTTCAGAAACAACTTGGTTTATTGAAAAGATGCTTCTCGACTTGCACACAGCCAATTCCAACCAGAATCAGTGCCTATTTTTTTCTACAAAATAAAGTAATGAAGTTAGAATCTGCGTAAAAACTGTGATTGACCTTAAACACATCATCTGCTGCGCAATTCTCCAAGATGTAAAACTTTTTGTTTGAAAATTTATAAATGCAAACTAAGGTATAAACAAGTTTTCTTTTGTCTTAAAAAAAGCTTATTGTCAGATGCACCTTGGAATTTTAAAATTTTGCTCTACCTTAAGTCGACACAACAACTACTGTACGTGCATTAAAGCTAGCTGCTGCTTGCAAATAATAAAAGGAGATGTCTCTTGTTTTGACTGTTTTGTCAGTATTTTGCAAAAAAACGTCTTTTTCTTTGAAACCCAACACTGATTTCCACTGCTGGTGTTGCTGTACCTGCAACAGAACGGTTTGAAGTAAGCAGTTGCTTTACTGTGGAACATCACAACATTTTTAATTACCTGGCTCTTCAGCTACCTTGAATTTCGCTAACCTCAATGCTTTAACTGGTTGCCAAGTCTTGACAGGCATTTTATCCCGGAAAACCTTATCAGAGATTATCAGACGCTGTGTCAAAACGTAGAATTCAATTTTACTAACAACATATTCGTAGAAGCGTAAAAGCTAGATTCAAACGCAAAGAGTTTTCCCGCTTTGAGCACCACGTAATAAATATTAGGCGTACTTCACATAAGAGCGTTTCTTACTCAGTTAACGACATATTTAAAAAAAGGGAAGTTTTCTGCCCTCTGATACCTTGAAAAAGTTCAGATTTAAATTGTCAAGCGAGCTGTGACGTAAAAAATGGTTCAACGTTTGCCAAAACAATCCCATGTACAATTAATGCTCGAATATTTTCACCTATGATCTCAAATCCAAGATGTCGCCAGTACCGTACATTAGCTTCCACGTTCAAGAACTTGTTGCAGACAAAGCACAATGGTCGTTGCTGGCGTCGCCTGTGCGCGCTTGCTGCACTCAAGAGCGTGTCGAGTTCAGCTCGTGTTCATTCATTCGATCAAGCATGACCGACGTTTGGCCTCCGACTCATTCACCGGCAGTTGTGATTTCATTGTTACCACATACCAAGGCTAGCTTGACATTTCATTTAAATGTCTTATTTTAACTTTGCAGCGCTGAGCAGCAAAAGAGCCTAGCATTTTTTTCTGACGCGTAAGTGGTTTTTGTTCACTCGCAAGTCGCGCAGCTCTGAACAAATGGAATCTCTCGCTATTAGCCGCTTCCCTAATGATAAATAAGCATTGTTTTTTTGCACTCTGGTGTAAATGCGAAAAAACTACAGCTGCAGCGTTTGCGGTTTGTCAGTCGTGCGATATTCATTTTTACTAAAAATTCTGAAAACGAAAAAGATCATAAAACAGGCTAACTCCGTCGCTGTTGCTGTATATTTACGTGATTTCTTGCAACTCCAGTGAGTGAAAAACCCTGTCAAAACAGGTTATCCAATAGACTTTTCCCCTCCGATGAATTTCTAGCATTTACCTCAGTTCACGTTTTTCTTGTGTGCGGCATCGCATTGCGATCATGTTCTACATACTTAATCAAGAAATCTTCAATGTTGTGGTGATTCGCTCTTTGGTGTACGTCAATTGAAGGAGAATTTTGATTCTGTTCAACATGGGAAGAAAGCGCATTCAAAGAGCCAAAAAAGCATTAACTGGCACGCCGCCAGCACCTTCACTCACTTTTGCTGTGGAAGCAATGCGCCAGACAGTGTCATTCAGTTGTTCACTCTTCGTCGCCCTTTCGTCAAATCTCATGAACCAGGCTTCGAGACAGACAGACAGACAGACAATTTTATTTAACATCTGAAAAAATCAGATATCAGGGGGAGGAGAAAAAAAAACAGTAGCAAGTACCAACGTAACGGTTCACCGCCACTTCGCACGCAGTTTTGCGCTTGACAGAAAGCTTATGCAGTCAATGTCCAAACGACTACAGAACGTAATGAGCTTTCACTGCACTGATCACAAATATTGCCAAACGCATCTCCGAGCCGTACGGCCATCAGCAAAATTTTCTATTGTGGAAACAAAACAAATACTGTACATGCACTCAAACAGAATTGTTACCACATATCAAGCGTAACTGAGCTGCTATCCGTGATGTGTATAGTCAGGGGTAAAAACCAAGAGTATACAATCATGAAGTTAAACAGAAATCCTACAATTTTACAGAGGCATATAATATCTATAATATATTTTAATATTTATATACGCATAGTTATTTGCGTGTTTGTCAGACACAAATGCCATATCACATTAGTTAAAAGAACACAAAGATGCAGCAATACTTATATATTACCCTTCACGGGGTAAGAGTTAGTTGGTAAACGTCGTCGATACCGAAGAGTGGACACTGAAACAAGGTGCCAGTAACTACTGCATTCAGTCATCTTCTCATATGAAGCGTTACATAAATGGGAGAAAAACGGAGATTTGCAAAAAGCAATAGACAGTTGAAGCAAGCGGATAAAAAGTTGGATGAAGTTGCCCATCGTTTATTGAAGGTTATGCGTACCGTCAAAATGAAGATGGCTTGGCATGTCATGCTAAGCTTGCTTAAGACANGTAGGCTGTGGCTGAGTCTGCTTTCAACCTTTGAACACAAATAAATNACTGTAGAAGAGAACCGTAGATTGTGCGTTGCCTCCGACGGACTTTTGAAAATTATGATGGGTGAGTCACAGACTTGAAAAAGGTTCGCTACATGTTATCACATGTCCTGTGGTCGAATTTTTTCTCTTGCCAGGNTTAATCGCCTAACAAGATAAAGACCCCAAATNTGCCCAGTAAAAATTTTCCATGAGCCTATTCGAGTCCTTCTCTCGGTAGAAACTGTTTCTTTCTGCTTTAGGTAAAANTCTGTATTCGTCAAATGAAAATTAAACAGTTGTCAGATTTATCAAAATCACATGAAACACGCAAACTTTTACTATTGAACCACGTCAAAGTTTTTCTCAATAGTTTTATCTGGAAATATGGAATTATGCTCAGACTTGACCTGGTTTACCTGGTTCTGAAACAGCCCATGAATTCCATATACGGTACAAGACCGTGCTTTCCAAATAACCTGTCAGGCAATATTTAACTTGCAGTCTGTTACGCAATATTTACACGAATATTTGTGCTTTCGATAATTTTGAAATTTGATGCTGTTGTTAGCAATCAGCAACACTGTACATTGGCTGCTCTATCCATTTTTTTATTTTATGCTCCTTTAGAAAAGTTGTGGATCACTTTTTGTTTTACATTGCCACTTGATTTCTTCACAACAGTGTTATGTGAAACACGTGTTCGTTCTTAACATCGCAAATGCAAATTTCACATGGTTGCTACCGTATCTGATAACTCGCAACATTCACTTCAGGCACGTTTAGATAGTAACTCATAGGTTTTCTTCGCACGTAGGCTTTCAAAGTTTAGAGAAAGAGTACGATGTTACAATAGTAAAAAATTACGTTGCTTTTTGAAGAGGTTTTTTATAGTTTGCAGAAGTTATTAGCGAATGAATTGATATATTGTTTAATTCCCGGTAAAAATGCATTGTTGATCACAATTTTTCCTTGTGCAAATAAATTGCGATTGATCCGCTTGGTGTGGGTCACTGCTGTGACTTAACTATTATTGCTTATCACGATTTTGTTGCCTTCAAATCTTACTCATCGAGATCTACCGATAACGTTTTCCCAAAGTCACCTCTCATTGAATTTAGGAAACTTTGCGTTTCGTATGGTGATGCAGAATATGTATCAAATACGGTAAATAGTGCGGTTCACAAAGTGCGTACTATGGGCGAGATTCTTCAAAGCGGTATGTTTCAGTCCCGTTAATATGCAGTTTGGTCATGTGTAGATATGTTTTGCAGACACCAGTCCATAACGGGCCATGATAAAAATAATTTTTGGAGAGACGAGGCAGAATAGAACTTTATGTTAATTTTATCACAGTACCTTGGAAATTTGAAAATATTTTCTGGAACAAATGTGGAAAGTTTTATCAATAGAAATGTTTAAATCAGCTTTTTGAGATGAGATTGAAGTTTTTATAAGGGTCTGCCAAGCATAGCTAAAAACGGGATAGGTTCACAATTAGGCCAGATGGCGTATGGCCTTGGTATCAGGTTGTGATTGTTTTTGTATACGTTGAAAATATTAACAATGCAATTTTTATTCTTAATTCAGTGTGAAAGTTTTGAAATACTAAGCAATCTGTTGCTCAGCGGCATTTTAGTTTAAAATCTAGGTTTAGCGCAAAACTAATGCCGTAACTGTTGATGGCGAACTTCGAGCTTTTCGAAAAAGAAACCGATTAGTGCTCTAGCGCCTTTTGCGGCCACTGACATTCATAACAGGGTACCGTTACAAAATAACGTTTCAACAAACAGCCACTGTCTGTCGAAAGGAATTTTAACATAGTATACTTCGCCAACTGATCAAGCTAGACATGTCTTCAGATCTTACTCGAATAGTTCTTTTCAAAAAACAGCACAAGTCTTTTTAGTTGTTACACAACTTTCAGGTGAATACGATGCAAGTTCATCAGTTCAAAACCTTCTGAAAGTTTAGCCAACCAAAAATATTGAAGATGACAAGACCTTGACGGACAAAATCAAAACTGCAACCAAATTGAAAATTTATTAATTAATAGCAAGAGCTTGTAAATACTTGGATGTAAGGTATCAGGTTAGTAATAATAGGTATCTGGAAACAGTTAAGTGGGGAAGTCGCGATCACTGCAACAGGTAAACGTCTGTCAACAATTTCGATGCAAAGCAACTACTGCAACTTGGTTAAACTTCAATGCATAAATATCTGAAAAAACTATAGGGTTTTGCACATCTGATAAGCAAAAACTTAATGTGCAATGTTTGTCAAAACCTACCATCTACAACAAACTTTTAGCCTACAGATTGTATTTGTCGAGGATGTAAAAAAGTGGACAAGAGCAACATCATATTTCTTCAAAATGACGAAAGTTGCAAATTAGCGTGGCGACTTCGTTAAACTAAGTTAACGAAGTTTATTCCTTCAATCATACATTGAGAACACAAATTCCAAATCTAGCTCCAATGGCAGCACCTGGAGAGCAAAAGCCTAAAAGATTATCTCCGAAAGATTTTTCTGAAGTCTAAAGTAACATTTGTGCGATATTACTGAATAGCAAAAATCAACAGCACATCGGAAACGCAAATACAACAGTAGAAAAACGTTTCATATAGTTTGCAAATGCTAACAAACCTTTACTATCAATTTACTGCTTTTAATACAGAACACATTAATAATGCAATTTGTCTAGCAAAAAAATAATGAGCTGCAGCAGTTATATCTTTCAGTGATACCAAAAGTTTGTTGAGCGGCTTTATCATGTAAAAGCGTGAGTGAATTTCAGCCTGGGCTACCTGCGTTAGGTTCACAGCAGTGGTGTGTAGAGGGGGGACGAAGGAATCGATGGTCCCGGGCATCCAAGGCAGGGGGGCATCCAAAGAGTGAAATTACAAAAATTAAAATGCTGTAACTAGATGATTTTGCTTCATCATCATCAAGGTGATCTGCCTTACGGCAGGTCTCTCATGACATCCCTCCGCCATTCTTCTCTATCCTCAGCTCTTCTTTTCATTTGTGCACAAGTGCCAGTCATGATATCATCTACCATTTTAACACTAGAAGCGCGGTGCGGTCATTTTTGACCGTTTTTGAACTTTAGCATTTCGTATATTCGTTAATGTAGCTATTTGCTTCGTCATACTCCTTGACTTTTCCTAAATTATGATAAAGTTTTTGCACAGCTATTGGAAATTTTTTATTAGAGCTTTTGGAAACAGAGTATTTCACACATCTACCTAGAAGCCCTGAGCGGTTAAAAATGACCTGCGCGTGATCAGGAGATTATGTTTCTTCAAAAAGGTGGTAAGAAGCTTTAGTAGAGTTTCTTTCGTAACTGTGAATGTATTTACGCAACAATGGAGAACAATTGAATGATTTTCTTTTGCGAACCAGGAGCTAGACTGATATTTAGTAGTCCTATAGGTTTGTTTGCTAGCTTTGTCAAATAGTTACTAACAGTTGGTTGTTGTAATATCTCTTTTAGTAGCCTTGTCACTATAACGGTTATATTGTCATAAACGACAGCTACTTCACCATGTTCTAAAGCTAGCGGAAGATCTCAAGCAGAAAAAAAACAATTGTGGGCATTGTGTGAAAACAACAACGACAGGGGCCAGACGCAGAGCTGGTAATGAAAGGCAAGTCACTGCATTAGTGTTGCCACTCTGTTGTTACGGAAAAGTACAGGTTTCATGACAAAAAACGCTAGATTCACAAAAAAAACACGAGATTACAAAATCAAACTTACACACAGTGAAAATGCCCAGAAAATGCGTTGCAGTGTCAACCATCCATAGACCATGTGCAACTCATTGTAAACCGGAAACAAAGCAAACGGGAGATTGCAGCAACGCTTGTGCTTGTTTGTACAGGTCACTGAAACTTTTAACAGATGACCAAGTGACTTCGCAGCGGTTTAACTCAAAACATATTATATTGTTTTGTGTAGGATAAGATTTAATTAGGTAGAATTTTTAGCAAATTACAATGGCACTACGTCAAAAGATCTGTTACAGTTACAATTACAAAAAATTGTGGGTGTACAAAAGGCGGAGCTCCGTAAATAGCGGAGCTTGGTTGCGGAGGTGTGATGACGTAACCGGAGTGGAAAAAAGTTGCGTTGCAAAAGCAAAAAAAGGAAAAAAAGTGAAGGAAAATGTTGTATCATTGCAACTTAATATGCGTTTCCCCCAAACATGGAATGCATGGAAGTTTGCGATGTTTAAAAATTTTATGCATTCACAACAGTTGAAACCTTTTTTTGTCCCCGAACCGTTGTGAAACTCAGATAACCAAAACTGAGCAAACTTGAAAATAGACTTTTTTAACCGTAGTGTAATATCACCTTTTGCAGTAAAATAATTTTTACTACCGTGTAGTTCTCATTGCTCAACGCAAAATAACGGTTTTAGCGACTCCGGTTACGTCAACAAACCTCCGCAACCAAGCTCCGCTATTTACGGAGCTCCGCCTTTTACAGGGCACCATATTGTGAAATTAATTACATTCAGCTCACTCATAACAAACACTAGATAGCCATAAAAAACACTAGAGCACTAGATGAAATGAAAAAACACTAGATCTAGTGGAAAAACACTACGAGTGGCACCATTGCATGCTCTGAAATTTTTCCTTCACATAGCCTGCAAAGCTAAGGAAAATAGGTTGTGGGCATTTTTATATCAATGCACAAAAACGTGAAAATCATAAATGCCACAAAAATTCTTCCAGAAATGGTAGAGTACCTAAACTAATTTGGTTAGCGTGCGTGGATGCATTGGACCAGATGGCTAGATACCATACTAATAAAAGTGCATCTAGGCTAGGCGGTTGCCAGATGCTGCGTTTTTCGCATTATCGACTGTAGTGCATAAATGCTTACATCATTTACTGTCTAACAACGAAATTGAAACTGTCAAGGACACAGTTTCTACTTGGGCTTATGAAAGAGCTTTGCAAGCCAAAAGATGCACTGGGCTGTGTAACGTCCTACCCACGTTAGTGGCCCAAGACATTTAGCACTGCATTGACTGCAATCAGTGTTGAATCACACCTGAGCTGGGGAAAAAAATCACCAGTTTTTGTCATGCAAAAATAAATCTAGCTTCTGCCAAAACTGCAAGGTGTGTTGTGGAAAACACGCTGTGGAAAAATAGCAACTGTTGCGACATCCAAATATTGTGCTGATTGAGGTCTATTAAAATATTTGGATAATAATTTTCATTTTATGTGTAAGCTATTTTTCACCTGGCTGTTTTTTCATCTTACAAAAACATGCAAGTATGATTGACTGGCTTTTTTCAATCCAACATTCGAAGCAATTTGAAAGAAAACGTTGATAAACGGTTTTACAAATGAAAGGTCAAAAATGAGCGCACTCGTCCTTGTAAGAAGAGAACTTTTTCAGGGATTCTAGTGTTAATTCTTTTCCTTCCTCTTGGGCGTTTTCCCTTCATTCTACCTTCCAGCACAGTGCGCAGCATATTCTCATGTCTCAGAATATGACCAATCCAGTTCCTTTTTCTTTTCCTAATATCCGATAACAAACTCTTTTTTTCCTTTACAAGATTAAGGACCTCTGCATTGGTTTTCTTATGTTTCCATTTCACCAGTGACGGCTCGTGGTGAAATTGGCCGGGAAGGCTGCGAAATTTCATCTCTGGTTGAACATACGGGATTGTCGCCCTGGCTATTTTTATAATATAGTGGCGTTTCAAGTCACTCCAGCAGTCCTAATCTTATCAAACTCGTAATTTTCAGTTGTCCTTATTGATACATTGAAAAAATTCAGTTCAGTTTAATGAAGCCAAACCCTAAAGCGTAAACACGAACACAAAAGAATTAAACCGGTCCCATCAAAAGTATGACGCATAACCAAACCACTGCCATAAAGCTGCAAAGGCAAAAGTCGAACCCAGCACCACTCGCACAATAAGCATGGAACATTCCGCTCGACTAATGAGGCGCTAAACGCCAACCCTAGAAAGCTCCTCAGCTTAGCCTACAGTTGCAAGCTGCACTGGTGCAGATAAACGAAGGGCTGTATTTTCACAGCCCGAGATTGGCGACC
>JGI24158J21664_10014280_pt1 | contig 10431 bp, 5 predicted proteins | sample Ectturendosymbi3_FD_21664 | JGI IMG/M metagenome (IMG submission 21664) | reverse complement strand
AAAATTCATGTTGGGGGAATATATTAACATGTGCATTTGTCCGTCCGCAGACCTCTATTTTTATTAGTCTGTCTAATATGTTGTGCTGCGCGAACAGCATTAAGCCCTCTCTTATCAACATCCTTCCACTCGCTAGAAACAGATTCATCCCGCTCCTGCAACTTGAACAAAAGCAAGAAATTTTGTAAGGTTTGCATGATTGAAACAAAATTATCAAGGGGACGAATACGAACATAGACGTCGGAAGGGGAGCGGAAGGGCTTGCCCCCCTGAGTTTTGAAATTTTTAGCAAAAAGGTTGTTTTCTTAGTTTCGAGTGGGAAAAAACAAGTTTCACCACTTTTGGCTCCCCTAGAAAAATTCTGGAAAAATTCTCTAGTGGTCCCCATGGAAAAAAATCCTTCCCGACGCCCAATGGTGACTTCAGTGACTCCCTAGCTCAATCCTTTCAGAAGTTATGGTCGATCATAGCTTCTTTTTTTCGGTGTGCGCGGGACTTAAAGGGAACTAGATGCATGGGCGTCGGAAGGATTTTTTCCAGGGAGGGTCAGTCGAGGATTTTCCCATAATTTTTTTCAGGGGGGGGGCAAAAGTGGTGAAATTTGTTTTTTACCCCTCGAAATTGAAAAAACAACCTTTTTTTACTAATAATTTCAAAATCCAGGGGGGGCGCTCCCTGCCCCCCCTTCCGACGACCATGACTAGATGCATTATTTGCATAGATAATCCAAGGTATTACGTAGATTGGTTGTTTCAAATTGCATTGCTGCGAATCTGCAATTTTGAGCAAGCGCCCGACACTTGTTTTCTGCGCCAACGCTTAATGGCGCAGGAAATGCGCTATTGTTACTTTGCGTTCAAACGTTGCAATGCTACATATGTTACTGTAATGGGACTTACAGCGTTTTCTTATACATGGTGAACAGTTTTAAAAATCAATCTTGCGACGTACAGCATCTAGCTGCAGTACGGTGCAAAGGTTCAACTAAACAAAGCATTTCAATATGCGCGTAATTCGATTTTCCTTGTTTGACTATAAGCACTTTTTGTTTTTTGTGTTTTTTAACCAACTGGTGTGATATGGACCATGTCCATGATTGTGTCTGAGTCAAACACGCAAATGAAAAAATTCATAAGAAATATATAATCTTTGGGTTGACATTGATTGTTTACACAAAGAAATAGTTATCTATTAAAAGGAATTCTTTCACAGCCAATAACCAGACACTATGGTTTTATCAAAGTATATATTTTGCCAATATTGAGTAGGCATAATCAACTCTTATTCAAACAGAATCACAAAGAAATGCCTTTTTCATAACCAGAGTTTACACACTTGTTCAAAACAATATGGCACCAGTGAGTTAATGACTGACTCTTTACCATCATTTACGGTGCTGGTCTTGGTGAAATGTTTTTACCGACCACCTGCAAAAAAACAGCTGTTTACGTTGCATGCTTCGGCTTCACGTAATTCAGACAATCATTTGGTTTCGTAAGAAACGCAGTAAATGGAGAATAGTAAGCAGAATCTAATTGCAGAATACAAAATCCAAAACAGAAATTTACCACTGCTACCCGACCGCGCTAAAATGAGCTCCGGAATGCTTTACGACCCCAAAACGATTGAGATGGAGAAGCAATCTCAGGTTTGAAGTTAATGATTTACATCGCTTCCGCAAGCAGTGCACTGTGAAAGCATTGCAGCATTGTTTGTCGCGATGATGAAGTTAATGTGCATCGAGTAAGTACGGTAGCACAACCGTAGAGATCCTCAGGCGCCCTGTGTGCTGCATGGGTACGATGACGCAGGATTGTTCGAGAGAAACGATACTACGTGCTGTTATGTTCGACCAAATAGTGAGGTCAATGATTTCAAAAAGCACGGGACGAAACATGTTCTCTTAGTCAAGATCACTTTGCAAGAGTGACAGTTCAAGCAGAATCAGTGTTGATTCATTTCCAAGCACTCCAGCCTGTCATAAGCTGACACAGCTAATCATCACAAAAATTGACCTTTATCTAACATGCAGCGACAGGTATGCTTATTCTCAGCAGCCTACTTCTTTTCCCCATCACAACCAAAAGGTCAATCTTGGGGTTTACTGCAATTCAATAAAAAAGCCAGGAAGTCCCAGATTACGTTATGTCAGGCTAAATAGTCACAGATTCTGTTGAATCAGGCTCACTAAGTACAGTAGGCTACGTTGCGTCACGGACGGATTTAGGGAGCGCGGGGCCCTAGGCCAACTTAGCTGTTGGGGCCCCACGCAAGTGTGACCTATTTGGCCGTTTGTCTGCGAAGCGTGAAAGCATGCCCCTTTTATGTGTAGTGCGTCCCCTCAAAAATCTATCGTTTGTTGTGTCGACTTTGGTTCTACAAATGCCTTAGATCTTCAACAGATATTAAAGCCTTTGCTACATTCTTCTAAAGAACAAATGGCATTGCGATCTTTTCGTGGAATTTATGGCTCTTTCGTGTAGTTCAGAAATTCTCTTCGTTAAAGTGTCGTGATTTCTAGCGTTTTTATGTCGGTTGGTTTTTCGGATATATACACTTTCATTCCGGACCGTATTGCCGCCCTCGAAAATATCGTCTAGCTGTCGATCTGATCACCTGTACGTAAACTTTTTTTATAGTAACAGTAACCACATTTTTTTATAAACCAAACAAGCACAATCCATTAAGTGGACACAGGGCTTATTTATGCGGTTTTGAAGTTGTCATTTTCTAAGCAATACAAAATTATTGTTTTCATCCTCTATGGCATAGAGTCTATGCCATAGGCAAGGCGAATTTTCGTTTCCGGGGACCTAGGATATTTTAAATTGGGGGCCCTTCTGGATGGTTTGCGACTACTGATGTCATACAAATTAGCACTACAAGTGCTCGCTATACTAACTGAACAAGTTGTTCCAATTTATAAACATGAATTTTTTCTGAATTCCGTCGATGTCAGGAGCAAAAACAGCCACAATGAAACTAAGGAAAAAGCCGGGGATGAAGTTATTTGACCACACTCTTATCACATATTTATTTAGTGCCCTGTGCAACTGCACGGTTTTCACGTGTCAAGAGCTGGCTCTGAGCAAAGCACCCGTACCTCGTATTTTACCGATAAAAAGCAACAAGAGAGAGACCTCGGCTGAACGAAAGTACCTCACCGGCCTTGTGTAATCTAAAAAATGGCTTCAGGCGTTTCGCCATAAAAAGATAATGCTCATCGCCATTCACTTCAATCCTTCGCGCTCACTCTTCTGTAGAGATCTTTTGTTAGCTGCATAGTAAAAAAAGGTGTGTTGAACCAAAACGGAACTACAAATATAATTGCTTACCGAAATGCTGGAAATTGTCCTTACTGTCAAAATTTTAGGGCCCCAAAATCGGGGCCCTAGGTTTAAGCCTTTTTAGCCTAATGGTAAATCCGCCCCTGGCCACAGTCCGATGGTAAACAGCATGAAGATATAGTAGGTATAACGCGATCCCTGAGGATGACGAAGATACCTTTCGGATTCAGAAGTAATCTATTTATACATGGGTTTGCTATCTTTTCTGAATCCAGGTTCATCATCACAGAAACTAGTCTGCTTGAAAAACCTATGCCTCTGATAACTTAATCACTCAACTTCAATACATCAACACTCATAGGTAATATCTTGTTATTACTTTTATTTGTAGTCAATGTACGTAATGAATAAAATGCAAAGGAACTCACCAAGATACAATATTCCATGATTTTCAGTCATCTCTCGATATGTCACAACGCTTGTATAACTCTCATATTTTAATGCTGCATCTTAGCAAATTGCGATAAGAGATCAACGATCCATCCAGGTTGGTTCTCCTATTCAAGCAATTTATGGTATAAATAACACTCGACTTCTTTTCATGTCACAATGCATTTCTATCTATAAAGATACTCATGTATAAGTGTGTACTCAATTGTTTAAAGCTAATTTAAAGTTATCATGCTTTCGTTTCACAGTCCGCAAGTTGCGCCTCTCGGAACTAAGTGAAGTACTAGGCACAGAATAGTAGTTCAGGTGAAGGTTCGTAATTAGCCAATGATAAGTCAAAGGTATGTTCAGTCAGAAGGGCTGGTCCGAAGAAAGACCAAAGATTTCTAGTGACCTACTGCCAAGCTGGATTCGATCCAAGCGGGCTACAAAGAGATGTAACCGACATGCCGAGCAGAATCGGGCACACATCAAGATGTGTACGCGTCCTAATAAGTTTCAAGGAATTCACCCAAGTGTGGAAATGTCCACTGCGGCATAAGGGGAGCATTGCTAACCACTTATACGGCCTCCCGAGGTGCTAAGCGGAAGAAGGTAAAACCTTCAACGGCTGAAGAAAGTAAACCTAATGACTGAACTCAAACTTATATAGTAATTCAACAAAATTGAATATGGTTTAGTTATAAACACAATTTTGGTCTGAACAACATGCCTGACAAAAGCATGATAGTACAATACAGTATTTGCAAATTAAACTGACAGAACTTCACTTTCTGAAATTGAACTCACTCACTAATAGTTTAAACCTGAAAGACTTACATGACAAAGGTTATGCTGACACAGTGCAGNATTTTAGCCTGACAGAGATTCATTTAGACAAGCTATTCACCGTCGTTTAGACTGGCAGGGGTTATCCCGGACAANCCATTTGCTGTCGTCCATACTTGCAGAGATTATCCCGGANAGGCCACTTTTAACCTGGCGGGATCATGCTAGGACAGGCCAGTTTGTGAAATTCTAAACTGACGTGGAATCTGGTACGTGCCACGGACTTCCACTTTTCCACTTTTGATCGATAACTGCAGAGACGAACACCATGCAAATTACCAACTTAACCTTGAACCCTGTTCTGAAGGCAAAGCGGGTCAGTTTTCCTTCTCGTAATCTCTGCTTGAAGTGAGCGCAATGCCCAATGTCATAGCAGAGACTTAACCTTGAACCCTGTTCTGAAGGCAGAGAAGGAAAGTCTGAATTCTCAGTCCAAATTCGGCGGCTTTTATACTCGATTTCTTGGTAATTCCCCGTTGTTTCAGGTGTTCTGATTGGTTAAACGTTATGTAACGATTTTATCACGGTTCAGTTCAAGTATTTGAAAGATGCTTAATTGCATCTGATTGCTTAGCACCTTGGCTAATCGTGATAAACAAAATGCTTAATTGCATTTGGTTGCCTAGCACTTTGGCTAGTCGTGATCACGTTTTTCGTGACACGATTTCAGAGTAAGCTGATCAGATGATGGGTTTTGATTGGTCATACTTCTTTTGAAACCGTTTAACTGGATTCGAGCTTGGGAGACTTTCAGCAGGTTTGGTTTTTGTACAGCAATAGTTGTTACAGGTAAAACTTGCCTGTAACACATGGGCAAATGTTAATGACAAATGGGCAAAACAATTAAAATGTTAATGACAATTAAGTCAATACTGTAAATGCATGAGGAATTCCCTTTGCTTTTTGCTGTTTCTTTGTTCATTAATGAATTCATTAATTCATTAATGAACAAAGAACAGCAACCACGAATATATCGTGGACTGGCGGTCAATGTTCATACCAAATCAATCTTCATTATAACGGAAAATTACCATGCAGGAGAGACATTTATGTTGGCCCCCACTTTTTACCTTGGCCCTGCAGTGCCCCCCCCAGGTTTGTTTATTCTAGAATCGCCACTGCTTGGGAGTTTGATTGATGTTGGGAAAGGCTATTAGACAAACGATGTTTGGACAATCGAAAGGGTACCCAACAGCATGCAGGAGCTGACAAGGGGAGAAAAGACACATTCTCCACCCATCAGCAGTTATAATAAACTGTAAATTATTTTGTGAAGTAGCCTAAGCTAATTTTGGCCAAGCATTTTTTGCTACTGTAAGAGGATATCAATGGAGATTTGGCTAGGGGTGGGTGGATGCATGATGCCCAGCAGCTAAAGATCTGTAGCATTTTTAAAGAGCAGAAATGTGCAAGAAAATTTTTTAGCTACCATGCCTTTCAATATATATATCGTACCTTGCAATTTGTTGTCTTTTTAACGTTAAGCAACTTAGACAAGACATCAAGTCACGCTGTAACCATTACTTCTTATAAAATGCATGAAAATCGATGTGTTCTACTTAAGAGTGATTTGTACGTGCAACCAATGCGATTCACCGTTTTGTGGACTCAAACTGACAGCTCTGATAAAACCCAATTTATGTGCTCTACTATATTGCTGTGCTTGTTTGCAGGACCGTAACCAGGAAAGGCGCAGGGGGGAAAAACCCCCTAGAAAAACTTTTTCTCCCCCTGGAAAAATATGTTGTACATTGTTTAAAAGTATTGGACATAGTTTAAATAATTTGGGCCACTCTCAAAAAACTCTTACTCCCTGGTGTCCTAAGCTGGTTACGTGCCTGCTTGTTTGTTTCATAGTCTGATAATCAATGCATAACTAACAGGGAGCAAGGGGGCGAGCCACGCCACTCGCAAGCTAAATGTAAAAACTGGGCCCCCTTTACTTGACATTTTGATATTTGATATTCTTTAGGTTGTTGTTTTTTTGCATTTTTCGGGGAGTTTTCATTGTTTTAGCTAGTATGGACATCCATAACATTCTGAGATTCACTATCATTTTTTAACCTTTTTCAGAGTTTTGGCTAGTGGGGACCCTACGGTGACCAGTGGGCCCTCTTCAGCTAAGCCTTGCCCCCCTGGCTCAAACATCTAGTAACGCCACTGCTGATAGTAGTGCAACCAAGCCGAACTACAGTACCATGTCCAACAACAAAATTAAGTTTATTAATTTCTAAATCATTTGTAGGGATAAAGCAAAGCGTGATTAGTGTTGCTTTAAAAACATCTCTAAAAACAAGATTGTGAATCTGCATTTACAAAACTTGTCTTACACATCGGCCCGATGACTATATTGGTTTTACATCAAGCTTTCCCCCCACATTTTACAACAAAATTGCGGTCATGATGCCATGTAACATGTTTTTAGTTTCTTGCATTTACTGTAGCATTGGTAAAATCACATATTGTAGCGTAGGTTAAAGCATGCAAAAAGCGGTATAAACTGAACTAGTTGTACCTTCTTAAAATAGTTCTTTAACATTAAATAAGCAGCCTAGCACAACTGCATATGAACACTGAGAGTTTGCAACAAAGGTAATGTGCTAATTTCGTTTTGATAGCAGCCTCTGGATACTACTGAAGTATTTTGTTAAGTACCTTTACTTTTAAAAACTCACACTGGTTTTTCAGTGTAATGAAATTGGTTGTGAATGCGCTTAATGAACAAAATCACGTGCTTGCTGTCTATTTCTGCCAGAAAGCTTGTATATATTTACGCATATTAATTGAGAATGTATTTTATAGGAGCTATAAAAAGGAACATTCATACACCAACAGTAACCAAGAAACAAGTTGAAGAACAAACGAGCAAATGGCTGGTTGTTGCTTGTGACCAAGGAGGAAGAAGGATTATCAGAGCAGAGAAAGCAAAATAAAAAAGAATTCAGGACTTTTGACAGTTCATGCCATTGCTTGAAATTGTTCCATTAAATTCTACCGTATAATTGTATCTGTGTATGAGTTGAACATTTTAGGAAGATTGCTATGAGGCACTTTCAGAGCTTCTTTTTTCCATGCTTAGACAGTAGGCACATGGATCCAAAGTGCCCACGGTCAATTCCGTTAGGGGGCTCCATATAAGAAGCCCAAGTGGGTCCAGTGAAGGCAGTACATCAGCAGCCCACGTGGGTCCATAATGATGCCCGCAGTCAGTTTGTGTATGGGTCCCATATCGGATTCCCAAATGGGTCCGGTAAAGGCAGACAAGTAAAATACATGGGCAGCCCACATGGGTCCACTTTGATGCCCGCAGCCACTTTGTATATGGGTCCCACATTGGCAACCTAGTTGGGGCCCACGAAGCAGCCTATGTGGGACCTATAATGGGCGAACTCGGGCTTGCTAGTTGGCTTATTGCTTTAGCCTAATTCGAAAGTGCTGGTTGAATTACACTTCTTATTGAATAATTTTACAAAGCATATGCTATTTTGATGCAGATCTGTGACAGGAACGGTGGAAGGAAATTTCTAGAAAAATGTAAAAAAAGTGCTTCAAGTGCCCGTAGTCATAAAAAAGAATCAAACTTGTGACCCCGTTTTTTCATCCCTAATTTGATCTTGAAAATTTTTTTGGCCATAACCTTTCATTAAACAACATTTACTAAATCATTATGCAAAAATTAACGAAAAAATTTGGGCACTAATGGGTTCGCCCTATGATAAACAGTCTTTTAGTCACCTATTAAGGCAAGGGTTCTCTACCTTTTTTATCCCGTTTACTCCTTGCCAGCTTCCTAACATACAATTTACCCCCTGAGCAGCTTCCCTTTCCTATCAATAAAACACAAAACAATGGCTTACATATTGTGCAGCTGTCTGATTAACTGCTGCAACTAGTTGCTTTACTGCTTTAAAAGCCCAGCTGCAACTGCTGTGGCTGGACCTTACCAACGAACGATGCTGGAGCTTACTAGAGCAGACGCGTTTCGAGTAGATTAGATTCCCGAAACAGCGGCCATTGTTACGCAATAATATTGAGAGATAGGTAGCGACAAAGCGGCGGTAAGCGTAAGATGGCTGGAACCATAGCGCTAATAATATCGGCTGTGCTGATGAAACTTAGCTCATGAAAAAAAGCCTAAATTTTAAACAGTCTGAATGATTTTCTCACCCCTTCAATTATTATCTCTGCTTACAATAGGCGACTAGATTTTGCCGCCCCTGGCTATAGCCAGAGTAGCCAGTCAGGGTCGTCGCCAGTGGGGGGGCCAGTGGTGCCCGGCTCCCCCATTTAAAATCGGTGCCCCCCATTTCACGTTTGGCCCCCCGGTTGCTGCATACATCCAATACTGTATTTTAAAAATGTGACCCCTTCTGGTTTTTGGCACCCCTTGCAGCTAAATCCTGGCGACGGGCCTCTAGCCAGTGGGTTGCTACGCCACTGGCCTCACTGCATAACCACCACTAAAATACATTAAAACCTTGCTTTATGACAGTCTCGGTATTCAGATGAAATAGTTGCGGTCCCTAAAAATGTCTTAGCGGTTACCACGGTCAAACCTTACAAAAAACTGGCTGCTCTACAGCTTAACTCGGCAGGGCTAAAATGGTGAATGTCATGCAGATCACACTCTTTCCTGTTTACCAATACATTGGACGGGCTATATGTTTCTATTTCATCTATCAGACATGTGTATTATATAGTGCGTTTGATAAGTGTTTCTACATATGTGGCGTGGTAGTTGTAAAATCTGTGTACATTACATTTCTAGTTCATAAAGAACAGTTTGCATTCCCATTATGAATAACTCTAAAATTGGGCTTTTCGGTAACTTTGAGCGGATTGATCGGTTGCTCTCTTGGGAAGTCTGGTTCTTTTCATGTATTGCATCATAGAGCGGATAGTATCGTGCGCCAAGGCGTTACCCGATGCAAGAACGTGTCTGCGGTAGTGGTTACTGAAAGCGAGAAAAGCAATCAGTTCATGTTAGCAGTTTTATCTAAGTCGGTTTTTCTTTGAACGATCGTGCCGTTGTACAAGAGTAAAGTAATTGCATTGTAAGTTCAGTTCGCCTGTCAGTTCGGTTTGATTGACAAAGAGGCACAACCACCTCTTCATTTCGGGGGGGGGATTTTCAGGAAATTTGTCATCGTGCTTATTCAACCGTGATACAACTTTTTCGCAAAAGGTCACACATAAAGTTCTCTTTGCAAGATTTCCAAAAATGAGAACTGTTTAGTTTTGATCAAGATGCAGACCGAACGATCAGGACAGACTAAAAATTAGTAGCCTAATACAAACACCTGGTTCCGTACTCAACTTATGCAGTCGTGGCTTTAGTGTGGCAAATGTATAGGTGTTGTGGCCTATTTCGAAATGCCAAGCTACGCACAACATATGTTTAGACCGCTTTTGGTAAACCCTACAATAACGCGTCTCACGTGTTTCCCCGCCAGCCGACTCGACAGTACGAACGTCTTTGATGTTTTCGATATCCTTAGTAGCTGCACCCGAAAAGGGAATGCTGGGTGGAAATCAAACGTGCTGAGGCTTACTCGCCCTGTGCCAAGTAATAACTTACTGCAAATATGTAACACCGAATCGTCATGCAATCGTTCTAAGTATGAAAAAGAGGACGATGAGTTTGTTAAAACGAAGTCATAACAGTCGTGCTGATAGTGCGATGAGTAGAAAAGGTGAACGCTAAATAGTACAAAGTGAACTGTACAAATGTAAGGAAACGGTGACGTGATAATATGTTAATAACCCGTTTTTGTTTTTCAGAGGCATTAGGCGACATGAATATCGTAGAAAAATTATATTTGTGCTATAAAGGAATGGCACGAACACGCAGTGTCTTCAGGCACGA
>JGI24158J21664_10014279_pt1 | contig 10431 bp, 7 predicted proteins | sample Ectturendosymbi3_FD_21664 | JGI IMG/M metagenome (IMG submission 21664) | reverse complement strand
TGTGAGGATGGCGCCTTGTGGTCTTGCGTTTGTGACGGTTTGTTCACGCATTAATTCGCCAAAAAGCGCTTTTTTCCTAACTATGGAAGTTGAGGTTGGCACCTCCGGCCATGCGTTCCCGTTTGCGACGCAGGTCAACGAGGCCGAAAAAGAGAGAATTAACAGCGAACTGGAGCATGAACGCCGCGCCAAGATCTACAAAGAGGCGGAGCTGGACATGAAAAAGATCTCCAGAAAACTTCGATCCAGCATCGCCAAGTCGCGACCTTACTTCGAAATGAAGCAAGAAACGCAGCAGCAGTTAGAGGTGAACTTACTATCGGTGTTTTCTATTCAAATTAAAGCAGGACATATCACAATGGCGGGAAGTGGTGTTGACCCAGTAAAATTTTCGCTATTGATATGACTTGTGCAGTTTATATTATATCCGATTCCGAAGCGGGCGAGATTTGTTTGGTTTGCAGAACAAAAACATCGCAGGAGAGCTTTATGTCGAAAATATTACGTCTTCAGTCTGTGTTATCACGCTCTATCTTTCTACAGATCCGTAGCCACGGGGGAACATCCGGGGCAGTCCCCCTAAGAATGTATTTTTTCCCCTCAAGCCTAAGAACCTGACTGCGGGCATGGCTTTCTGTATAGTGGTACGGTGAACAACTGGCATATTCTTCCGCCCTTCTGGCTGCGACCCTGCTTGTATTTTTCCAACCGTTCGCACGCTCGCGCAGAAACTGACCGAAGCGGTGAAAGCGACTGACATGGAGTTGCAGCGCGAAAAGCAGGCGTACTCGCAGGCGCTGCACAACCTGGAGGCGATCAGTGAATCGATCCACGCGTCGCGCGACACTTTGTCGGAACTCGAGCATCGCCGAACGCTCCTCGAAGAGAGGGGGGCTGGCGTCGGGGCGGAGGAGGCCGCGGTTCTGCTCGACAGCGACTATCAGCCTGAGTTGCTGAGAAACGGAAGTAAGTTCCTGCTGCGTGCCAGTCTGGACCGGGTGTTTGTCGTTGGCTTTTAAACTTCTCACACAACCGAAACCTGTTGTTGTGTCAGTGCAAAGGGATCTGTTTGAATAAGGACTGACGGTGCGTCTGAAAACGCGAAACTAGTTTTGCCGTCAATAAACTGATTTACTTGCCGCCATCTGTAAGGCCTAAAAAACTATGAAAAATAGACCCGCTTGCAAGTTTTAATCGTCGCAGAAGAATGAAAGCAGAAAGCAGGCAGGTTCCTCAGAAGCTTGCCGCCAGGCTAAAGTTTTTTGGCGAAGGGTTCAATGTTCTTTTTTCAGAAATTTTATGAGAAAGTACCAGTCTTTTTTTCCGCTGTGTTGTCGCGTCAGCAGAGCGCCAGTAATAAGGTGCTGTTTCATTGTCAGCAAATTTGGCCACTTCACGAAATTGCAGTCGTTGTTGAATGTCGTTTTTTACGTTTTGCTGTCGTGGCGCTTTCGCCACGAAGCCTTGTTTATGAAGATACGCTGCTCTATGTTTGAATGTGTAGGAAGAATACTTGCCGCCGAAGTGGTATTTTTTAAAGAAAGTAAATGGGCGTTTACGGTTTCCTCGAGCTGTGCGGTCTTGTGGTAAAGTAAATCCTTGCGGCTAACCAGAACCGTGGGAACGACCATGTCTCACCGACTGTGTGTACATCGCTCGTACACCTTAAGATTGAAACCAAGACACTGTGCTGCAATTCATTTGCTTGTCAGCAAATGAGCGGATGAAGTCTTCGTAGTTTTATGGTTAGGTAGAAATTTTAAAGTCGCGCTTGCGAACAAAGAGCCGCCGCTGCTGCTACCCACACAACGCCGAAGATACTACTGGAAGGTAATCCTCTGCCTTCGCAATTACCCGCGCCTGTTCGATTTCAGGCGTCCGTTCAAGCGACAGCGCAAGCATGCTGGCAGTGCTGGACGACCTGAAAAAGTACGATTCCGTCGAACACCTGGACAAGCTCTCGGTGGGATCGAGTGCCGACGGTGAGTAAGTGCTTTGAAACGCGTCTCGCTTCGCTCCAGGGCGCAGCGTTTCACAAAGACAGGTCTTTCGCGCGCAGTGACCACATGTTCGGTTGAGTGGTAGGGCAACCCTGGTTAGCCTTTCCTGCAATCTTGCAGTACGTGTTGCTGCTGTGGAAAGTGCGTCGCACAAGTAGTCAGGGCGCAACCAGCTACAATTTTCGGCGGCAAAGTGATTGCAACTTGTTGTTGTTGTACCTAACAACTAAACATGTTTTTGAAAATATCCGTGAGGGGTAACTGCCCCGTCCTGATTGCGAGCCTGTATGTAGTTGGCCTGGTCGTGTGAAGCACTTCATTCGGCTTTGACAACACTGGTGACGTTTTCTTTAACGTTACCAGCTTCCACATGGCCCGCATTTCCAGTAAGACGTTTTGCATCAGCATGACGTTTTGCTTACCTTAGCCATGGTTCCTCCATGTTCGTCACGCGCATTTCCTTTGTCACGCACAACTTTCGAAAAGTTCCGGTTTATTTTTATTCTGTTGCATGAATGCCCTGCCTCGGGCCGACGTTGCGCAAGCACAACCGCGCTGACGTCGCAATCGTGATAATCGTGTGTTTCGCAAAGTGGCGCAGCGCGCAATTGGCATATTTGCGCCGTGCTCGCGTTCCTGCATTGTGGCGACAGCATCTATCGGGTTTAAAATAATTTTTACGCAATTGGTGAATTCCCGCTGTCAATGCATGCAGCAGTTTCAAGACTTATGCAGACCAAGCATGATTTTATTGCTCAAAACTTAAATTTTTGTTGCATTGATGACTTAAGGTTTTTGACGTGATCCCGAGTCAAAGGCTTAACGTTTTTGCTTCACCTGACTAAGACGTTTATTTTTGTGCTTTCCGACAACGCAAATGTAGTGTTACTCATTTTTTTTGACATATTTCAAGGTGATTTAATGCTTGCATTTATGTAAAAGTGGACGCAACCAAGTTATTCTCGTATTTCACCAAATTCAAGTTGACGCAGTCAAGCTATCTTCAGAGATTCCACCTACGTGGCCATTCCTTTCTGTTGCCAGTGTTACGTCCGTAGTTTAAAATAAGGTGTAACAGGCTTGTTCCGGGAAATGCTGACCAACCTGATCTTTTCGTCACTCATGTGACGTTGCCTGTAGAATTCTCAGCTGACCTAAATGCCTACGATGCGACAAGCAGGTCGGCAACGGGAAAATGCTTGTGTCATTTTAAAGACAAAATAGTCGGTGCCGGTTTAAACTTTTCTGAGATAATCTTTAAAACAGCAAATGTTTCTTTGCACCTGAACTCTATTTTTAGTATATTTTGTTGTAATAAGGAAGGAAATAGGGTTGATCGCTGGACACGGACAATGTGAATCAGTGACCGATTCATAATTACATTTAATGAATAACAATTACCCGTCACCATGACTTTCGGCCTTTGCTACCATATTGATGTACACCCACCCTTCAGCTCTGAAACCTGCCTTGTGTCAGTTCCTTTTGCCCGAAGCACAACATCGTCGTCTGTTCAAATTGGTCTTTTGCTCAAGCAGTGAGAGGTCGCTCAACGAGGTTTGACCCTTGTGTGTTTCACGATCGACTCGCTATAAATTATAACTGCTTTTTGAAAAACCGTGGCTGTTCCCGTTTTGCATGAGGAGTACCGAATGCACTTGTTCAACACTGCGCACCAGGGCTCGGTTTCATTGCAAACCTTTAAAATGTTGCAGCCGCCCTACCTGTGTTGCAAGATCTTTTCAACCAGAGGCAACTTCCTGTCGTTTGACGCAGCTTCTGCTTCACTCGCGAAGGCAAATGTGTCAGATGTAGTTTTTGAACAGTCGTGAAGCGGGGTGGTGGCTGCGTCAATGCATTGACTGCTGTGCTCCCGCTCTGCGCGACTTCGCTTCACTCGCTGCGCAAAGATGATGCCGCACGCTGGTGTTTCTCGTAAATCCAGTTACGACATAAAAGTTCGACAGTTAAACTGTTCATAGAAATAAAAAAATCTTATTGCGGTATGATGACGATTGTCCGTGAAATGATAAAGATGTCGCTTTTCATGTCTGACGCTGGCGAAAAACTCGTCTGACGTTCAGCGCACTCCTGCCCGCCCACCTTTATGCACCACTGCTTGTATTCTCTTGAAAATTTATTTGTCCTTCAGGCGTTTTCCTTCTCCTTTGATGTTATTTTGTGAAAACAAATTGATTGCTTTGTAATCCGATGTGGATACGATTTCAACTGACCACCAGCTAAAAATCTTGTAGAGCCTTCCAACATGAAACTTGTTGAAAGTGTTTATCAAGCAAAACGAAAGTTTACAAATTACCTGAAGCCGTTGCCCAGCAGCTTCTTCAAACACAGCAATGCTTGCTGCTTTGAAAAGCGCGCTATTTTCGGTGTGCTTACGAAGCCAGCTACTGTTATCGGCAATAGCTTGCCAGATTTTCGAGAGCTAATAGTTATTTACCAGCGCCAGGCTGTTTATCATGCGTTTGAAAGGCAGTGCTCGAAACAACCGCGTCACGTTTTTTCACGTCACGTTTTGTCACGTGCGCCATTCTGCAGACCTATCGACAGACCTGTTGCCACTTTTCCGCAGACACCGTGTCCTGCCGCTCCGGATCAAGTCATTCCTCCTTCAGGCTCGGCTCGGCGTCGTCGGAAAAGCTCGAGCAACTAGCCGGCGAGGCGGGTGGAGAGTCGCGATCGCCTGGGGGGACGGCTGCGCAAAAAACAACTACCGAAAGTCGCCGCGCCCCAGCTTCAACGACCAGTCCGGGAAAGGAAGATCGCTCCCCGAGCCGTGGCAGCGTCAAAACTCCCCCCACACCATCGGGGCGTCGCGTGTCGGGCGAGAAGCGCAGGAGCGCGCCGTGCGGCGGCGAAATCTTGCTGACCGTCGCCGGCCTCGCCGAGGTTTCCACTTCGTAACTTCAGCGAATTGCGCCAAACGGCGATAGTGGTATTTTTTGTTTGTGGTGTGTTTGTAGGTTGTTACTGCGCGTGAAACTGGATCCAACGCAAGTGAAAATGCATTTGTGGTACTGACCGTTGTTCCCAGCCTAAGGCCCGTTTTTGCACACGCAGCGCTCCGTTGACAGTATTTGTCCTGCTGACCTCTGTTCTGAAAGACCTTTCGCGATCAAAACTGAGATAAACCTTAACTTGAACCCGCAAAGCGAAACAGATTTGCTCGGAACGCCTGTTCCTGAAAAACTGAAAACCCTAGTTGTTGGTAACGCGCGAATCTTCAGGTTTGTGACGCTTGTGTCCTTATTTAAAACCTGAGGCCGTTTTAGCGCAGTCTGCAACAAACACGACATCTGCCTGCAAAGCTGAAACTTCAGGTGTTCGTGCGGCCTATGACGGGTGGGGCATGAGCGCTACATGCAGATTCTAAACTGTCGGACAACCGAAGGGTTTCGTCTACTCCACGCAACTCAAACACGTGCCAGGCAAAGTGCAACTCAGTCGATTCTTTCGGTCTTGAGGTCGCGTCTCTTTCTCTGTATTGGAATAAGTTGCCGGCAACACCATTCGACCACTGTATTTGTTATGAAACCAACACGCTTTGTGTTCTTGTCTTTGGTATTAGCACCTGAGCGTTTCTTTGCAAAATTTGTCAGCACCCTCCGTTCCTGTTATTTTCTTTCTGCGCCCCCCTCTGGGCTGGGGGCGATTTAGAATTTACCTTCCGTCATCATCTTTAGTTCCTGCATCACTTGTTCTTAGCCGCGCACGCGTGAGAAGTTGGTTTTTCGCCGGGCTGCTGCCAAACGATCGAATAATCTTACTCGTGACGTGCAACGTGACGTCACAAAGCCTTGCATCGCTTCGTTGCCATGTTTGTTTGTTTGTTGACGCTTGGTGTGCGAATCTCGGGTTTGTAAGCAAGGGACGTGGCCGACTTTACTTCTCTGCTTGCCACTATAGCAAGCTTCGTAAGGGATAAGCTTTTGAACAGAAACCGTGATCGCCAGACGTGTGTACAGCTTTTTGTCTTTATCGTACGTCTCTTTGCAAGTGGCAAGAAAAAGATCTTGCCGCTTAGCCGAGCTCATTTCGCGAACAAAGCAGCGCGCAGGCCCGTAACTAGGGGGCATGGAAAATTTTTTACCCCCTGAAACAATGTGTTGGACATAGTTTCAAAATTTGGCCCCCTCTCAGAAAACTGTTCACTTCCCCTTGTGTCCCAAGCTGGTTACGGGCCTGGCAGCGCCTGGTCTAACTTACTGCTGATCAGCGTGAACTCTGAAGCAAAGCATGGGCAAACCAACCAGCGGCAGCAGCAAGAATGGCCGGAGTCTTGCTCAGCATCACAGAAGTGTTTCGCATTCGTTCACATTTGCCTCAAGAGATTTTGCTTTTACCAGTGTCGGTGGATCGTCTATTCCACGTAGCTATAGCGTAATTGCCTGTTACTTGCACGTGCTTCGTACCTTTTCGTGGATTTTCGTCGTTTTTCGCCGTTACTGCACCTTCTAACGCACGCTCGACTGCTTTCACTCGCTGTGAAATGGCGCAGCAGTATCACTGAAGCGTGGCAGCGATACCCTTCAGTGGTTTTAACCTGGTCCCCGGCGCCGCCTGTAATTCAATATCTGCGGCCAGTGACGCCTGACGTGGCCGGTCAGACGGAAGGCAGGTCGTCGCCTGCTACGATAGTTCGCTGCTCTCAGCTGCTGAATTCAAACTTCTAACGAAGAATCTGAATCGGAACAAACGTGGATTGTCGGGGAGGCCCGATTTTACACCGCCTCCTGTTCACACGTCACCACCTGTGACCACGGGCGTCGGAAGGTTTTTTTCAGGCGTGGGGGCAACGGTGATGAGGTTTCATTTTACCAATTCGAAACAAGAGAACAGCCTTAAAAATTAAATAGGAAAACTGTGTCTATCTGACGGGGGGAATCCCCCCCTTCCGGCGTACATGCCTGTGAAGAGTTCGCGATATTTGCGACAGCTTATAATCAAGCTGCGGCAACGTGTGCAGATCCTTGACTACTGAAGCTCGTGGAACTCTTGAACAATAGGAGGAATGTGATACGCCGTGTAACGTTTACTCCCGTGTGTCGAACACCAGAGCGCGGCTTACGAACGATTTGCGGTCGTTCAGCGCCAAAGCTTGAACTGCGAACAAGCACACGCTCGATGGACGCAATAAAATGCACGCGTCACTCTGTCCAGCTTCATTCAGTGATGTGCTCACTGGCGCCTCCGTTCGGTCAAAGCAGATTTGACAATCCTGCTGGATCAAGGAAAGAAAGACTGTAATTTTGTTGATGGACGCTGCGCAGCGAGAACTTCACCAGTCCGCGGCTGTAATGCTGCCCTGAGGTAGTGGTTGCGTTTGTTGCTACAAAACCATGGCTGTTCTTCATCTCATTAAACTTTGCAATGTAGTAGTGGTGGTGTGAATTACGCGCAAAAACAAAACTCGGTGAACAGTGTTGCTAGTACGCAGTCTGTGTTGTTTCCTCGTTTTGAAACATGCACTCGTGGAAGCGTGTCATGCCAAACCCATAGCCACAAATACTGTAGCTTGTTATCATTTTGGATAAACTGAACCTGTCGTGTGGTGCTCTCGTTAATCTCGCGTGCTTTGAATTTCCCAACAGACGTCGAGCTGTGCATAAAAATAAACTTTACACGAAAATAAACATGCGTCAGGCCCTTGCCCAGGTTTCCTGTCAGCAAGAGACGTACTTGTTTCGTTTGAATCGACATTGTGTCGTTTGATTGGCGCTTTGTCATTCGGTGACCAGGCCCGTAACTAGGGGGGAGCGAGCCCCTCTTGAAACGTTTTCGCCCCCCCCACTGGAAAAATGTGCTGGACATTGTTTAAAAAATTTGGGATCCTCTCAGAACACTTTTCACCCCCCGTAGTGTCCCAAGCTGGTTACGGGCCTGGTGGTGATTCAACAGACGGTGTAGCGGCGCTACAAATCGTGAGAAACTGTACCGAAAATGACGCAGCTGTAGTTGTGGTGATCTTCTGTTGGTGAATAAAAGTTAACTGAAGTAACTCCAACCGTTTCATTGTCTATCGAAAGGAATCCTTTCCCAGCAAAGAACCAGACACTAACATTTTATATCTCGCCTACAAAGTGGCCATCATCAGCTCTGCGAAGTGCATGAGGTAGAAAATAGAACGAAACAAAACCCACAAACAGTGAACTTACCAGTTAAGAGAATCTACATGGAAAATTGCAACACAAGCTGTCCACTTTACATAGGAAAGGAAAAGGTCGCAGTAGGAACAACTAGTGGAAAAACAGGTATCAGGAGCGGATTAAGGTTTTTAGGGTCCCTGGCTGAAACTTAATAAGCGGCCCTTTCCACATACACAAAGCTGGCGTTTATAGGCAAAAAATAAATGAACTGAAGTATTTGTATTGTTGAAACAAAAAAGCTTGAGTACAAAAAAGCGAATCGTCAACTAACATGCACGTCACAATATGAACGAAACTCATTGATTTCAAGTCTCTATTTCTTGCTGGAGACTTGAAACCTTATCCATAAATGTTCACAAAACACCGGTGGAATGTTTTGAATATACAGTGACACCCCGTCGACGACCACCCCGCTATCACGAACACTTCAACGCGGTCTTCCCTATGCTAATGCATTACCTATTTTTTCACTAACGCGACCACCCCGGTATCCAGCCCGCGACCACAGCCCAGCTGTTACAGAACTGCTAATCGAGCACCGCCTAACACGACCACACATTCCATCAGTATCCTCACGCTGGAAAACTGGTAACCTGTCAGCAGCAATTTTCTCAGCTGCATCACGTTGTCCTGAAGCATCGTGGATACAGGTTATGTAGGCGTGAGTGCAAGCGCAGTTAGTGCCAATAAGACGTATGGTATGGTTTATTGTTTCATATGACTCAGCCAACAAGCAGAAGCATCACAAAAGCCATCGCATGCAGTAAACCAACCATTAGCGAAAAAATTTGAAAACACAATGGCACAATAGCTGATCAGTGTAAACAAAGAGGGGCGCTGTGTCATAGGATTGGCGAAAGACCATGGCGGTCATCTAGTCAACCAACCCCGTTTATCATTTTTTGACAANTGTTGAGAAACNACAGTTGGAAATCAAATAAGCATAATGAAAAGAAAAACAAAAACGAATGAACGCAGAACATGGTGAAGAAAATGTACAGGTGAAACCGCATGNCTATGTACACAGATAAGTGGATCGAATTTAAGTGAAGGAATTTTGTGTGGTTAGAATATTATAAGCAATATAAAAAAATTAAAAAATAGTACTAATAAAAAAGTAAAAAAGTTACGAAAACTAATTAAAGAGGTACAAAAGAAAAAAAAGCAAAACAGAAAAAAGCAAACGGTGTACTTATATGCTGAGAAGCATAGAATGTGCACACACAAAATATGAAAAAGAAAATGTCTACAAAAAATAAGCAGAGTTACAGAATACTAGAATACACAGTATTTTGTTCTGGACAAGGGAAATGTTGCTAAAGTACATAATTGGAAATTTTTTTCATGTAGGAGGTGTTTCTTAAGTTTCCATTTAAAGGTAAAGGTGGTTGAAAATTTTATATCGTCTGGTATTGAAGACCATACTTTTGGTATTATTGAACAAACTCCAAGCGCAGTAAGTGCCAATGTGACGTAACAAACTCATACTGTAAACTCTTCTGTAATTTGTACTGCCAACATCGACTTTTGACGTTGTGTGATTTTATTGTCCAGAAACGATAGGCTACAGTGGCGGATTAAGGGTACTGCTGACTGGGCTACAGCCAGGCGCCCCTAACATTTAGGGGGCCCCCAATCCCTAAGTCGGTAAGAAAGTGTACTATGTGAACAATACTCTGTGAAAGACACCATTGCCAATTGGAACTAAAAAGTAGGCGCTCTGTGCTCACTCATTAAAATTGCTTCGTTGACATAAAAGTAGTTGATTCTTTTGGCGTGTGGCCTGGCCGACATTCACTGATAAGTTAGTACACCAAGATCTAAAAAATTGAGGTATTCCATCCGCTTGTCTTATTTTGGTTTCCGATGGGCATGCGGTACCCCAATCATTTGTACGGCCCCGAAGGAAGTTGTGAATTTGTTAAGTGGTGTCAAGACTCTCAACAATGGTGAAAGTAATTAGATTTTCGCTTAAGATAATAAATCATGCTGTTATAAGCAGGGATTTAGTGCTAGTAAAAAGGTGTGGGAACGTACCCAAAAAACTAGCCATTTCTAAACAGCTTCAAACTCAGTTTAAAGCAAAACATGAAAAACGTATATATCCTCGTGTACTTTCATGTATTTGTGTGTTCTTTGTTACTGCGATGATGTTTGAAGCCTAGCGCGTTGCGTGTAGGAGTGAAGACCTTACGGTAAGCTACACAATACACAATGTCAACTGGTAGTTTAATACCAATTTCGGTTCTATTTACTTCCAAGATACA
>JGI24158J21664_10014278_pt1 | contig 10432 bp, 8 predicted proteins | sample Ectturendosymbi3_FD_21664 | JGI IMG/M metagenome (IMG submission 21664) | reverse complement strand
AAAAAGAGTGTTTTTATAGTTTAAAGTGCCAAATATCATCAAAACAACACACTGTCTTGCGGCAATGTCGATTAAAGATCACTTAATAAAATTAGCAATGTCGTGACAGGGGGCCCAAAAACTTCGAAATGACCGGCAGTTTCGCCACTGCCGACAGCTTTTGTTTGACCCCAGACTCGCTACCTGAACCTGAACACATCTAAACTCCGTACAATACTGTATTGCATCTGACCTTCTCTTGTCACTACTCGACGCGTGTTATCAACTTTTTGCGAAGTGATTCGAGGTGTCGGCGATACGTGAGTGACCTGCCCAATCTTACTCCGAGGTATTTGGGCTCGGTGCCGAAGGGCAGGGTTCGTTGTTGTAGTTGACTTTTAGCTCACCTTTGGCTTCCTTTTTGTTTGGATGGAAGGCTTCCGACACCGTTTTCACAGTGCTAGCTTCAACTTCCAGGTCTGGAGGTATTCATCGATTGGCATATCTTTGCTTAGCACCCCTTCCATTGCTTGCCAGTCACCATCAGCAGCATGCATGATCGCTACATCGTCGGCGTATGCATACTTTCTGGAGACGGTGGGTGGCAGGTCAGAGGTGTAGTTGCTGAAGACAAGGGGCGCCAGGACGAATCCCTGTGGGACACCATTCTTGAAGCGACGTATCACATTTCGTTTGTCGTTGCTGGTGGTAAGGGTGAAGCTGCAATTGCAAACCAGCTCCATGATCATGCGGACCACGTGCCTGTCAGGTAGCAATCGCAGTAACTTGCAGGTGAGGCCGCGATGCCATGCAATTTTGTAAGTTGCTGTTAGATCAACAAACGCAGCTCCGGTCTTCTTAGCCGAAAAGCTATCCTTTATGTCTTGTTTAAGTTGGATGAACTGATCTACGGTCGACATCCCGTGTTGAAAGCTCGGCTGTTCCTGCGGGCGTAATGGTTCGACAACTGTTTCGACACGAGCGCAGATGAGTCTCTTTAAAGATCTTGAATGGGACACACAGTGGGATCTAGGGCGATAGCTCTTTGCGTCGCCCAATGGCTCTTCCAACTTAGGGATCACAACTATTAGTGCTCTTCTCAAGATCCTTTAGTGTTTTGAGTTGGCGCATGCGGGAAGTAAGGAAATTGCATAACCAAGATTTGAGAGCCGACCTGGTGTGGAGCGTAAACTCCGAGAAAATAGAATCCAGACCTGGAGATTTTCCTGGCTGCTGTTGCTTGAGGGTGGCAGCAAGCTCCTCTGGAATGAAGGGGCCAGAGATGCTGTTTCCCTCAGGTGATGGGACCTTTCATAGGTCGGACAGCTCCTTGTTAATATGCCTGTTGGACTCGCGGCTCCCGGTTTTGTGTTCCTCGTTCTTCACAAGTTGTGAGGCGATGGAGTTTGCTGAGATGGGGCACAAACGAGGAGTGACCAGACCTGCCAGTACGTTTATTAATGATGCTGCACGCAGTGGGGCTTGAGTGCGAGAAATCGATGGAATTGACAGCTTCTTCCTGTTCTCCTGCCTCTTCTGTTCGAGCCGTGAAAGTAGGGGCGAAGTGGCTCTGTCCGAGTCGCTCCCCACTGGGTTTTGGAGGAAGGAGCGGCAAATGGCCTTCCATTCTTTGTTCCAATATGGCACATAGTTCTTGCGACGGCCAGGTGGGATACATTCTTCAGCCGCAAATAGCAGGCTCTCGCATAGTTCCTGGTATGCCTTCACGATGTTTGTTGTGTCCGGAGATGGCAATCTCTCAACGGATTCACCTGTAAGAAGGCAAAAGTTCTTCCAATCAGCCTCACGAATGTTCCAATGCTTCACCGGATCGCTGTAGGCAGGGACTTTCAGCCCCGGTGGCCTTAAGAGAGAGGGTTGGCTGTTACCCAGAAGTACAGGCTTTTATAGTCAGGAGATGTTGTCCTTAACTCTAGTTGACATGCTGGCAGTTGAAGTCGCCAGAATACAGACTGGGATGTTGGAACGTCGGGATAGCCGTAGGTGTGAGTCGCGAGGGTAGAGGTTTGTAGACATTAATGATCTTATATCCTGCGACCTCTACGAACAACCACTCAGTCTCTGATTGCTCTGCAGGCTGATCGACCAGTGTCCATTCCAACCGCTCGTGAGCAATCGTGGCAAGGCCGTGATTCCTGCTCAGGACTGACCCAGCTGGTGAGAAGTTGGTAATCACTACCTGTTTGCAGTTGTGCAGTGGGTCTCCTGAAGGCCGATGACGAATGCCTTGTTCTTGTAGGCTAGCTGCTCGATAACGCTGATCTTGTTTCAGGGACATCTAGGAGTTTCTAGATATCCCTGTCTTGTTTGCGGTTAGCCCCTCGGTGTTCAGCTGCAGAATGCTAGTCTTTGGTCAACCTCAGCAGCAGGGACGCTGCCGCGCTTTGTAAAAGGCGTACCCAGTCCGCTCCGAACACATCCAGCACGGGTAGCAGTGGTTGCTGTTGTAGCGACAGGTTTGGTAGGAATTTGAAGAAATGCCGCAGCGGTGAGGGCCACGGGAAGGCACCTGTCATCCTGCCCAACGTGGATCGATGATGCTGATTAGAAAACACTTTTGTGTTGATAGCCTGTTTCTGCTGCTTTGGAAATTTTCAATCATGTTTTTAATTGAAAAACAGAATTTTCGTAGAAACTCTCGTCAAGATTTTTGTTCAAAATTTATTTCAAAATCAATGAAAAACATGCTAAAAAGATTTTCTATGCTGGTGATTCACTTTGCAGCACCACTCTGCCTGAACTCTATAAGATCCACATGCTGTGCATTTTTCTATGCTTCCAGATGCAACTTCCTTTAACAAAATAACCACGTGATTACGTTTCAGATATTCATTTTTGTATTATTTTGATATGATTTACCACTAGACACTTAAGACTATGTAAATATCGCTAGCAGCTCGTGAGCAGGACTTGTGCATTACCAAGTTCATACCTTTTATCTAGATTTATTGTTAACTATAACGTGTTCAGAAAAAATCCTTTTGCTGTGATAACAGGCTTGTTTGCACACGTGTTTTCTGTTTGCGTTCGTTTTGTTCTTTTTTGTTAGAGGAGTATTGCAAGTCTTTCAGATTGTAAAAACCATTGGCTGAGAAACTTTCCTTGTAATATCATCTGTTTATCAGTTGCTTTATGAAGTGCATTTAAAGTATGACTTTTTGGTTAGTGGTCATTGTAGCTGAAACATAGTGCACTAATGTTCAAAAGAAGCTCGGAACGCTTTCATAAAAGTAGATTGTAACCTCTTGTTTTAATATTGCGAAAAAGTTCGAATTTCTGGTTCTTGTTCGGTGTTTCCTCCATTTGAGTTTTTTCTCATAACATCAAGCAATTTCTTATTTCTATATAATTTTAACTAGCTTCTAAAGTCACTAAAATGCTTTCTACAAATGGAACCTACTTATCTTCCAGACCGCAACGGTTGGTTGTACAGGCTCCTTCCTTTCAGTGGAACGGGAGAGCGGTTGATCTGCGTCAACTCTCCGATAGTTGCTGCAGTCGCAGACGATGAAACTATCTACGCTAATTTGAATAAGTGTGTTACTGTTGGTGGCTGTGTTTTTAACGCAGGCTCTGGAACTGATGCAATATTTGCCATTTTGCAGTGTCAACGGAACGTACCTGTGGTCATACAACACTGTAAATGGCGAGTACAAAAATTACCGTCTAAACGATGATCTCAAGGAATGGAGTTGCTTGGGTGGCATAAGATTGTAAAGGAAGCACTCTTGTTGGTACTATTTAAACCCCTGTTTTCGAAGATCACTTAACAACATGCCAAAACCGTTCAGGACTTTAGTTGGATAAGCACAAGCAAGTGTCTACAACCTCAAAATCTTCATTGAGATCAATAGACTATCGTTTTGTCTGTAAATTGCACGCGAAATAAGCCCAGATGTTTATTCGCTCATTGTGAAAAGTACTTTTTGCGTGTACTTTGTACCAATCACGAGCGTCGGAAAGCAGGGTGATGGATATCAAACTTTTTATCAAAAGGTTGTTTTATTAGTTTCGAGTGGTAAAACAAAATTTCGCCATTTTTGACCCCATCTACAGAAATCTCTTTGGCTATCCCTTGAAAATCCATTATTGGACCCTCCCTAGAAACAATCCTTCCGACGCCCATGATGCCAATGCATGCCTTCCAACTTTGCAAATAGGTACACACAGTATGTTAATAAACGACAGCGTGTAACTTGTAATACTGTAATGTCTACCGACTTTTGCGCTACATTCTCAAGAATGTGCGTGTTTATCTACTGTATATTGGGTNACCCATTTCGTCATCAAATTCCATGCCTTGATTCAGAGGTTTTTGTACGTGTTTTTCAGCAGTGTGCCTCTGCATATAAAGATTTTATCCACTCACGTCAGACGTTTTTTCACATGTTTTCATTCTTACTCATAATGTAAAATTTAAAGATGATGATAAAATATTACAGTTGCAGGAGTGTCTTTCAGTATTTACGCTTTTAAGCATTGCTAGTGTGTATATACTTATAACCTTTCTGTTCTACGTACTGAGTGTTTTTGTACTTGTGCATTGCTACTAACTACTAAGGCTAAAATGAATGCTTGAAAAAATAAATATTGTGTAAGCCTACTGTCAAGGCAAAAACGGAACAAATTTAAGACCATTGCTATCGTTCTTATTAGTAGTTATTACAAACACGGCAACAAGCGACATGGTGCAAGCGAGAACACCGGGAAATATCGCAAGCAACTCCATGCATAAAACCGTTTGTGCAAAAATGCAGCGGGCGGGTTGTCTTTCGCTTGAATGTGATAGTATAGGTTGCAGGTCGCATGACAGCTTCAGTACCGCTAGCGCATTGCATACGCTGGCCGTTCAGCTCCAACTTTGTCACCTAAACCCAGGGCCTCCGAGAGAAATTTTACCAAGGGGTACGTAGACCGACACCGGGTCCCCTTATTTTCTTGGGTCCTCGTTGAAACTTGTATAACTTGTTTGGATAGTAATCAGAATCAGCTGTCATGCTAAGATTACAAATAGATTAATTGTTATACGGCAGCTTAAACTGATAATTTTACACTTGATTACAAAAAACTGTTCATGCATACTTTAACTTTCCCGGGCCCTCGTACCTACCGGAGCCCGGATGCGATGTACCTCTTGTAGGCCCTGCTTCAGCCGTAAAAGAGACTTCAACTCTATGGTGTTGTAGTGGACCTCGACGCGGCCCGCAGCACAGCTGCGCTGATCACCTTCTCGAATGCAACTCGTGCTGTGTCGCGATGTGCCAAAAGGCAATCCTTCGACCCGCGCAGGGAACTCAGCAAAACATGACAGCTAGTGTGAGCAGCAGAGATGATCATGGAGCCGGAGTTTGCATTTTAGGCTGGAGCAGGAGCAAGAGTCGGAGTCAATATTTTAGGTTCGATCCGGAGCCGGAGTCAACATCAAAGGTCTCTGCAGGAGCCAATCAAAATTTTCAACGAACCTAATTTCTGTAATGATGCTTGTTGTTGTCAAACAGAATGGAAGTAATTGAGACGTGTTTTCTGACCACTGTCGTCATATATCACAAAAGTGTTACACTGGGTGGGAATACTGAGCATTTCACCACTAATGATGGTTTCAAAGTTATGGCTTACCTTAGCCTATGCAAAATGCACTGTGAAAGTGACAGTGCAGTTCGGGAATTTCGGAATCCATGCCGTAACTATGAGAATGTTTGGCTAAAGATGTGGGCAATAACGCAAAACACATGACAAAAAACAATGGCTAACAAAACAGATTATAGAAAAGTAGCAGTGTGCCGAAATGACCTATGCACTGTAGGCCTAGTGACAGGATTTGATGATGATGTTAGACGCAAAGTGCGGTAGTGCAAAATACAATGTTTATTCGCACTGCGCACATTTCTACTCTAGTCACCGCCCGCACAGCCCAACCTCTGTTCACATTTTGGAGCTAAACTGAACAATGTTGGATGTTTGCCCTGATAGTTGCAAAGTCTTATCTTGTTTGCATCTCTACTGCCTATGATTATAAATTTGAAAGGGATTGTAGCCTAAGTTATGCGTAATGGAGGCTAACTGTTCATTTTGTTAATATTTTTTGTATGATTTGCTGGCACATTGATGTTAATGGCTCAGTTTGGAACAGTCATAGTTCAGAGTTTTATTTGAGCATATACTTCATGTAGGCCTACGATTCAATACTTGTGAACAGGTGATGAGCTGCTGACCTCGGATATTTAAAATGAGCCTTTTGCAAAAATAGAACATTAACACTCACTTCAAATAATTGTCATCTATCTGGAAAATTGAACTACTAACTAGTGTTTCAATGGTTTCCACTTCATAATTTAACTACAGTAGAGCCTATATTTTAAGGTGTATATTTGATAAGCAGCCTCTATTGTGCCTCATGAGAAAAAAAACAGTTGTGAAGTTATTTTGTCAGTAGCAGCACACATTTGTTTGAAATGATCACATGACAAGTTTGGAATGCGTGACCGACATAGCTGATCATAAAGTCTAATTTAAATGTGGGCAAGCTTTTAGTGGCTGTTCGTCTACGTTGTGTAAAGAATAGCCTAAGCCACAACTTTAAACCTGAACATGTTGTGTCTCTTTGTATTGTACTAGTCACGTGACCATTTCAACCATTTGTGTTCTATCAAGCGCAAAATAGCCACGACATATAGGCTATTTTGCCTCATGAGGCAAAATAGACAGTATCTTTTTAACATGAGTTACTTGGATGTTTTCGGAGTGTTAAGAGGAGTCGGAGTTGATGTTTCAAAATTTTACGGAGCAGGAGTCTTAAAGCATGGAGCAGGAGCGGAGTCCAAGTCTGAAAAATGTGACTTCGCTCATCTCTGGTGAACAGATGATCGGGACGGTTGGTGTTCGACCTATGTATTTCGTGTGAGAGCGTGTTGGAAGTGAACCTCGATAGTCCAGACGTGACAATAGCGTGAAGTGGTGTCTTTTGCGTTCGTCTGCAAGAACCTGCGTCAGTGTAAAACTGTTTCACTATAATGCGTTTTTTTAGAAGCCTTTGTTTTTTAACCGGAGATGAGAGTTTACCGAAAATGCCTGTTTTGTTCAAAATTTATGCTGCTCGGTGTGTTTCATGCGTTTATGTCACGCGCGTTGCCGGATTGTGGTGGATGGATGGATGGATGGGCCACAGTACAAGCTGGTGCCCACTGTCAGCGAAAAACTGAAAAAAGACTTATCAGCCATTTCCAACCGGAGAGCACCATAGCAAATGCGGGACCCTCACGACGTTCCCCCTTTGACAACGACTCTGTATGTGATTGGCCTTCTCTGTGTTCTGCAGTGAGACAGTGTTTTTCGTATTTCTTGTTTGCTACTACTCGCCCATGTGATAATGAGCTCGAGTCAGACAAATGAATGAACTGCTGCTTTGGTAGAAGCACAAATTAGACTATGAACGTGTTTTTCCCGCGTGAATAACATCATTGTACGTCTCTCAAAATCGACCAGTTTCTCACATCCTTCGTTTGACGTTTGATCGCATTAACAGAAATAAACTTGAAACCGTTTTTTTTAATGGTTTAAAATATTCGGATGAATTCCAGCATGCTTAATTCTGAACAATCATGACGATCGAATTGTTCTGCAAATTAGTGTGGAGGTGATTGGTGAATGCGCTATTTCGAGCAAGCCAGTTCTGTTTTATTTGCCAAGCATAATGCTAGTGCATAGAAGGCAAAAGCATCTTACTGATTGAAAAGCCCTGCACATGTTTTTTCCTGGACGTTTCAGACAGTCCGCCAGTTTGCGTTCGCCAGCTACAAACTTCTTTGAAAAAGTCTTGGGAGGCGACAACAATTAGACAAGAAATCACTGCACCTTGTTCGGCTGCGGCACTGTTTTCACAGAGAAAGCGTCCACACAAATCTGGAACAGGATCTATTAACGAGAAAAACTTATTTCGATCTGGGATCGTCTTCATCTTTCTTTAAATAGCAAGCGCTAAGTGCCTACAAATAATAAACGAAAATAACTGAAGTGATGAAAATCGTTGAATCGCCACTGATTAGCCACCAGTCACAAATTGCCACATACTCCTCAGTAGGTCTTCTGTAATTAGCAATGAAGACTAAAAGTTCGTTGCGAGAAGCTATAGTACATAGCAATCTATTTTATCCCATATCTTCACGCTTTTAACCATTTTTGTGCATTTTATGCAGGTTTTACGCTATTTATTGTGTTGGTATACTTCATCGTCTCCCAGCGGTGTTCATTTTACACTTCTACAATTTTTCTGTGGCATGCTGTAAGCCGTTCTTACAACATGATGGTCAGTTTTGCGTTTTTTGTCTTTGTACGTCATAGCTGATCATTGTGTCTTGTTATTACCAAGCTGCATGTTATACGTGGTTAACCCTGCTCAGGTAACGTAAACACAAACACCGTTGTTGTCCTTGCCCAAAATGGGCAGATTTTGTTAATTCGCTTATACTGGACTAACTGACAGCTTTAGACGCGCGCGCGCGTTTTTGTGCAACTTAGCAAGTCTTCTCAAGCTCATCCGATCAGAAAAAAACAACGTGTTGATTTTGGAAATTTTTTATATGGTGAAGAAAAAAAGCAATTTTCCAAACAAAAATGTGGGAAGTGCTCTTGACAAATGAACGAAAAGTAAACAAAAATCAAAAAATTCCGCCAGTAGACGTCATTGGTGGTCGGTTTAAGGTTTAAACAGAACTTTATTTAAAGCTTGTGGTTCTACCTGCAATAAACATAAATTATGTTGAGACATGAACCTTTTTTATTTTCATTGCAATTTTCAGCCACATTAATCAACCTTGCCCAAAATGGGCAAATTTTTTAGGAAAATCAGGCACATGAGGTGAACTTGCCCAAAATGGGCAAATGCTTAACGACAATTGATGAGCAGTCAGATTGATCGCGGCACTGCTATTGACTTTCAAGTCTCACACGCGGCCAGTCCCGTCACCACAGGGGGGATTGGGTGGGCTAAGCCCACCCAAACATTGCACCAAACCCACCAAATTAAAATATGAAAACTATAAATTAGTGGAGTTTTGTCAATCTGTACAATGTCAAGGCATTAACAGGGAAACCAAAAACTCACACTAACCATAACGTGGGTTGATTTTCACCCGAACTCACACTAACCATAATGTCGGGTGATTTTCAATAAAATGCTTTGGCCTTTTGCCACAAGTGCACGCACAAAGAGCAAGCCTTTTTTGGCTAAGCCAGAGTTCTGGAAACTTCAATTAGGTAAAGAGAAGCACAAGGTTCATGTTCTCATTAAAATTCTTTGACCTTTCACCACAAGTGCACACGTTCCAGCCCATTTCTGGCTCCAATTTCTTTCCTCTGACGGAGAACCGTCATGTACATTCTCCTGCCAGTTTCTCAATGAAAACCACGAGCTGAGCAGGAGCCATTTGCGCCAAATTGATCTGCGTCGTCAGTGCTTGCACTCGTGTGACCTACTCCCGTGCTGGCTTCGGTCAAAAGATGCTGGAGTGGCTTACTAGTGAACCTACACGCACCAGCTCCTTTTGTCCAAATTGGTCAAGGTCACCTTAGGAGGGATCTTTGCGAAGGGATTTTGTTACACCTCAGGTAACATGGGTCATTTTAGGCAAATTTTTGTTCCCCATCGAAAGCTACAAAGCTTGTACATATTTCGATAGGACTGCCCGAAAGAGCGTTTAAAAAATGCAGCTACTTAAAGAACCAGCTTTCTATGTGAACGTTAACTAATTTTAGTTTAAGTAGAAGAACGGTTTGCAAAATTGGGGAGAGGTTACTTGAGCAGGGTTAAAAAACATTGCCCTGAGGAAGCCCATTTGAATAGGTGGGCGAAGCGTCGTCTAATAATATAAATCGCCAGAAGAACTAATTTATCTGCTTGATTTGAAACCTGGTGGCAAACGCTACGAAATAACAACATGAGTAACAAAAAGAACAGCATCCACTATACTTTCGTTTCACCGCCCCTAAATATGATTCCCTACTTCAAAAGGGTTCCATGAATATGGCGACCAATTCATTTGAGACCACGACATTTGAGACCACGTTCATTTGAGACCTATTCATTTGAGACCACATTCGTTTGAGACCACATTCATTTGAGACCGCATTCATTTGAGACCGCATTCATTTGAGACCGCATTCATTTGAGACCGCATTCATTTGAGACCGCATTCATTTGAGACTACATTCATTTGAGACCACATTCATTTGAGACTACATTCATTTGAGACCACATTCATTTTACCCCATGTTAAAGTGAATCTGTTTTGATTTACTGTGTATCACTTTCAATGATCTGCCTTTCACTTTTTTTGCGGAAGACCTGAAGTTTTCCAAGGTGACTATTCATTTGAAATTTTGCAAGGTTGCGCCCTTCCGTGTCCAGGGGTGACTCACGCTGGTTTGTAAATGCACC
>JGI24158J21664_10014273_pt1 | contig 10436 bp, 6 predicted proteins | sample Ectturendosymbi3_FD_21664 | JGI IMG/M metagenome (IMG submission 21664) | reverse complement strand
GCTTGGTCTGTGGTACGAAATCTTATTTGTTAAATGAAAGATTTCTCTGAGTCTCGACTAAAACGACGTTAGTGTTAAATCAACGTCTTCGTTTCATAGTTGGTTCAGAACCGTCGCCAGAAAGTTTTCAATAGGGGAGCTTGACATTACAGTGCTTCATATATCAATTTGAGGGTCTTGGAGCGTTTCTTCGGGGAACCTAAGCCCAGTGGGATGGGACCGCGATGGTTGCTCGCACATATGTAAATCGAGCCTTAAAAAACATCTCGTTCTCAAGGTCATAAAACGTAAAGTTGCAATGTGATGATTAACTTTTCTCGGGTAACTGCGATGCAGAATTTCTGTTGGTAAATGCTCACGCATACGTCATGTTCCATAGTTTTGCTGTGCAACAAACGATAAGCAACGCGCAGACAAGTACAAAGGAAAATTCTGCGCAGTAGTTTTAGCAAGGTATAGCAATGTGTTTCAATAAACCCTGATAATGGAGAAAAATCACCATGTCGAACTAAAATTGAGATCTCTTTGTGCAGTACTTCAATTTGCTGAATTGCCAAGTCTTAAAGGCAAAGAGCGAAAACGTTTGAATGGGGACGTTGCAAAGAGCCCTGCGTCCCAAAACGTTTTTGAGAACAAGGACTTTCGGAAAGCTCCGGTGCTAAGAAACGAGCGAAAATTCAATACTATTTTCGTAGTGACGACACGCTCAAATATTTTCGGCCAATCACATGCTGTTCTTGCGTAGTCGCTGCTCCTGTCAGGGTAAGAATCAAAGTGTGTAGCCAAGGATAAACGAGAACGTGCGCTAATTGTTTGCTTTATTAAACCATGCCAGTCCAATTAGTATTCGTATCAACATTTTATGCAGAATAACTGACTGTTTTCCAGAAACTGCGTCACGAAGGCAAGATGTAAATCCACAATTCTTGAATGCTTGGCTTGTGTAACGTGGTACTCCATTGTCTGTTTTTATCAACCTGCGTTCTGCAGAGTGTGTGTGTTCATACTATGGACTTCGTGTCTGCTCATACACAAATAAATTAAATTACAAGTACCTTTGAGCAATTTTTAAAAAAGTTAAGTGAATTCTCTTCGTCACACCCTGAAAGCAAAGATTGTGCAAACTTGGATAAATACCTTGAAGAAAGATTACACCAACTTCAAACGCTGTGCCAGGTTGTTTGGGTTTCAAAAAGGCAAGGGCTTCATTCAGCGAGACTAAAAACGTCTATCACCATATCCAGTAGTGAACAAGTCAACTGCAAATGGGTGGCTTTGCACTATTGTGACGGCCACGCAATGTTCTAGCTTTTGAAAGGGCACCCACAGACAAGGTAGCCGGGTAGGCTACAACGCGCTATTGAAAAATACAGGTTGGTACGCAAACAATTTTGATACACTTCCGCGGTAATTCTATCGTAAAACATCACAAAGGATTGCCACTGCGTTACAGAAACGAAAATGTCAACAGTGAACCTCGCATATAACCCATAGGTGTAGAAGCGGGCAAATTTTTGGAGGTGCGACAATATTTTTGCCCGAATTTCTCCAAACTTGCCCGAAAAAATTTTGGGCCACTTTTTGTGCGAATATTTTTTCAAGAAGACCGTATTTCGGATGACCTCCAACAAAAGGTCTTCGTGTGATTTCGGGCACCATTTTTTTTCAAATCAAAACACGTTGGAACCCTTTTTTTTCTAATCAAAGCAAGTTGGGCGCCATTTTTGCCCGAATTTTTGGAGAGCTTGCCCAGATTTTCAGAGATTTTGCAAAGGTTTTCACAGATTTTGCCCCAATTTCCAGGGATTGTGCACGGATTTTCACCAAATCTAAACTTTTCGGGGTGCGCTTGCACCCCCGCCTCCTACACCACTGATATATCCTAACGAAGTGTAAAAAAAAGATTTTCAAGAACAAGTTTAGTTCCACTTTAAACTGAACGATGGACTTTCTTTCGCTTCAGGTAACACCTACTGAGTACAGACAATCTTGCCCGAAGAGGCCACGCCTTTCCCATCCATCGGCGTCCCTTCACCTTGGATTGGAGAATTGTATCATGAAAAGAAAAATGCGGCTACACAAGCCAGCTCAACGGAGATTGCTTCCTGCGAGGTCCACCGACCAGCCATTCGTAAGAATGACAGTTATAAGAAAAAGGTATGCCAGCAGATTCGTGCTGTTCAGGCAGTGCTAGCTCCATTAATGTTTTACTGTGCTATGTGGTATCTAGATCCAAACCATGCAAAGTATTTGGAACGTTATCAAGCGATGTGTGTATGAAAGTTTCCGAAAGAGAAGTTTCAAAAATTGTGTACACAGTAGATTTCGGAAAGGCCTTCTAAACTGAAGAAGTTATTGCAGGCGGTGAGCACAGACTCAGAGCAGTTTTGACCAGTTTGTCGACAACGGTTTCAATGTTTTGTCAGTAAATTATTATCTTTTAATAGCACGAAATAGTATGCAATGCCACGATTTTGTTTAACGTGTCCTCTCTGCATTGGAAAATATCAGTAACATATAGCAATGATTTATTTACCAATTTTTATAACGAAATTCGACAATTGCATGTAAACAATAACCTAGATTTGCGATTTCGTGGAAAATTCCCTCAATTGAAACCAATTTAGCGTCGTCATTTGTAAATATGAGCCTACCCATGCAATTACGCTAGTCAACTGAATTTTTCAAGCCAAGGGTGGATCGCTGAAACTTGGCATGATATCATTTTTAAGAAAAAAAACAGGGAAAGCATTTCATCGAAACAAACACCGTTGCCTGTAATCCTATAATCATAATGGGATTCACATTATCTATTGTCTTCGATGCAGAGCACTGTCAAATGAAATAAATATTGTCGACAGGGTAGTAGGAACAACGTCAGATAGGTAATTTTATCTACTCAGGTTGAAAAAAATTAAGAGTGTTGCGAAGCAGTCGTCGTACCATTTCGTAGCACTGGGTGAAGATGTCTTGCAGTCAGCAATCTCGGCGTTTTGAAAATCGTTTTATAACAGTTTATTAATGTAGTCGAACGGTATCAATAAGTCCAGATTGAAAATATTCATCCGGATCAAAGCAGTGTAGTGCTGATAAAATCCCAATATAATTACTGTAAATACAGCTAAAAGAAAATAGCAGTTGCGGGCATCTCTTGTCTCAAGAATTACAAGCGCAAACAGACCAGATTAGAATGCTACCCTAAGCAGCTGAATGGCAGTGGCGCAGCCAGAATGAGGCCGAAGAGGCCATGGCCCACCTCGAAACAAACTTGCTAAGATTTTTACTGGTGTTTTGTATCAATTTTCAACTGTTAGAAAGACGTCAGCGACTGACGGTATCAGTGACTGGCCCCTCCCGAACAATATTATTGGCTGCGCTACTGCCAAATGGATTGATATTTGTTTAAATTTTATGGTGTGAACAGTACCGATGTTTAGATGTATTGCAAGAGACTTGGCGTTTCGCTTTGCTTGTACGCATTTCAGTACATTAGTTGGGATGGAGCTGGCTTTTTCGAAGCAATTTTACCGAAATTAGCGCAGAAAACGAGTTACTAAGTCTGCAATTTAAACGTTACGTTGGAGAACCACATAATTGCCCTTACTCGCTCTCGATGGGAAAATGCTAACGTAAAAGCAAGAATACTTCGCGATTTTGTGAAATAATATGCGGAGATTACCTGAAAAAAACAGTGGAAGTATGTCGTTAATGTACAACCCTTTGTTAGTATAGCGAAGCTTAACTAACCACACGTTATTTCAGTTCAGTTTGCAATATGAAATACATGTGCATTGCAAAACCGCTGAGTTTTTCACTGCACATTTTAATTTAGTTCGTCTTTTCGTTCTGTAGCAGACACTGTTTCGATAATTTAGGAATATCTGTAAGTCTACGGTCTCCCGACTTGTTGGACTCTGCTTTTAGTTAAAAAAAAACAAAAAACACTGCAATGCCAGTGGATACGGTGGGTTATCGAGGTAATAAATTCTACTTTACACCTTCGGACTAAGCTGGGTGTTCCTACGAATTTAAAATATGGTTCAACAAAAATGAGAAACATTCGTCGCAGTTTGATATTATCCACAAAAGCAGCTTCGATTTGTTAGTGCTGTAAGAATCAACAAACTTTGTGTTTAAATGCAGACATCCGAAACCCACTTTACCAAAGTAACGGCAATGGAGATGTTGCTCATGAGTAAGCTCAAGCTATGCCCTAAGCATTGCATAGGCTCTGTAATGAGTCACTTTTGCCCCAGCTTAAACCAACTTTTCATCCCCAAAAAAGTGTTCTAGTACGCCACTTATTCAAGATGTTGTGTTCGCTGCTGACAACAATACAAATTTTTTGACAGAAACACTCAGATTCCACGCAACGTGCAACTCGACCATCTGCTGATGAATAATTGTAAGACATTCATTTACGCATGTGTTCCTTGTTAGCACCATTTGTGCGTGAATTGTATTCGTTGTGTGTGGGTGTGAAGCAGGGGTGGATCCAGTCAGTGAGTTTAGGGGGCGATCTCAGTGATATTCCGCAGTCAAGTCTCATTACGGGTTCACTACTGTAAGAGAGATGAAGTATACTTCACAGCACTGCTATGACAAAACAATGGACGGATAATGGCCTTAGATCGCGAATGCTGTTTTCCGAATTGTTCAAAATCATGGTGAAAAAAAGTTACAATTTTAGGTTTTAGGGGGCGATCGCCCCAATCGCCCCCTCCCTGGATCCGCCCCTGGTGTGAAGACTAGACATTCGTAGATTTTTCAATCGGTCATCTATTCTTGGCCACGCCATTGACGCAACAATTGGCTTTGTTCAACGCATGGTGAAAAATTATTATTTGACAAATTTCAGTTTGTGGAACTGTTGTACCGAAAGACTTTTAATTTTAATTTAATTTATTTGTTTGTGAGCAGACACGAAGTCCATAGTATAAGCGTACACACATGGCATAACGCAGGTTGATAAAAACAGACAAAATATAACGTTTTACAAGACATTGGAGCCGGCTTAATCACAGAGTTACAGACACTTTTTTGAAACTGCGTTGAAGGCAGAACCACAGGGTTACAGACACATTCTTAACACTACTTTTAACTAACACGTAACACTTGTTGCAGCACTACTGCAGATTAGGGCGCCAATCCCTAAACTGGTCGAGTCCAGGCAAAATGCGAATGCGTGTGACATGACGCGCCATCAATCAAACACACACTGCATTGTTCGAGCACTCATTCACAAAGTAAAATGCGATTGTAGTGTTCAATGAATAGGGACGAATGCAAACATAATCTGACTGCATCAAACCACGCAACCATTTGAGTTTTTTCCTTGCAATATTGTACACGAGAGCCCTTAGCAACTATCAGGCCTTTACAATTAGTTTAACCTTCCAAAGTGGATACAGAACGACAATATTAGGGCAAGACTGTTGTTGACGGCACGTAGCCTACTGCTTCCCTTCAAGGACTGCGAAAGCCACTCATGTGACTTTCAGGCAATTACGTTCATAACTCGGCGACGGATCGCGCTAGAGCAGGGTTTCTCAACCTTTTTCCAGTAAGTACCTTCGAGTCATAAAACAATCAATCCGAACTCCCAGGTTAGCTGGCAAAGCCGTGGATTTCACATTGTTGCATCACAACAACGCAAGATCAGGCAAAATCTACACGGAGTTTTCAATCAGCACGCATTCTCCTCTAGTATAGGATATTAAAAAATAACAATACATGAAAACTCAACTGCCATCCAAGTGCCCCTGGAAATCTTCCCGCGAACCCCAGGTTGAGAACCACTGCGCTAGAGAGTCAATGGAGACATCATAAGATCAGATGGATTTTCGTGTACTTTCGAGTTTGAAATTTTTGGGGAAGTGTGACGTCACAACGAGGTCCCAGTGAAAAATTGAGACCTGTGAAAAGATCCCAAGTGCCAATTTATCGTTTTTTTGAAGAATAATTTGTTCGCCTTCGATAGCAATGCAACTAAAAAGTTTTTTCATTCATCCAACGCCGGTTTCAGTTACGTATAACACGCCATGATCATATGCAAAAGCACGCAAAAATATCGAAGTACCATAGTTTGGTTATATTTGAATAAGAGTTGATGATGCTTGCTCAGTTCTCTGATGATAAAAAATGAACCTTCGTGCTTTTATTGAGCAGTACTGTAAAAGTGCTACATGTCGAATAGAAACATTATATTTCATGTGTGACGAAAATTCATCTGAAAATTGGAGTGATTTCTCTTCAACTCAAGCACTTTTTGTATAAAGCGAAGTGATTAACTTTTCACAAGCACCATGTGGTCAGTTGTTTGGATACATTTACACCAAAGTTTTTAGCAGCTCTGGCCANACAGTATGTTCTTGATTTCTAATAACCTCTGATAATTTTTCAAAAATAGTGATGGGCTTAAGTGTGAACAGTNAACTTGGAACGTTCTTAGGTTTTATTTGATGGGGGCNTACACAATGNAGGGGCTGCTATGCGCTATCAGCAAAAGACCGAAAAAGGTCANCACCTATTTTCAGCAGAGGGCATAGATCANATAAACTATATGCTAAGAGAGCCCTGCACAGCGGGTCCCCAGTTGCTACGGTCTTGCGTAAATTTTTCGTGAAGTTCTATTTTTAGCCAACGAATCCATGTCTAGTCCGAACCTCTATAGGAAAGCATCTGGTCAACTCGAGGTACTTCACTGAAAAATCGAGTTAGGCTTTGCTTAACCGAGTCGTTAATCAACACGATGGAGTCGAGAGTCGTGACGAACCACAGCTGCAAATCGTTTCGTTTGAACTGTACCTCACCTTAAGTTGTCTACAATTTGATTGCAGTTGGTGTTGCTGCATTCCGTGGCTTCCTCATGACGGAGCACAGTGAAAACAATCTCGACTTCTGGCTGGATTGTGAGCGATATAAGAATGCGAGCGACTGCCAGCTGGACGCCTTGGCGGAAAGAATCGTAAGCAGTTATATGCTGCCCGACTCTCCTCATGAGGTAATTTTTGCATAAATAGTCAATATGCTCAGCGGGCCACTTACGCGCCAGTTTCTCTGCTGTGAAAATCATAAGCGTTGAAGGAAACTGTTCATGTTTTTCGCACGTTGTCTATCTTGTCTGCTTCATAATGTTAGTAAATTTATGCTGACATACGTTTTGTGGTTAATGTGTACAAGTTTGAAAATGTTTGTACAAAATGCGATTGGAAAAAGTGGATTGGGAACAGCATCGAATGATATTATCTGGCACTGCTCTACTAATGGTCTTTCAGCCATGGTAGTAATTATTTCTTCCTGGTGCTACATGTGAACAGTTGTGCTTATTTGGCTTTAAAAAATGTTCAATTCTCCGAAAGCTTTCAAAATTCGTTGTGATTCCATCCTTTTCTTGAACCAGAATGTATTTCGCAAAGGAATTTTGCTGGGATTCCTATTTTACAAAAAAACTTAATTGCTTGACTTTGGTTTACCCTTGCAGTGCATTTGACAAAGCACTAAAAATCTCCTGATTCAAATTTTATTATAACAATATTACAATTTTTCTATTCGGCCAACTCTTTCAACGAGTGTTAATATCAAAGCTCTGTGGTCGAATTTCCTTTAGTCTAAACCAATGGTTTTCGAAGTTTTTTTCATATTCCCCCTTACAAACCCAAACGCTGTCAATTCCTCACCAATAAAAATCACAAAAAAGATAATTGCAAATCCTTCACACTACCTACTGTGAAGAAACAATAGACGATTTATTATGAACCACCAAATAAACTCTTTTACAACGGCAGTCACTACAGTTAAAGCAGCCTGTCCTTGCGTACTGTAGACATTCCCGTCTAAACTAACCTCGCTGTGCAGTTTTCTGTGTTGAATAAACAAATAATAAAAACTTAAGGTTTTTTCATCCAGAGCCTTTCCTCCCCAATTTCTCCCTGGAACAAATTTTCTCCCAGGAATTAAAAATTCCTCCCTTAGTGAGCCAAGTGGCACCCGTTTGAGCACCACTGGTCTAAACGTTCTTGTTCGGCGAAGCGGTGCCATCAACTTTCAAAAGCCTACAACATCCCTTTAAGCGACCGCTACATGTCAGTATCTTTTGTTGACCGGATTTCGCAGTCACACGTTTGTGGACGGCTTAAGGTTACAGACTGCATAGCATAGGCAAACCTTCCTCGGTTTGGTGACGGCAAGAGGCCATAGAATGGCGTCTCTCCTGCGCACTTGAATTGCTTCTCGCTTACCGCAATCTTAGAATTAAGGCGTTTTGGGGGAGTTTTTGCGTGGGTTCATTTTGAATTGATATGGTAACTACGAGCTATTTGTTTCTTAGGTCAACCTCAACTATTTAACAAGACGGCAGGCGAAGATAAAAGCGGCAAAGCGAGAAAGGAATGCTTTCGACGCTGTGCAGCGTCATGTCTATCACGTGATGAGCCAGGACTCATTCCAGCGGTTCGCTCAGCATTACCCGACTTTACTTCCCTTCCTTGACTCTATGGCTAAACTACACAAACAGAAAAGAAACCAGCGAAGTTCAGTGCGCAATCCGGAGGCGAAATAGAATGATGACTGACAAAAAACTGACCTTTCCCAGCCTTTTACCCACTTCACGGATAACAGTCAAAAGTTCACCTGGGTTCTTTTTTATTGTTGGCAATTTCGAGACGAATTCACTGCAGTCGTTCATGCGGGGTCAGTTGCTTTACACTCACTGTTACAGCCTGATCTCTGTGCGGATTTTGTTGACAAACAGTGGCCAAAGGACAAAAAATGACAGACCGCCAAGATGATGCAAGTGCACCGACCTGAATCTCGTTTTCAGTTGACCTGTTACCCAAGTCATCTTGCATGCTGTACTCAATTTGGATGAAAGGGGCGTTTGCACCGTCATTACAGTCGTATACAGTGATCCGTCGACTCGTTGCATGGAACAAATGCCAACATCACAGGAAGGATGGTGGTTGCAACTAAATGTTCCCAATCGACCCATAACTAAAAAAGAGACTTTGCACATTTTTTATGCACGAAACGCTTTCCCAAATCGTAGTCAGGCTGGTGTTGTGACTTTCCATGCTGTTTTCAGCACCAACAAACAATTACGTGAATGTGAGAAGTAACATTTGGAAACAAGTTTAAAAATCACCCCATAAAATCGCACTTTCTGATGGGACGCATGTACCAAGTGTTTGCTGTTCTTGCCAAGTTTCGAAATGTTGCTGAGTCAAACAAAAATAGAAACTTTCCAGAAGCTAGCTTAAGTCCCATAAATCCAAACCCATTTTATTTCAGTCTCATCACCAGTGAAAAAATATTAGACACTGCCAATATCTGCAGAAGTGCTGAACGTGCTGAAAGTGGCTTAGACATTGCCGGTATGCAAGTCGGGTCCAAAGGATAAATGTTCTAATTACCGCGCAATGTTTTGTTGTCTCGATTCACTAATGCACTGAAAAAATGCATGTGTTTGGCTCAATACAATAAGATCTGCGAAACATCAGCATAGCTTCAGAAAAATATACTCCACATCGCTTGCTATTTTTGATATGTAAAGGTTGTGTTGAAAGTTTTCAATATCAGATGAAATCACTTGCTTAAAATTTTTAGACCTGGCCAGGGCCTTTGACACAGTTAATTTAGGTGTCCCAAATTGTACTTGCCAAAATAGGAAAGAACATACTTAGCAAGAATACAGAAAAATGAGAAGAAAAGTTTTTCTTCTATACAGTAGATTCACGTTCTGCATTTCTATGCTTTGTATGTGATAGCGTTCGTGTATTTTTTGTGTGTTCATATTTTTGAGCTTTGTATAGAAGGTAAAAAAGTTGACGAGTGTACCGTACGGTCTTCCGATTGTCTTCCCGCCATGACACTTGTATAGTTTCATTAATTGTTAAGTTTTATCTTGGCAAATGTAACATGAGCTTCAACGTCTCACCAAACGAGTGGCAGTCAACTGAATGCGGCCAAGATAAATGACGTGTAAGGAGCTACCCGTTCGNGCGAAATAAACAAATTCTCTCAAAGCTGCTTAGTGATTGCGAACAGCCTCGCTCACTCAGATCGCCGCTATCAGAAGGACNGACCGTGATTATGGTCAATGGCCATAGGCGTTGGAAGGGGGGCAGCGTTCTTGACCCCCTGNATTNTGAAATTTGATATTTTGCTATTAACATTTTACTGTAGTAGAAAACTTTTTTCTTAGTTTCAGAGTTGATATCATGAAATTTCAACACTGTTGGCTCTCCCCCGGAAAACCTCCTTTTGCCACCCCCTAGAAAATCCACTATTGTTTCCCCCTGAAAAAAGTCCTTCCGACGCCCATGATTAAGATTATGGCAAAATAAACCTTACCGTATTTCATAAGAACAACAACGGTTGCAAAAACACTGTGGTGATCATTGTCTGCAAAGGTGAGCGTGAGGATTCATGCTCTAGAT
>JGI24158J21664_10014271_pt1 | contig 10438 bp, 6 predicted proteins | sample Ectturendosymbi3_FD_21664 | JGI IMG/M metagenome (IMG submission 21664) | reverse complement strand
TTTACTGCAATTCATAATAATAGGCCAATAGCGTATGGGGGGCCCCACGTGAAATTTCGGGGGGGGCCTCACTTACCCTTGCCACGGCACTGCCTCCCAGTGTTGGTCATGTGCTAACACCGTTTCTGTAATGTGTGCTGATGTACAGCAAAACACTTTTTGTGCTCTTGTGCCTGTGATATGGACCATGAGTCCGCAATAAAATATCATTATTATTCAATGAATTCCTAGACGATTTTGTCATGAAGAAAGCCAGGACAAAAATATTTTATTGTTTACTGTGCTCTGTTCAGTCTGGCTTGATTCGGTGATTGTAGCATTTTGTACGTTTTTCAATGAGGACAGCATCAGGGAAGTTTAAAACGCTCCCGTCGCCACGGGGAGCATTCCCTCCAAATTTAAATATGAAACACTGTAATCAGTGGAGATTTTATCAAATTTTCAGAATGTCAAGTCCCCATGTGCAAATGTAAAGCACCCTATAGTAAAGACTTTCTGACGACGGTTCTGGCTTAAATCTCACATGCTTTCGTGCGACCGTTCCGTTGCGACTTGCGTTCGATTCTTAGCAGTTTGAAAAAGTATCAAAGGCGCGAATCGTGAACCTACCAGTTGCAACCATTTGGATGCGTTTTACTTGACGTGTTTTGCTCATGTGTGTGAGATTTTTCAACCGTGGTAAGAGAGTCGTAGCGTGGTCCACACGTTGTGCTTTAACGTCTTTATGCCGCCACACATATGTGCAAGGTGTTTGTGTTTTGCACAGATAAGAAAAATCAGATGTGCACCTTATAAAACCATGTTGTGTCAAATAATTAACCATGACATTTCCGGTTGGCTTGCCTGCAAAAATCGATAATCCTGTTCCCGCAGGCCAAGTACGATTTCAACAAATCAGTGCCATTGAACGCTTGTGCGTCGAACGCAGCAACAAGCGCAGTGATCGTGAGGCACTCTAGTAACTATTTAGATTTTGTTATTGGCCGTACTTTTAGATGGTCCACATCGTCATTCTCGGCTAAACTTAAACTTAATAGCGCTTTTCCATTTTTCCTCGTAACAGTGCGAGAGGGGGCCTCACAAGTGGATTGGCCTAGGGCCTCGCATCAGCTAAATCCGGCCCTGGTGTTACTGTAAATACAAAACACATTTTTTGAAAACGATGACTTTATTTCGATCTTTCATTATCGAGGGGCACCAAAAATGTTCTGCACGGTGGTCTGCAAATTTCTAAGAGCACCACTACTTACAGCAGCCTGAAAGCCAGCAGGGAAGAAATTCTAACAAAATATACCGAGTTCATTGATGCTTATGTAAAGGTAGAAAAAATAGAGAAAGCAAATGCGCAGAAAGATGGCGAACAAGCAAGACCCACAATCGAAATTGAAAAAACAAGAACTATTTCACTTTGTGAGTGTTTGGTTCTAATGTTCACGATGATCTAATATTTCTTATATTTTCATTTTGCATGAGACATACGATCTTCCATTTTTAATTTTTATAAGCAAACTTCAGGGGTGTAAAGAGCGACATTTTTACGGCCTGGGGACCCTTAGCCTCGCTAGGCCACTGGGAGCAGACTTTGAAGCGATCGCGCTTCAATGGGAAAGGTCCGAAGTTTTTAGCGACAATGTGACAAGCAGCAATAGAAATCACCTGCCAGGATCACTCATTAGCTGCTTGGTTCTGCCCAGCTTATATACTGCTGAGGGAAGCTACTCTTTTATTTGTGGCGGCGATTTTCGACTTGGCGTGTTTCGGTTCTATTGACCGTAACAAGACCAGGCACTTACTTTCAAAACAGACCTTTTCATAACAGACAACAGACTCGTTCCAAACAGACCAGTTCAGAATGGACAACGGTCATAACAGAACGGGTCTAAAGTGTTCGGTCGAGTAGCAGTGGAGTGGTGCTTTTTCAGAAAAGTTAGTGGTCAATTAAGACGTAGATTATTTCGAAACGTTTGTGAAGTTTTTTACCCTGGTAAGGGAGCACCGACAGCGACAGGTATACGCCTCTTTTCCGTTTTTCTAGAACAGCACTTGCTAGTACAGCGAAAGCTCACTCATACCTTGCCCTACACCTCGACTCATGGCTACAACTCTTTCAACAGAATCAGACGAATACTTCTTTGCAACGAATTCACCGCTATATTCTGCATGGCTGTTCACCGAAAACACTCCAGTACTCTTTTATCGCGTACAAACTATCAATACGCAGTGCAACAAGCGTTTTCAAAAGTAGACACAGATATGCGGCAGCAAACCAAATAAAGATGAATCACGCTATTACACACGATTGAAGACAATATGGCACAGACGTATAGCAATCGTTGTAAAAAATATTCAATACGGGTATACATTGAAAATAATACGAGGCAGCTTGAACGCGTCGCAAAGCACTGTGTGAAATCACCTACTGCATTTTTATTAATACCGTACTATCGCTACTTACCTGACACTCCGAAACCATCGATCACTGTGTTTAGGGAGAAGATTCACAATGCAATTTTCAGGTGATGCATGTACAGGCAGCTTCACAACAAAGGCAAGACTGATATTTACCAAAAATCCACACTGCTTGAAAGTTCGCCTTCACAAGCAGCAGCATGCTGCATTTATTGAAAACAGCGCCTTGCCATCTGAGTTGAGTGCTGTTCTTGCATTTTAGGTTGAACAGAAAAACACTGTCACACTCTGGCCTAAACTGCCATTATTTTTATCATCCAAACATATGTGCAGATTAGTCGGAGATGAAAATTCAGTTTTAACACTAATTTTGCTAGGAACGATGTGTGCGAAATGTTTACATTAAATGTTATAGGCTAGGCTATAGCTTGTTTTGTTGTTCAAATAACTTCGCTGGTTTTAAAAGTCAAATAATGGAGACTAGCCTAATGTTCTAATATTGACTCTCCACACCACTCTTAACTTGGCAATCTAGTCCGTGTTTTTACAAACCTGCACCCAACAATTTGTGTACTACTTCATAAAAAACATATAAGTGGAGCATCACTACTGGTGGAAACATACACAAAAATTCTATCCCTGATGAAAGTCTGTAATTTTTTCACACAAAATGCTAAGCACAGCCAAGTACAAAGAATAATATCAGGCATAGTTAGCTACTGGATTTTTCTTTTTGCAGAGACATTTTGGCCATTTGTTCAAAAAAGCTTAAAAACTTACTGTCAGTTTTTTGTTTTTGGACATTTTGTATGACTGAAAAAAGCATTATGACCGAATTGACTTAATTTTTTTCTGTTATTAAAAATAATTTGGTCGATCACTGAAAAATGACAAAAAAAACAACTGGGCTATCACTGCAAATGTAATGTAACAGTTCTCACAAACATACTGGCTAATGCGCCATACAGTATATCTCTTTTATCCCAAGGAAGCTAGAGTGAAAAATGTTGCTCAGATATTTTTTGTTAGGTAGTGTTGCAATCGGAAAGCCTGAGCGGCAAGTGCGTAACGCTTCACACTGTGGCAGCGAGCAACAATAGAGATCACATGCCACGATCACTCTATTATTGCTTGTTCGCGCCACATATATATGGGTGTTGTTCTTCACGCACATCCCGTTCATGGTGAATTGCACATTCAACGCAACGGCAACCGAGAAGTTGCAACAGTAGTACACTACATGCATAAACAAATCAAGGTAAGCAGAATCCTTTTGTATTTGTTTGGTAAAAATCTCCCAGCAACAATACCTATGATTATTCCAAACCTTAAATTTAAAGCTGTAAAATGAAGCAACCAATTACAAAATGACAATACTGTTGATGAAATTAAAGAGCATAGCACTATTGTTTTTATTTCAACAGCACATCAAACGACTTTATTCCAAGTCAAACAGTGCTTTGAACACATGGCCATATGGCAAGTTTTTTGGCCTCATACAAGTAAGTAATTTTGTGTAAATTTGCACACAACAAACACCGATGATATTCGGTTTGATTTCCTTTGCTGCTAAATATTCAGTTTCCAGCTACATGATCCTTTCAAAGTTTCAAGGTGAATGAAACAAGGCCCAAATGAGATCAATAGAATGTTTCAAGGGTGGGCAAACTTTTTCAACAGAAGAGTTATTGGCAGAAAACCACAAACACCAGTGAGCTGCAAAATTAGTCTGCATTGTCAATATAAATAAGGTAAAGAATGCAAGTTTTGCACAAAAAGATATTCTACATCAGATCGTGTAGACTCCTTGGCAACTAACCATACAACTTCATGTAAACACATTGATAAATGCAACAATCATCAAATATGAGGTGACAACTCACTATTAATTTGAGATATTGCTATTCAGCTAAAAGAGCTACACAAAACATGTCAGCGAGCCACAGTTTGCCCACCATTGGTATATTCTTTCCTAGAAGTGGTACAATAGTTGTACATGATACTGGTATGCCTTCATCATTTCACACCCTATACATGCACAAGTCAATGACATGACAGGCAACTGATAAATTTGGATTTTTAAGATTACTATTCGAATATTTTCATATTCAATCTTACAAATACTTTTCACAAAAAATATTTGTCCATAATGAACTTACCAAAACATGTCGACCAAAATCCCCGCATCTTTTTCTTAAATACAATAGGATAAAACCAATACAAAGCCAAAAGTTAGCACTAGCATATCTTTGATGGCAAGCATGTAAGAGCAATGAAAATCTTCTATCATCAACAATATTATAACAAGCATGATGCACAATTAATCTGTTTTTCATTATTTAGCAGAACTACCAATGTGTTAAGTACATACAAGTTACTGCTTCAGCAACCACAAATAACATAGCAAAATATTTAGTCCATACTTCACTAGTTTTAGCAAAAACAACCGCAAAAATTTTTTTCAACTCATGAAATTGACAAAATTAAGTAACTGCTGTCAAACAAATTCAAATTTACATTTGGTATATGTAGCAAGACTACACATACAGATTGAAATTGAACTTGCACTGTATATTCAAATTCATACATATGTATAAGCAAAAAAAAGTCAAATGAAGAACAGCACACGGACAAGCCAAGGGAACCCATAAGGAATAAATGTATTGATAAAATGAAACCATCAAACTCCAAAGTGCATTCCTATCGAACTTAATAGAATTGTTGTAACTGTTCTCACAATATTGTTACTTTCCATCCAACTGAACTTAGCATAAGAACAAAAGCCAAATTTTGTGAATAACAAGGTGCTATTGTTTTGAATGGGTGCCAATCAAACACAGCTTCTTTATCACCCACAGTAAGGCTGACACGAAATGTGGCAATTTTACTTGTTTTAGTCTTTGCTGTACCTTGTGATTCACCATAGGTGACATCATCCAACTTGAATGTGATACACAAATTCCGGGAGAATCCAGAGAACTTGGTTTCATTTTTAACACCATTAATAAAAACATAACCATTAGCAAGAATTGCAAGTGTGCTTTCTTTTGTATGTACAGCAGTGGCATCTGGATCTCTTTTGGTACACAGAGCAATGCAATCAGACTTACTTTTAAATCTACCCTCTGCTTCTATCTTGAAAGTCACAGAATACCCAATCAGACATGATGAAACATCTGAGTATACAACTTTTCCATGTCCACCTTTTTTGCAAGCAGTTTTATTTTTCTCAGTTAAGGCAAATGATTCCAAGTCCTTTGGTCGAGCCCATCGAATTCCAGGAAGAGTAGTAATTTTTTCTTGATAAACACTCCAAGGACTCCATCGCTTAACTTTAACTTGCGCACTGGCATCTTGGTGGTATACACATCGGCATACCCTGAATGTGTATACAGTGTTTGGTGATAAGTTTCGAACTGTATATTCCGACAATGGCCCCACATAAGCATCCTGAAACAATGTCAATTTTTTGCTTGTTCTTTCTTGCACTGTAAGCTTGCTGACTTTGCCTAGGCAACTTTGTAGCTTGTATAACAGAGAGCTGCCAGTTTCTCTAATTTCAGTAGCAGCATCTTCATCAACTTCACCCCATGAAACTTTAATAGCTCCAGGCCGTGGCTGCAAATTTGTGATTTGCACAGGTGACTGCCTATTTACTTGTCCCTCTAATTTTATTGCTGACTGTAAAGCTTGGGTGAAACCTTCATCAAAAACAACAGAAATGCTGGGAACTTCTGTCATACAAGGAACCTCTGGAAGGCTGTCCAGTGGTAGACTATCAGCCATAGAAATAAACTTTTTTAAATGTTTGTCGCATGAAGGATCATCAACATCTTGGTTGAGAAGGTCTTCCCCTGCTGATACAACCGTTTCGGCTTCATCGATGCTTTCTTGTATAATCAGCAAACAATCTTTCAAAGGATCTACAGCTTGTTGCTCAATGTTGCACACCTCGTCAGTCAATTGCTTCACTCTCATTTGTACATCTTGAATAATTTTCTGCTGAAGATCTGCAAAGTAGTGCTGGATTTCTTTTCTAGTAATTTCAGCGGTAGTTTCCACCTGAGATATAGCTGCCTGAAGTTGACTACGACGGCCCTCTAACTCGCATTTGTGTTGACGAGCACTGTCCACAGTTTCAATGGCGTCTTGTACACTTTGTTCCATAATGTACGACAGTTGGTTGCGCCAGCGTACAAGCCTACATCCGTGTTCTCTGCTTCTTATCCTGTTAGAAAGGACTTAACTAGTACTGTGTAGTAGAATAGAGAAGCTAAAACGCCCGTTGGCGTTAGAAAAAACGGAAGTGTCGCGCATGGCATGACGACAGGCCCTGATTAGTGATTTAACCATCAATAGTGCACGGCTGCCTTTGCTGACGCGTTCTTTCCTGAGCTGCTTAGTGCTTACTGCTGGTTATATTCCAGCGGGCGCGTAGAGCTAATAGCCACGATACATTAGCATGCAATAGTCACATCTTCAGTTCTACCGCTTTGTTTAACAATGACTGAATAGGTAAGGTCTCAAAACAAGCCGGTCACTGAACAAAGACGTTGAATCTCCTCGAAGCAAAACTGCTATTCAAGTCGGTGCATACTCAATTTATTCGAGGTAAGCAGAATTTTGAAAAGTATCCCGAGATAACGATCTTTGAACGTTGTTCGATTGGTTTTTAACTTGCTCCGGATCTAAACCATTTCTTGCTAACTGCATCTTCTGCAGAGTGCAAGAAATAGTTTGCACACAAACTGCTAACAAGGTAAATGAGAAAGGACAAAAACTGCTAAAACGAAACTTCGGTGGAAGACCGATGTTATAATATATTTATTCATGTTGTGTTTTGTCGCAGACTCGGGGTCCATATCACAAGTACATTCGAAAAACAAGAGAGCAAAAGTGGTTATAGCCGTTGTGCATTACAGAATAGGTGATAGCATACAATCAACACTGAGAGAAGCAAAACCCTGTAACAACCCCCAACTATAACGTCATTCACCCATCATCATACAGGAATTCGGCAGTTGGGAGGAATGAAGGTATTCTTACATCAAATTTGGAGGTAAAAAGTTAACAGAAAAAAAGTAAAAGATAAATAGGATGGGGTTGTACGTTGGTGCACAGAGGCATGCAAATTGTTCCGATTAAGGTTTCAAATGTTTTGCAACGAATTTAGCATGATGTCGACTGACAATTGTTTTCACTGAATCAAAAGCAGGGTTTGCCGATTAGTGTTTTTACCAATTATACCATATATCTTAAAATGTTAGCCTCAACGCAGTGAAGAGAGCTTCTTTAGTTTGAAACGATAACTAAGCACACATTAGGGTGAGAAATTGATGGAAGGAACTTAAAAATCATGAATCTAACTTATTTTTGTCATAAAATGAGAGGAAATGTGGAAAAGACAAACAATAATCCAGTCAACATCAGGTTTGTCGACAAAACACCTGACATTAGAAATTTATCTGAGAACATCACATCAGATGTCATGTTAATATATCAGAACATTATTAAGAGTATGTTTGGTTACACGCAATATCAAGCGTATGGATTGTCACAAACCATACCAACCCTCTGGTCTATTACAAGCAATACAGCACCCATAAGCGTGTATATGCACATGGACAATGTCTCGGTCTGCAAGGTCTGCACAACACGGCAAGCACAATCGCACACTCACACATTCCTTGCTTTTACCATCCACTACCAGTGGCATCCATCCACTACCAGTGGCAGTGGCAGTTGAATCATTGCAGCCCTTCCACTTCTTGACGTTACTATGACACCACAAAGGAGAAACAACCGAATCTGATCACAAATGCTTTGCTGGGAAATCGATTGCGCGTTAGCGACGCATCATCAGTCCAAAAGAAATTTGTAAGCAAAAGCTTTGATGTGAAATGACAGAAAAAGACTAAAGCAAGATCAGAGAAAGTGCGCGGACTACATCAACAGGTCCATAAAGCTACTACCACCAAAGCCTGATGTCATTGTCGCATTTCTATCTCGGAGCAGGGTTGCCAGACATCTTTTGAGAAAAAAAGCCAAACCATGTCCAAAAAAAGCCAAACGGGGTAAAAAAAGCCAAATTGTTAAAAACCATGAAANTTCTGCCTTTTCCATGTGTTACCATGCTTTCTCCAAGGTGGTCAACAAAGCGAATAGCACTGTGACAGATTATGCTCACGGCAATCTGAAAGAGTAGGGGTGGGAACCACTTGTGGCACCAAAGTGCCAAAAAATGGGGTGGCACCGTAGTGCCACGGTGCCAATGTAAAATTTGGCACCGGTGCTCTCTTCAGCACGTGCTGGCACCGGTACCAATGTGAAATTTGGCACCGGTGCCAGCACTGGTTGAATAGGGCACCGGTGCCAATGAAAATTTTGGCACCATGGCACCGTGGTGCGCCTTTAGTAGTAAATTGAAACAGCAAAAGTACCATAAAAATTGAAAAAAAGCAGTCCGCAAAACAGAAATCTGCAAAAAACAGGCAAATTTCAATTAGAACAAGCCCAAAAACAAGCAACCCGCAAGTCTTCAAAAAGCCCGCAACTCCACAAAATACCGAGCCCAAATTCGCGGGAAAACCGCAAGGTTGTCAACACTGCCGATAAGTGAGCCTACGTTATTCCGCAACGATGTGCATTGTGCATCACAGCAAAGATGCTCCTTCACCACTCTCACCGCTCTTCACGACGTTAACCGCGTCGCACCGCTGCGCCCCACCGCTTCCACCAATCACAGGGCGCCCTGATGAGAGTGTCATGCGGCTAGCCCCAGAAGCTAGCCATACGGTGCCGTACGGCCAGACACCGCCTTATCAAAAAGCCAAGACACCAGTCTGATAGCATGTGCGAACTGCCTCCAAAAAAAGCCAAATATTGAAAAAAAAAGTCAAACAATTTTTTTTGATGCCAACGACCTCTAAAAAAATCCAAATTTGTGAAATTTGGCGTCAAAAAAGCCAATCTGGCAACCCTGTCTCGGAGATGCAGATCTGTCTACAAGCGTTGTGCTTCCTTAGTGCTTACAACCAATGTTGTCACTCTGTTATGAAGAAAAACCCCAGAATTACCCTTGAAAAAACCCCAGACATACAAAATGTTAAAATAAGTCAAAACCAAACTTGAAATGCACGCTACCGGTACTTGCACACAAAAATTAAGGTAATATGCATTATTTGCATCAAATGTTTAGCAAGTTCAAGTCTATTTTTAAAGATACTGACAATTTACGAGTAGGCTAGCAGCATATCAAATGCATGCAGCAACACAAAAAAAGCTAGTCAGATCTTTTCTAAAAAGCGTTCAATGTTTTCTTTTACTTTCATTTAAACGCACATATGTTGTGGGCACTACGTACCCCAACACCGATAACGACGAAAGAGCAACATTAGAGACTCGGCGGAAGATGACTCGAAGACCTTGCGGTCATTCTCCTCCCCCTGATATCTGATTTTTTCAGATGTTAAATAAAAATTTCTGTCTGTCTATCTGTCTGTCTGAAGAGAAAGGATGAAGTTCAACGTCAACGTCTGACGACGATCTCAAAGTTAAAATAATGACTGATACACTCTCCGACTTGGAGTGAAATGCAGTAACCAAGCGAGAGAAAAAGGCAGTGTTATGATCATGTGTATATATTTCGCAGTGAAACACAACACTAGTATAGAAATTTAATGTGAAAGCGTGAACGAATGTTCAATACTATCAATGCTGCAACAACCTATAAGTACCTCAGTGCACTTGTAAACTTTATATTCGTATGTATGTATTCGCAGAAACATGTCAAAAGCCAGGGCTGTGGAGTCGGAATCGTAGAGTCGGAGTCGGAAGGATTTTCAACCTGAGGAGTCGGAGTGGCAGAAAATTTTAACGACTCCGACTCCGGACAGACCTTTTGCTTACCAATTGTGACTATTTGTGCCACAGACGAGCGTAAGCGTCACACTTGGCAATTTAAGCAGCTTGACGCTTCAACAAGAGATGATCATGGCTATTCAGACAGGCAGCAGCGCACTAACTTGCA
>JGI24158J21664_10014270_pt1 | contig 10438 bp, 6 predicted proteins | sample Ectturendosymbi3_FD_21664 | JGI IMG/M metagenome (IMG submission 21664) | reverse complement strand
TGACAGTCACGTAGCCAGAAATTTATGACAGGGGGGGGGGGCAAACAACAACCAATTTTCAACATGTGAATATTTAATGCCCTTTGTTTTTAAAGCATCATTCATGAAAGGGGCATCTTCTGGCGCTTTTTTGAATAATTATGTTCAGATTTACGCCGGCAACTAAACGTCTATCTTCATTGAATTGACAAGTTTTTCAAGTTTGTTTTTAGTAAATTTCCAAGCTTCTATTTTAGATGAAAGCCACCATTTGCTCATAAAACGTTCATGCAAGACCGACTGTGAAAACCTCGATGGTTTAAGAGCAAGATCTGCAGTATGCTCTTTGCAGCCGATATTGCAGTTGAGCAAGAAGCCATTGTGATCGTCATGATTGCGTTTTTTGTATTTACGCGCTTCTGATGTACACCAACACACGTTAAATACGTAAAATACGTGGATCTTATCCAATTTTTGAGCGACTGGTCGAGGTATGCAGTTGATAAGTAAAGGCTAAATCGCCTCTACGCGTTTGAAAAATGTTTAGATTTTATGTCATTAAACGCTATGAAATGCAAAAGTTACAAACTTACATATGTTTCACCCACGCAGTCTACACAAGTGTGAAAATGGTTGTGTATTTGCGGAAACAATCGATTCTCACCACGGCTCTGGAGTAAAGTTAAGAAATACATATTGCCGCAACTCAACATAACGGCATGTTAGTTGATCTAGCCCAGTGGTTCCCAAAGTATAGGTCGAAACCCAAACAAGGGTGGCGAAGGGTCAAAAAATGGGCCCTGCCGAGGTGATCAAAAGCGGAATTGTGTTATACCATTGCTTGTGTTTGTATGTAGAGTAGGTACTTACTGAGAAGAGTTGAATGCAGATATTAAAAACAAACTTATCAACTTACTGCCACAAATCAGCAATAGGCCTACCATCATTATTTTTTCATACGTTGTTTGAGGCTTGGGTCGTTGTTTGAGGCGTGTTCACCATCAAACTCCGGTTTGGGGAGCGCTTAAAAAAGTTTTAAAACCGCTGAATCTAGCCATTCTAGCGTAAAGGGTTGAAGTTTTTTTTACCATGAGTGTTTAAATAACAAAATCCAATCGATTGGGAAAAGATTCAATTTAGTTTTATTTTAATAATATGCTCTTTAACAAGAAAACAGATTGCAAGCTATCTGGAAGTGATGGTTGCGTCAATATCCTCACCTCTTCCAAAATAAAACGCTTCTTCCTACTTACGTTAGATTTTGCTGCTGAGTCTACCCGTCGCAGCTGAACAATTTCAAATTTACTGTAGGGTAGGGTTTAACATCAGATGAAAGCTGTAACACTTTTAGGCTATGTACAGGTCGAACTGTAACTGCTTGACGAAACTGTTTTTTTCCGGAAAGTTAATGTGATATCTTTGATGAAAACGTTAATGCTCCACATGATTGTGATTGAACCGGCACAATGCATGTTCAATCGTAACAAATAAATATCTAGAATGAATGCTGGGGCCTCAAACACGCAAGCCGCATGTCGCCAGCGAGGGCATTTTGTGCGGCCCGCGATGTTTTATGGGAATTTTGAAATAATTAACATTTAAGTTATTTTGTTTATTCACCGGTGTTTAAAAGTGCTCGGCCAGCCAGTCAACAAGTTCATTTTAAACGAACATGGAGAGGGCTATGAGATAAACTCCCTATAACTCACGATATCATTCGCAGGAAAAAAAGATGTAGCAGCTGTTTCTAGTAAGTTTCAGGCACAGCCTTTGTTGCGTCAGCGTCATATTGCAGCTCTGGAACAGTCATATTGCGGCCCTGTTTTTTGTAAGTTCTCGTTTGGCCTTCGTTTTGAGTTTGAGACACCTGGTCTATGGCCTATTTGTGTAATAAAAAAGACTTTCAAATTTGGATTGCTTCTCAGCCAAAATTGGAGCTTCAAGGCATATAAAACGTACATCATCGCTATTCACTTTGAAAACTGTACAAAAACAAAAATACACGATGTCCATTTATGGTTGCGGCTGATGCTACAGACAAAGGTAAGTAATACCCTAGTAATAAGCATCAAAAGCTTGATTACCCTGAAACTTTTTGGTGCAACTTTCGGAATTGGGGGGGCAATTGCCCCCATTGCCCCCCCTGGCTACGCGCCTGGTCATAGCTGGTGGGTGTGGTCATGGGGGGTACTTAACGGTACCCCCAAAATTGGATGGAAAGGTAACCACTTGAAACCTGTTGCAATATGTCCAGCATAATCCCAGGAATAATGAATGACCAATGCCAGTCATTTTAGGTTATGCGGCGACCTCGCCAGACCACCAAAATGACCCCCAGAAATTGAGCTAGATCAACTGGAACGGTAACCACTTGAAACCTGTTGCAAAATGTCCAGCGTAACGCCGGGAAACATAAATGAACAATGCCAGACATTTTAAGTGGTGGCACACCCCCACCAGACTCTCCTAAAATGCCCCTCCCCCAAATTGAGCTAGATCAGCTTGGAAGACCAACACTTGAAACCTGTTGCAAAATGTCCAGCATAACCCCAGGAACCAGGGTTGCCAGATTCTTGAGAGAGTTTATGTCACCAAATATGTCACCATGGCGAGGTTTTGGGGGCTTAAAACCGCCAAACTAAGTTTTAACCCCCTAAAATATAAATGGAAACACTAGAACACAGTTGCTTATTCCTCCGACCCGTTTTCTGTTCAGTCGTTTAAGTCATTTTTTTCAAACTGTTTCTGAAATTTCGTTGCAGCGATATCACCGCGGTTTATAGAAAAAATAGAGGATCACGGAAAGATTACCACACTTTCCTCTTTGACGCGGAATTATTTTGCCTAATAATTTTCATTCGGTTGCGATATAATAAATAGATATAAACGCGTTTGAACGCAAAGCCTCAACATTCATTGTTTGAAATGTTCCAGGTCATGTTTCTTACATGCCTAGTTGTGAGCATACGAAACTGCGACTTGTAGTTTATTGCTGTAATCAGTGCAGGGATTATTTTGCGCCAAGTTTATCATGGGTTGCCCAGGTAGTCTTCTCGTGTTTTGTATTGCACAAAAGTAAGATATTTTTAATTCTGATGACTAAAGTTTTAACATTGCACTGCTTGCTGTTCAGATAGCAAGGTGGAGTTAATTGTGTAACGCGTTTGGTTGAGTTTGTTTAGCAATCATTGCAAAGCTAATTCCGACAGAGTAATCCATTTGGTGAGTTACAGATGCCATGCTCCGTCCATGTAGACATTATTCTAGATGTGCTGATGTTTATAGCTTATACGTGCGATACAAAATTTATGGTGCTGTATGTTAGTAATCTAAACATTTGCCTTGCAAGAGAAGATTAATTTGGTACTAGTTAAAACCAGAAAGTCTTAAGCGTACGTATTTCGACCAATAACAAGTTTTCTGTGCAACATTTTAGGCAACGCTTATTCCGATAGATAGTAACCTAAAGGTTGCAAATTTGCGCTGATATAAGGCGCGTCGCACAGTTTAACCGGACTCAAATTTGTTTCTTCTGCAACAGTGTTGTCATAACTGCACGGAGGACACTGGTTTCTTGCAAATAATTAGTTGTTTACAGTTCATTCCGACACCTCTAAGTAATCGCCGTGATTTAAATTGGCCATTTTAAAAATCTAGATCCTTTCAATAAAATTGTTACACAATTTTTAATTGCAAACTACAAGCTTGTTACGCGTATTTGCGGAAAAATAGTTCGGACTACAGACACAATATACTTCATTATCTCCAACCCAGCCTAATTCAGTCTACTCTTGAGAAAGATCTTAAGCTAATAAATTACTTAGAGGTGTCGTGATGAACTGTGAACAACTAATTACTTGCAAGAAACCAGTTTCGAATCATCCGTGCAGTTATGACAACACTGTTGCAGAAGAAACAAAACTGAGTCCGGTCAAACTATGCACCGTGCTCTTTAATAATCAGAGCAAACTAATAAACTTTAGCTTATAGTTATCGGAATAAACGTTGCTTAAAATCTTGCACAGAGGACTTGTTATTGGTCGAAAAACATATGCTCAGGGGCGGATCCAATGGGGGCGCGATTGGGGCGATCGTCCATCCTAAAACCTACGAAAGTAACTTTATTAATCTTCATGTTGTACAATTCGGGAAAAAGCATTCGCGATATAAGGCCATTTTGCCGTCTATTGTTTTGTCATAGCAGTGTTGTGAATAGCATATACTTCATCTCACTTACAGCAGTGAGCCCGTAATAAGACTTGACTAGCAAATATTACTGAAATCGCCCCCCGTACCTTACTGGCTGGATCCAACCCCGGCATGCTTAAGACTTTCTGTTATGAACTAGTCCTCAATTTAGTCTTCTCTTGCAAGGCAGGTGTTCAGATTACTAACATACCATAAACTTTGTACAGCACGTGTAAGCTGTAAATAACAACACATCCAGAATAAGATTTACATGGACGGATAATGCCATCTGTAATTCACTAAATGGAATATTCTGTCGCGATTAGCTGTGGAATTATTGCTAAATAAACTTAACCAAACGCGTTACACAACTAACTCCACCTTGCTATTTGCATAGCAAGCTGCGCAATGTTAAAACTTTAGTCATAAGAATTAAAAATATCTTGCTTTTGTGCAATACAAAACGCGAGAAGACTTTCTGAGCAATCTATGATAAACTTAGCGCAAAACAATCCCTGCACTGATTACAGCAATAGACTACAAGTCGCAGTTTTGTATGCTCACAACTAGGCATGTAAGAAACATGACCTGGAACATTCAAACAATGAATGTTGAGGCTTTGCGTTCAAACGCGTTTATTATATCGCAACCGAATGAAAATTATTAGGCAATATAATTCCGCGTCAAAGAGGAAAGTGTGGTAATCTTTCCGTGATCCTCTATTTTTTCTGCGAACCGCGATGATATCGCTGTAACGAAATTTCAGAAACAGTTTGAAAAAAATGTCTTTAAATGACTGAACAGAAAACGGGTCGGAGGAATAAGTAACTATGTTCTAGTGTTTCCGTTTATATTTTAACGGGTTAAAACTTAGTTTGGCGGTTTTAAGCTTCCAAAACCTCGCCGTGGTGACATATTTGGTGACATAAACTCTCTCAAGCATCTGGCAACCCTGGTTCCTGGGGTTATGCTGGACATTTTGCAACAGATTTCAAGTGGTTACCTTTCCAGCTGCTCTAACTCAATTTTGGGGGTACCCTTAAGCACCGTGACACGGAACACCATCAGTTCCTTGTACGGGAATCTATACCACATGACGTGATGCCATTAGAAATTAGTTACCTTTCAAGCTAACGTGGACCCTCTGGGCTCCCGCTCTATAAAGTTTAAAGTACTTGTTTTGCCACCTAGTGGTAAGCTAATTACCCTCTTTCCACTTGAGTATTGCTGGTAATGTTCTTGCATTCCAAAGTGTGCATAACTCATACCTCGTATTATTTTAAGCTTAGTCTCGTTTTTGTCTGCATTAATTCAGTTATAAACCACAAAGGCGAACCCGATGGAATTTGTTGAACACCTCAAGTACCCTGCGTCGCGGTTGCGACATGCCTTCTTCAAGCAGTCAAACAAATGAAATCCCTGCTGCGTCTATTCCCGGAGACGTTGACGTAAGTGTCAGTTCAGAGAAATTAACCAGGCCTGGTGAATAAAGTAGGGCGAAAAAGCCATGATCGCAGAGGAAAATTTGAATGACCTCCCGCGGATGAAGCGAATTTTTGCGATTTGAAGGTAAGCTTAAGCCTTCTAGCAAAACCAACAAGTTATACCACTCCAGCATTGGACCATCAAATACATTTTTATTGTATGTTTTCTCTTCCTGCATAGCAGTTGATAAAAAACATTTGCATACATGAGCGTCGGGAGGATTTTTTCCAGGGGGGGCACTACAGGATTTTTCCAAAATTTTTCCAGGGACGGGCCAAAAGTGGTGTAATGTGGGTTTTCCCACTGGAAATTAAGAAAACAACCTTTCTTTGCTGAAATTTTTAAAATCCAAGGGAACCTTGCCCCCCCTGCCCACCCTTTCCGACGCCTATGTTTACATAAACGTCTCCAAAGTTCATTGGTAATTGTGACAGTTTTCCTCTGGAGAACTAGAGTAAACTGGACTTGGACAGAGAACCATGAATGCCGCGTGAGACCAGCGCTCAAAATCGATGTTTCTGAAAAAAATGTTTCGGTTTGAAGTCGATTTGCTAAAAAGGTGACCGTCGCTGCACTTTGTTTCAGAATATTACTCAGTCCAGAAGAAAATGAAACACGTTCTACATTTAATTCTAAGACCGGTACATACCTTTTAAGGCGTCCCGACAGGTTGCTGTTGTCGGAGGGGGGAATGGAGTGAAAAACAAAAAAGGGCAACCACTCATCTTCGGTTTTGGGCACACAAGCTGCAATGGAAGATGGCGCTACCGACGTCTCACTAACGACGAACCTGCATTGTGTTGGAATATTTTCTCTTTGTAAAACATGTTTCAGTAAGCAGACTGCAGAGAAATATCCTCACGTTTTTTTCCACACTGATTTGAGGCAAGCCCGTAACCAGTTTGGGACGTGGGACACCAGGAGGGGTGATGAGTTTTCCGAGAGGGGCCTAGATTTTTTGAACTATGTCCTATAGTTTAAATTATGCCCAACACATTTTTCAAGGGGGCTGCAAAATTTTTTCTAGGGGACTTCGCCCCCCCCTGGTTACGGTCCTGGTATGAGGTGTTTTAGTTTGTTTTGCAGCGGCAATATCTTGCGTATACGATTAGATTTGGTTGTTACCTACAGGCTAGAATGCGTTGGTTTAAGCATTTTTCAAAATAAGCGCCAAAGCACGTAGTTGTTCATTTTTGTGAGTTTATCACATTTCATGAAAAGTTACAAAATAGTGTACGCAAGAGATAAAAATATGTAGTTATGATAGCTTTGTTTCTCTCTTTTTTGTAAATTTCCAGCTGTGTAATGTCAAAGCGAAAGTTCAGTTTCTCCGATTTCGTGCAACGAACAATTCCGGGCCCTTTTCATCAACCGAGAAAATATTAGGCACAAAATTTAAAACAACTTTTTTATACCCAGGTTGTTATAAATAATCGTCTTTTTCCCCTCTTCGGGACATTTCTGCCTCTTTTGTGATTTATCCGATCACTTATGAGCACAGCCAAATAATACTTCGCTTTTTTATGACTTTCGCTAAATTGTTGCACTTTGAATCAATGTTATAGCAATAGCAGCATGGCCCTTTGCTTTTTGTAACTTTTTTCTGACAAACTAAAAGTAGATATACGCCACTTTCAAGTTCATACCAGCGCTAGCTGTCTGATATTTTCATGCTCATGCTGCTTCATGAGGTATTTCTTGATGGCCAAGCCGGCAAAAAAACTTTTTTCTTTTTTCCGCGTACTCAAAATTAAGCCAAGCATAAACCTCTTTCATTTATGCAGAAACTTACCTATAACTCCTAGGACGGCACTACATTCCTCATTGGTTACTTTAACTGACTACGAACTCTTGGCTCGCAGTTCTTTGGAAATTGGGAACACACGCAAACAACTTAGCGTAACAACCACTGATGTTAACGATAGTGGCGGAAGTATCTAACAGCATGAAGGAGTCACCGCCTTGTTTTCTGCTCATCTTATAACTTCAAGCACTAAGACACAGAAAAATCTTATCTTTGCCCTTTGCCGAGCCCCAGCTAAGAAACAAGGTGTCTGTCCTGACTTTTCCTCAATCGCGTTATAATTTTCAATATTTGATGAGACTGTTTGATGAGGTTAGGCCTTCCGGCACAGACGATGGCAGCAGATCTCAGACTGCAGTTTATAGCCAGACTACTCATTTTGCTACAAATTGTTTGAACATGCAGACTGATGTTTAAATACATGGATCAGCAGATCACCTGGATCGTTTCTGCACTCACACCTTACCGTATCTCCACGAAGAACTGCTGGTGAAGATATGTAAATGTTCAATTTAAGAAATTTCTTCAAACTCATCAACTGCTGTTTGAAGATCTCAGCGACTGATGTCTGCTCCATGGAATCTATGTCGTCATTCTCATCATATAGGTAGTCAGAAAAATCCGGAAAATTATAAAAACCAAAGTTGGTTGGACTTTGTAGCAAGAATATGGAAAGGATTGTTTTGGTTTTGCTTGTTATATCCTTGCTGCTGCTTGTACCTGATGATATTTGTACTTCAACCCGCATTGCTTAATGTCTTCCCTGTTGGTAGATATCAAACTTCTGAATTTCTGCGTTTGGGGCATTGGGCAAAATGGTATACTTTCATCTTGATGTGAAGGATCAGTACAGTGATATACGTATTAGTGGCTCCCTTCTGAAAGCAGTGGATTGATTGCTAGGCCCGCACGAGACATATTGCTAAAGAAAGTGGAAAAGTACTCTCTCGGCACTTGTCTGACGGCTGTTGCATCCTCTCCGATCGCAACAAAATGGTGCTGTGACCAGGATGCGGAGGTCGTGCCGAGTTCAGTCTTCACACAAAGAACGTGCGATCGGTGTGGTTCGTTGTAAACAGGAGGGGATGTTGTTGCAACCTCTTCGGTGGTGTTGCGTTGGTTGTGTGATTCATCACGAACGGGATGTGCGCGAAGAACAAAAATATATATGCGTGGCACGAGCAAGCAATAATAAGAGAAATTGCGACGCATGATCTCTATTGTTGCTTGCTGCCGCAGTGCGAAGCTTTGCGCACATGCCGCTCGGGATTTCCGATCGCAACACTACTCTCATATGCGCAGCTGAGTTGCTAAATGTATCTCCTTGACTTCAAACGGACACTTAGGCCCTATTATATATTTTTAATATATCTTTGCTGTTTTTCTGCGTTTTGCACTTCAGCCCAGACCGCTTTTCGTGTTTTCAGGCATGCAAATGAAAAAATAAGTACAGTATTTCTGTTCAGTTTTGAAAAACGAATCGCATTTATGAAAGCAACTAACCAAAAGATTCACTTTTTAATGAATTAGTTCGATTTGTCAGGAATCATCAGGGTTTAAGGTGATTCACCGACAAGCAGCAGAGACTCCGTGATTGTGTTTGTATATGAAATGCGACGAAGTAAAAGAGATTTTGAAATTGAGACACATTCTACAAAGGCAATAAAGTTATCTAAAGAAAAAACAGCGAAATATGTTACAGGTATATTTGTTCGATATAATCACGAGAAACTAAACCTAATTTTTAGAGTAAAGAAAAGCCAACAATATTTCCGGCTTTAGTGTAGAGACAAATCGACGCAGAGATGGTGAATAACCGAGGCACAAAAATAATCCGAGACTGGGCTTTTACCTCTAGCCCCGGCCAGATCCGGGTGGGATGAATGCAGGTTTGTCCACAGTTGGATTTTACAAAACACAGCATAGCCTACCCAAACAATGAAGTTTATTACGTGAGCTACAAAGCCAGTGGAAATAACTTTTAAATCCCCCCAACCCAAAATGTATGAAAGAACGGTAAGCGCCACACGTCTATTATAAATTATGAGAACAGTTCGACGGTTTTTATTCAGAAGACAGCGCCTGAATTTCGCAAATCCCCATAAACACTGCGAGAGTTACAAACTGTTTTATACGTAAGTCACAAAAATCTTCAAAATTACAAATAGAAGGAAAAGGAAAACGCAGTTCAGGAATATTTTAACTCTCGTTGTCTATTTGAAGTTGGCAAATAGAGGTGACAAAATTTCGCAAATTCGCTAACTTCGTTTTGCTTCTTTGGAAAAAAATCCTACAAGCGCCCTCCTAAACGGATTTTCTCTCCTGCTTGTTGTCATTTATTCATGCTCGGCACGACAAGTGCCACCATTCTCACTCCACAAGACTATCCATTTCTAACAATGTTTTTTACCTAGAGTTAACTCATCTTCAGAAAAAAACGTTGCCTTACATTTGTTGGTCCAAAGCGTGATCTTCAATACGAGACTATTGAGTCTTCTGCCACCTTTACCTTCAAATGGCAACGAAACCCCTCTTACATGAAAAAGATGCATAATTATGTGTTCAGAAAAATTTCACTCTACAAGGAACAAAATGCTGTCTTTAATGATTTTAGTAATTTGAATAATGTAAGTAGTTGTGCTCTATGCATTTTTTGTTTGTTTTTCTTTCCTGTTCAAATCCCATTTTTACGGATAAACTTACACTCTGTAGATTTCTATTTTTTTGCACTTCATCATTTTTTTAAAATATATTTTTGACCACACCAAATTTCCTCAATTAGATTAGATCCAGCTCCTTTGTGCGCATAGACATGCTCTCTTCATCTGTAATTTTTCCTCACCATGTTCTGTGTTTGTTTGTTTTTCTAACTGTGCTTAGAGTTCAAATATGCATTAAGAGCTTGTCGGAAGACCCAACAAAAATGCAAAGCTGATGCCATGGCTGAGGCTTTAAGGAACAGATCTCCCACAAAATTCTGGC
>JGI24158J21664_10014269_pt1 | contig 10439 bp, 5 predicted proteins | sample Ectturendosymbi3_FD_21664 | JGI IMG/M metagenome (IMG submission 21664) | reverse complement strand
AAAACAGTAAAAGTATTGCAACTGAGGCGGGGCCCCTAGACATGGCTGGGGCCCCCCCCCGGCCGGGGGGTGCGGGGGGCGGTTCCCACGGCCCTGATTTGACTCTTCCCAGCTAATAAGTTCGCTGGTCCCACAAAAACACCTCGTGAGGCGCATGAGCCCTTCGGCCGCATGTTACATCTCGTATGACATGAGGCTTGAAAAAAATGTTACACTATTACCTAACATCGGTCAGTTGTTTGTGTAAGATTCACAAACGGAAAACTTGGTGTTTATGAAAGCAATGCCAACGAGTAACTTGAGGAATGCATGGAGTGCCAAAGTAGTGAACCATTTGATATGGGTAATACGCACTTACGCAGTTTCACAAGTCCGCTCGGGTTGCTGGCGACCCACATAGGCGTTTTAGGGTTGAAATGCAAGCGGGTTATCTCAACAACAATTTTGCAGATGTCTCATAAACGATATAGATCAGCAAGCATATGAAATTTGGTCTGACAGGGAATCAGATTTGCAGACAAGACCTTCTCACTTGCATTGGTATTGCTGAAAATCAGTTTACATTTGAAAATGTATATCATTATGGTAATAAACCAGAGCCGCCTTGGTATTGTTCTTTTTTGTGAAATTTGCAAGCTGCGAAAGTCAACATTTATAGGAATAAGTCGTGGAACTACACGGTTACACCATTACACTATAACTGAGGTCAAGGAGTAATATCAGCGGCATCGACGAGCGATGACATACAGCGAAATAAACTTCAGTTCCTGAAAGCAAAACCGAAGCTTGTCCGATATGTGACTGCCTTCACAGATGAATGCGGTGAAAGGCAAGAGCTTAGAACAGTGGCTTTCAAACCATTCTGCATCCCGCAACGACTGCAGAAGGAAAATCTGTTTTGCACCCTTCACAACATTTAACCCAGTGGTTCTTTCACCGGAGGGCCCGCCTCCCCAGGGAAGCGTCAATAAATTTCCAGGGAGACGTGAATTACGTGCTCTACAACATGGAAAGTTTAACGGAAAAACTTCACCTATTTAGAGTCAGGGGGACTTGAAACAAAAGACAATTACTTAAGTGAGGTGTGGTCGAAAAACGGTTAAGAACCACTGAGTTGCCATTTTGTTTTATATAATCATCTTCAATCTGACAGGAGTCGTGCTCTTAGATAATTAGTTTCGGACCCCCAATCGAGAATCACTGGTATAGAGGGGCAGCGATGAAATGAAAAAGAACGTACTTCACATTTTTTTTCAGGAACACCACATAAAACACTTGTCTAACAAAAATTTTAGAGTTTTACGCAGTGCTTGTGCAGCTGAATGGGTGTTACCGTGAATAACACCACACTGATCAAGAAAACCTATCGCTAGCAGATGCAACACGAACAACTCAAATATTCAAAATTCAGAGGGCGCTATAAATAGGTAGTATTACGATCGGAAAGCCCGAGCNGCATGTGCGCAAAGCTTCGCACCGTGACAGCAAACAGCAATAGAGACCATGCGTTGCCATCTCTTTATTATTGCTTGCTCGCGCCACGCATATATATTTGTTTCTTGCGCACATCCCGTTCGTGGTTAATCACACAATCAACGGAACACCACCGGAGAGGTTGTAACAATGGGAAAGCTTCTTGCAGTCTAATCACAACAGTGATAAATCAGTCCACTAAAACCGAAAATGTTTGCCGTGATGATCGTCGACACTTGTAACGCCAAGGTCCTGGATACATCACGAAGCTACTGCTAAACACAATCAAAACGAAGGAAAAGAACAAAGTCAACATAGCATTTATTACAAGTTCCAAAAGCCGAATTTTAATCGCTTTTTGAGACAACAGAAGAAATCCTGCCCAATTTTTAGACGCTAATACTGTCAAAGGTAATAAAACACGCATCTCAATATCACTTACTTGGAATTGTTGAGTATTTTCAAGTGCGCCACAAAGCATCCTTGCTTATCGGAATCTCTGAAACAAGCAGCATATAGCATCAGACAACAATGTAGCACTTGATCTTTCCGGACAAAATTCACAAAATTTGTGTGCCAGTAAACCAAATGCAGTAGACACACTGCGAGTTTAATTGCTAACAGCAAATCACTGAAAGATAAATGTTCCTTTTTAATTTCCCTCATAGGATTTGAAACTGCCCAAAAAGGTAATAAAATACTTTATTTATTATTTCGATTGAAAAAAACAAAAGATAAGAGGAACTTTTTTATTCCTGATGTTCCCCTTACAAACTTCGAGACAGAAACACAGTCGATACTTTTAAAATCCAAGTAGCACAAAACAAAACGTTTATTGCTGAAGCAAGTTGACTGGCTGACTTCTAGGTATTCGCCAAGTCTCCACCACAGAAGCAGAAATGGTCCAAGATCTGCAATTGATAACTGCGCGGGAAACAGCGCCTCCAGTTGCAATTACGTCGAGCAACTGATAAGGACAAGCAGAGAAATCAGAATTGATAAGTTCTCGTTGTGACCCTTTTTCTTTGCATCTGCATTCTGCATTCAGCCAATTACTATGCTTTAAAAATGCCACGTGTAAATGCCATACATGATTACAACATTCCCACAAGCAGCCCGTGGTCTAGTGTTAAATGCGTCCACTTCGGTGCTATTAGGTTTGGCGTTCGACTCTCGGTCGAGTTTTACAAGGACATTGCAAATTAGGCATACCGTGTCCAGAAGAGTTACATGGAACACAAAACCAACCAAATCAAACCAGACATTGAACAAAAACTGTCTTGGCGCTACAAGACCACCGCAGTTATAACGTGCTGTCAAATCACCATTAAAACGAATTCCTATGCCACATACTAACATACTTCCGAATGGGGTAGCAGCAATGCACTTGTATATTGCTTGTTGGGAACATGGAAAAAAATCGGCAACATCCTCGTGAAAACGCAATAATTAATTGAATTTTTTCTGTTTGTTGTTTCCAATAAACTTCATATTTGCAACAAATTGCGGAAAATTGATAAAGCTAGTGACCGGATAAAAACCTTTCATTCACTTTTAATTTAGATTTACACAATTTTCGAGAGGGCGTAACATTCCGACCAGTGCTGGTATCACCCATGCATCTGTTTTGGTGAACTGCAGGTTAATTTGACAAAAGTTGAAGCTCGTCACATAACACAAGTGTATTTGGGGCAGTCATTACGTACATTAATTTGGTGCTTCTGCTCAAATGCACACATTCTGCAACTACATTCGCAATAAACATATTGCAGACGATCCATTTGTACGGTGACTGAGAAACTTAACCTCGAGCAGGTTTCATTAAGCGTACCTCGGTCAACGGTTTGAATATCCTCGATCTGCATGTCAGAGGGTTACTGTACAAACGTTGTGCATGAAGGAGCCTAGCCTCAAACGACTTGTCCATTAATTGCCATTCTTCGTCCAAATTAAGTAGTCACTGTACGTCTAAATCATCCCTACGACTGGCCAAGAAGCTAGATCAGTGGTTATCAACATTTTTTCGCCCATGGACCATCGTTTTTTGATATCCAATTGACCACTTTGCTATGCTGACACCTCATGAACAACTAGTTGAAACGGTATTGCACATAGGCCAGTGAATGTTTATCAAGGATTGATAGAACTCTCTGTGGACCACTAGACACTCTAGGTGGACCATCGGTGGTCCACATGGACCACATTGAGAATCACTGAGCAAGTTAAAACGACTTGGCAAATAACCAAGCAGTCCCCAACGACGCTGTATCGACACGACGCGAGGTTCGCACCATTGAAACCTTGCGACAAAGTCGTTGCTACCCGAATCACGCATATATTTTCAAGCATGGGTTCTCACTGAAAGCCTTTGCTCATTCGCCAATAGCGCAAAATGTGAAAGCTAACCTCTCTTACTTTTTCTATAAGTTGGGCAGTATTCAAGTCAAATAGTAACGAAACTATCAGACACATGCACACCATCATCGATCAATTGAAAACGGACCAAACGATTTTTTTCAAGACAAAGAATAGGCCTACTGTACGCAGTCATTAATAAAAGAAAGTTAGAGTAGTTCGGTCTGCCACAAACGAAACCTTTCAGGTAAGCTATTCAATTTTTCGGGCAGAAATGATTTACAAGCATGGGCCGAAAGTCCCCAGATATATCACCAAATCCTATTCACCATAAAATTAATTACCTCGCTATGATCACATCTAAGTCGGATCTCTGAAGTAGACGATCCTGCCGTTCAAAATATTATAGATAGCTTTCTGTGTTATCAGGCAATTTGCCCTTTTGCTCATGAACGCCAAGCCAAACATGTTACGAGGAAACTGTTCTATAAAGTTGCATTACAACCATTTTGGTGACATCCAGCAGTGACAACAAAAACTGCGGCTGTGATGACTTGGGCTGACAATAAGCGTTCGCTGTAAGCAACTACACGGGCAAGCGTGCTTTCAAGAGGCCGACTGTGTTGCCAGGTTGTCATAAGCAAAAAAGGTCACATAAAAGAGAGCAAGCACAAAAAATACCAAATACAGGACAAATACTCAAAGACATTTTCAAACATTCATAAAGGTTCCACAGCAGTTTTGAAAGAAAATTCATACGTATAGAGAATGAAGGTTACTTATTTCATTAATTGACGACTCGGGAACTTTGGTCTTGAGTAATCTGAAAAAAAGAGTAATCTGAAACAGCAAACCTAAAAAGCATAAAATTCTGGTAAAGAGTTTGCAATAAAACTTTATCATTCTGTGCCCAAAAACAGTGTCCATATATCTGCTAGTGTCCAGAAATCTGCCAAAATCATGTTTAAATCCATCAAACCGCCAAAAAATTTGAATTGACCAATAAAGACCAGAAAAATTCAAATAGTATTTGGCCTTTTCAAGATATGAAAAAAATCCAAAAGAGTTGAAAAGGCCAGTAATGACAAAAATTTAGCCTCAAAAAAGCCAAAATTGCGGCAAGACTGGAGGCCGACGGTTAAGCGATTCGCATTCATTTTGACTCCACTTTTTCTCCGAGTGCGGCAATTATATAAATAGCTGGAAAGAGAAGAGCAAAAGACTGAAAAGAGAGGCGCATTCGAGAAAAACGAGTATACGCGGGCTGCTTATCCACACACGGTTAAGATTGATTGGATTTGTGGTGGCGCGAGATTCCAGACTGTGTTTGAGATCGAAAAAGTCAAACATTTTCACTGTTAAGTAAGCCGTGAATGTTGCATGCTTTTTTAATGTGAGGCTTATGTATATACTGTTGCTCTTCACAATAAGCAACGTTCTTTCATCTGACAATTCAGGAGGGCCCAACCAGCATAAGGTCAGTGGTGAAAAGATTTCAAACAATGCCACGTTATAATGAAAGGCAATTATGACACCAATAGGCTTAAGTTGACCAAACTTATCCGTAAGAAAGCGAAATTGTTGCACAAATTTATACAAAACAAATAAAGACGGATTGAAATTTCCAGAAAATTTTGAAGAATCTAGTGAAGGTAAAGGCGCAGACGTTAGCAACAATTTGGACAGTTTCGGCAGTCTGTTTGCTTCATCCCGATTTTTGTAGGTTTTAGGTCTTGCAGAGAGATGATCATTGCAAACTAACTTTGGTTACTGGTGCCAAAAGTACAACTCGTATTGCTTAGTTTTATCTCTGCTTTGATTTTGACCACCTACCCTCTCTCTCAGAGCAGAAATAGGTTCAAGAAATTTTCCTATTCTTCTCACAACACACTTTTCCCTTAGCGCCTTGAGCAACGCAGTAACTTTCGCGGCGAATTGCGACAACTCCAATCTACCAATTCCTGCATGAAACTGAAAGTTTGCATGTATATAACCCTTCCAAAGTCTTGGGAATAGTCGAACCCCATTTTCTTGAACTGTCGTTCTCAATGGGCTTTCAGGTTAGACATCAACTTATAAATATCTAAAGTTTGTTCGAACGCAGTGCAGCTATTCGACTTTTAAATAACCTTCTCCTGGAAGTTTGAAATAAAATTTCGTTCAGGCAAAACAACTTCAGTAAACGTGCATCAAGCGAGGATCTTTGCTTCCACATTACAAAGTACAAAATACATTTGAAAATCACATTACACAATGCCTATGCAACGTTTNTTCCTGAAGAACAAAAAACCTTAATTTCGGAAGAAAACTTGAAGAGTCGTAAAAGCGTCGTCGCAAAGTGTGTTGCCATGAATTTTTCGCATTGTTTTTTAAAGCAGGAAGCAATACGAGATCTCCACAGTAATTCTAGTTTGTCGTGCTTGATGTTGCACAGGGAAAGCTCTCCAAATATTTTTTTTGCAGCAAAACGTAAATTTATAATGTGTGTTTGCAATGATAGAAGAACTGATGCTGTGGATTTAAGCATAGGAATGCCAAGCTTAATTTTCAAAAGATTTGAGCCTTTTTCATTTGGCATGTGCAGCACTAAACTTACCTGTGACATCTTATTGCTTTTGTACAATTAGATCGGCGACATAAGCAAAACAAGAATGCCAACTTTTTAAAACAATGCAATGTAATCAGCACGCTTTAATTGTTTTTGGGTAGATATTATGTTCACACGACAAAACCCCTGACTTGATTGAATAAAACTGACTATTAGAGACGCTGACTTGCTGTCTACAAATCTTTTGGTGGGGCCTGTTGAGGCTTTATTTGTTTTTTCTTTTGGGAGATGGTAGGCTAATATCTGGCAATTTTGTAGTTCAACAGCTTTAGTGCGGTACTGCGCGTTTTCATATAAAAGGAACCGAGCTATAGAACGGGCATGCAATCTCTCAGGGTACGTTGTTGTGAGCTAACAGCGTATATCTGTGAAATGTGTTAACTCGCTTAACCCACGCTTCCCGTTCTCTAATTCCAGGACCAGTATTACTCCTGTCGAATACTAGCACGCGAAAAACTTAGCGTAGCCTAAACCAGTCTAAAATTAAAGCGAGCCGCACAAAAAAACGATCAGAAATTCAGTCAATTTTCAGTTCGTGCTGTGAATCCGACGTACATACCGTGATCCTTAGGAGAGACGCCAAGATGTTGCGGAAGACTTTGACCAGGGAGCCTGAAAAATAAACCTCCAGTCGGACAGGTAAATCAACATAGGCAACAATTAAACCAGCTATGTAAAGCCAGCATGTAATCAATTGTCACACAATGGTTTTTGTTCATAAAACAATAGCTTGATACGTGATCTTGGATCTGCACCTACACAGTAGGTGTGATAGAGTTGTCACAGTATAGAAAGTACTGGTTTATCAACTTGATCATCAAAATTCGTATTCTAGCAAGAGTGCCTGGATGAAAAATAGCGTAAGCAACAAAAAAGTGAGAATACGTCTATAGTTATAAAAAGCGCTTCAAGTGCACACATTTCTTTTTTCTAGTCACGCAGTCACGCGGTTCACACAAATCAAACCTGACCTGGCCGTCTTTGGCAAATGATCAAACTGCACGTAACGGGATTGGGCACCCAGGGTCTCTGATACAAATTTTACCAGGAGGTACGATGAACGATATCGGGCCCCTCTAGTTTCTGGGTCCCCGTCGAAACGTGTGTAGCTTGATTGTCTACCAATCAGAATTCAGATAAAAGAGCTACCACACTAAGGTTTACAAATGTAGCTAGCGTTGCAGTCAGTGGCGTACGCAGAAAAAATTAATGGGGGAGTTTTCATTACGTCTCATTCGTTATAAAGTCAAATTGTACTTGACAAGAAAAACGCAAGTATGAAAAGAAACGCAGAGCAAGCAGCAAAACAGTAAGCAACGCTAACCCTGTCAAGCAGTTAAAAACTCATATTCCAACGCCTATTCGAATCTGTTAATAATCTGTTCCGGGAAAGGAGTGTTATTTCCATAAATGCTTAAAAATGCAAGCGCCTTCACTCTGGTATCACTGGTCGTACTTCGTAAAAACGTTTTTAGTCCGCGCAAGTACATTTTTAGCCGGTAAAGAGGAAATCGAAGGACGGGTCCAAACATTCTTCAATATTCGCAGCTTTTCTGCGTTTAAGAGTAAGTTTTTCCTACACCAAGTGAAATGTTGTTTGCTGGCTTTTTTAGAGCAGAGCTAGATAGTGTTTGGTTGGACGCCAAAAATTATTCTGTAAAACCGTCTGAACTAGCTGCCTCCACGTCAGAACATAAAAAATGACACTTTCTGTAGATCATCGTGACATTTCTTAGAATGTAAGTCCAGCAAAATTTTAGCTTTCTTTTTTCACTGCTGAGACACAATAAAATGCCTAAATCCTTCTGTATTTTAATAGCAGCCGACTTTGAGTTCATTTAACCAGTTCTACCATGTTACTGCAGGCCTGGCAATGAGATTTTTTGAAAAACCCCATATACACTCATCCAAAAAAACAGATTTGGCCAGAAAACCTCAGGTAAGAAGATGCACAGAATCAAGTCAATCTTTTGACTATCTGGGCATCAATTAGTCACAAAATTTCCTAGTGATTATAAATTATAATTTTGTAAATGAACATTTGTGTTTGTCTAAATCTTAATGCCGCAGTAACGTGGTTTTCTTTGCGTTTCTAAAAGTGATTTAGCAGCATTTATAGCAGGGGTCACCAACATGGTGCCCGGGGGCACCAGGTCGCCCGCCATGACCACGTGGGTCGCCCTTGGACTTGATCTAAAAATAGCATTAACTTAATCACTGTCTTCACGTTGATGAATATCATCAATTAATAATAGCATAATCGAAGATTAATTGAGTAAATTTTTTGTTTCAGATGTGTATCAAACTGGCAGACCTTCGCATTAATAAGTACCCATGAAGTAGTTCTCAGTTTCAAAATGGTTGGTGACCCCTGATTTATAGTATTCGAACTGAAGTCTTCATTCCAACCGCCCTGTCAGTCTTTGAGATCTGGAATTTTCGACCACTCTGCCTGTAATTGCTATGTGCAATACAGCCCTAGCCGTTATTTTTGTCACTTGAACTCATTGCACCGAGCTTATATGTTATCGGCTGTTCATCAGCTACACTAAGCCACCTGGACAAAAACAAGATGAAGAAGGATGTAAGTAGAAATAAAAAGTGCAAATAATCATACCATATCTTAAATCACCGCTACGCAGCTAAATCTCGAAAACCTTAGATCTTCAGAAGAAAAACCCAGAAAGGCATTAAAAATCTCAGATCTGGGGGCGAAACCAATAAATTTGGCAGCACAGTAATTGGTGCTACAGTAATTGGTAATCCAGCCAATACCCTTAGCGCGTGCGCTGATTAGCCATAGCAGACAAAATAATGACAATTGTTACTAAACTGTAACCAACGTAATAAGATCATGAAAATGCGTACTTGAAGAAAAGTCGGCAAAAAGTGGTGAAGTGGTTCCTGCACAGAGACAATAACCCTGATTCCCACAAGGGTAGGGGCGGATTAAGGGGGAGCAACAGGGCAATTGCCCCGGGCTCCCCGCTGCATGGGGGCCCAAGTGATGAAATTTATTTGTTTCAAATAAAATAATCGTTTGAAAAACTTTTGTGAATATGAAGCGATACAAGAATACAACTCCATATTATATTCCTTTGTTGCGTTAAGTATCAAGCGCCCCTAACAGCAACTGATTTCTCAAACAACTGGGGTCGGCAACCTTTCCCTAGTCGCGGGCCAAAAACAAACTCTGCAAAGTCTGACGGGCCGTACTGACTTTCCACCAACAATTGCGTTCCCTTCGCTGTTTGAGATGTTGTTACAACTATGTGATTTGAATCAGATCAACTCTCGATTTTCACAGTTCATAACGAAAGCACAAAATACGACATAAAGTACATTTATTGTACAGTGCGGTTTCTCATAAGTAATTCCTCATAAGTATGGAATGAAAGATGTTGCGAGAATGGCAGATTCATAACCTATAATACCACCAGGCGGGCCATACAATTACTACAATTTGTAAAGTGGCTGCGGGCCAGATGAATTTGCTTGGTGGGCCGTAGGCTGCCGACCCCTGCTCTACAAGTTTGACTGTATGCCAGTTTTAGCAATCGCTACTGAATAGCCTAGAAGTATTTTCGGTTTTGTTCAATGCAAATATATTTGATTTCGCTGGTAATTTTTTCATAATAATCGTTTTTTGGCGTGGGTATGACTCTCTACTCGTGCATCACGGCTATTGCACAAATGTCACGAAAATGTTATTATTTGCGTGCAGGGTCCCGACATGGGTAAGTGCCGCCCCGGGGCGAGTCGAAAAGTGCCGCCCCCCCACCACCACTACCAGCGCACCTTCCAGCACCAGCTATTCCTTCTTTTCACCAAAAGTCCCGCCCCGGGGCATTGCCCCCCGTGTCGGGGACCTTTTTGCGTGCTAAAGCAAGTGGTTGCTGACTGCTGTTTAGTATCAATCAATGTCGCCACTGGGGCCAGTCTCGTCAACATCCGATAGCTGCCTTCTTCAACATCAGATAACATCAAATTTTTACGCTACGGT
>JGI24158J21664_10014267_pt1 | contig 10441 bp, 8 predicted proteins | sample Ectturendosymbi3_FD_21664 | JGI IMG/M metagenome (IMG submission 21664) | reverse complement strand
TGCAGAAGGTCTAATAACGTAATGGTTGCCTGCTTTGACGCAGTTAGATTGTTTATATTCGTCCATATTCTTTGAACACTACAACCGCATTTTACGTTGTGGCTGAGTGCTCAGACATTGCAGTATTTGTTCGTTTGAGCGTGTGCATGTCACAATGCATTCATACTTTGCCTGGGTTTGACCAGTTCAGGAATTAGCGTCCCACTCTGCAGTAGTGCTGTACCAAGTGAACAAATCGTGTTAAGAATGCGTATGTAAACCTGAGTCTCGGCCTCCAACGCCGTTACAAAACGTTCTGTTAAGTAAGTTTCTGTAGCCCGGTGTCAAGCTAAATTTCTGACCTATTATTTTTTGCCAGTTATTTTGCTTCTCAGAGTAAAGAAATAAAGTTTGGCGATTACTTTTTTGGTGTGTGCTGTGTAAATTAAAACTTTTTGGTTAGATGTCAGATATTCACAACAAGCTACAGTACGGGAATAAGTAAAACCAGTGAAAAATATTGGACTTAACCTTAACTTCAATTATTTTTCTTTTTCTAAACTGTAACATAAACCCTAACCCGACACACTTACCCAAACACCAGCCCCTAAGCCCTAATCATCAGTTCTCTCAGCGTATTTGATATAGGCCTATAGAATGTTGCTCTGTGCATGCGTACACGGTGTGAAGTCAGAAATTTCGCTTGACACCGGTGATTCAACATCCAACTCTGTTGCAAAGCGTTCTGTTTTGTCTGTTTTTATTAACCAGCGTTATGCAGAATGTGTGTGTTTGTACTATGGACTTTGTGTCTGCGGGCAAAAATACATTATTATTATATGTGACCGTTTGCGAAAAAGTTGCACTACGGTTGAATAAGCACGATGACGTCATCGAATGAAATTTCATGAAAATTGCCCCCCCCGAAATGAAGAGCTGGTTGCGCCCCTGCTGAACACTAAATCTGTTTAATTTCATACGTCTAAAGGTAATAGCTATTCAGATATACAAATATTAAATGATAACAAATTTTGTGAAACACCCTGTAATGTACTACTATTCTCACCTATTCCTACGACGGAAGCACTTCAATGAATTGCATTAGATTATTGGAAAGAAGCAAAAGCTTCTGATTATGTTAAACAATTCCACTTCACGAAAAAAATCCAAGTATCGCAACATGTTAGTTTGGTGGAACAGCCCTTGAAGACGGAAACTATAAGATGGACTTGTCTTAGACTTAGACCAACGTAGTGAATTTTACTTCTGAATGTCCGCAAGAGAAAAAGTATAAATCTTGTAGTATGTGTTCACATGTCAAATCTATTGAATTTCACCAAAGCAGAAAAAACTATGGCACAACACAACTTACCTGGGCTCTTCAAGGTGACGTGGTTTGGCGTATCTTGCACCGGAAGGTTTTAATTGAGTGTTTGGTAGTCCTTCGGGTGTTTTGCTTATTCGAGCTTGTTTGTGAGGGCTGTTCTTTTCTTTATCCATTGTCGTTGTAGGATTCTCTATCGTTTAGTAGCCCTACACCTTCTTCCCTTGAGGGCAAACATTTGGGAGTTTTACTGTGGAAGATTTCTTCCAGGCCGATGCTTAATATTGAACGTATGCTACTACACAACGACAAGATATAGCCAACAATGTGCTCCGTTGGCTGAGACTACGTAATTGTTGCGTCACAAGCGGAAATTTTAACCACTGTGCTTGAGCAGCTAACCCAGGTGTCGTGAAAAATAGAAGTATGATTGATGCGCATTTCAACCTTCTGACGTTCACATTTCAAACTTATGAAATATCTCATAGCTTCTAGAGTCCTTCACCTTCTATGAAATCCATGATTTATAAGTCACACATGTTTCAAACGGTTAGCCTATGCGTTTGAAGTACAGGTCAACAATAATCATGTTATCTTGTCATCAGGACCTCCAAGAGCAGTAGACCCCTCCCTGATGGTCCATGGACCATCTTTCTTGTCACATTTTGTGGGGTGCAGCTGTTCTTCCAAGTTGATCTCATTGGTATCACGTTGGGCTACATCATTCACGCACCAGCTAACTTCATCAGAGCAGAGAGAGAAAAAGGCTTAAATACGAAAACAATGGTTACCTTCAAAAGACCTACCACAATTGGACAAAAGCTAACAACCACAAGCACCTAGCTTTAAGCAAGACAAAAAAGCAAATTGAAATGGAAGGTGCGTGAAGGCCTTGCAAGCACTGTGCAATTTGTGGTTGCCATGGAAAAAACAATAAATCCATGGTGCCATGTGTTTCACGAATAATGACAAAAAATAAAACTTTCCCACGAAGCCTAAACCTGATGTGAGCAAACTATGGTAGTTATGTGGCGACTTGTGTAAATGCAATTCTGCAGGCGAAACAGCAGCCTGAACAAATTTTCCACAGGATGGGCATCGCATCCAAGTAATTGGATTTGGAATAAACCAGATATCAGGGATGACAGTGGCCAAATGGTTTCATTGAGGAACTATCCAGTGTTCCACGCAGGCTTGTAACTAGGGGGGTGCAGGGGGATGAATATCCCCCTGAAAAAATTTTCGTCACCCCTGGAAAAATGCGTTGGACACAATTTAAAACTATTGGATATAGTTTAAGAAATTTGGGCCCTTCTCAGAAAACTTTTCGCTCCCCTGCTGTCCCAAGCTGGTTACGGGCCTGGTTCCTTGACATGACAAATAAACTACCTATCTATGAAGCTTTGACTGTTACTTTTGTATAACAACCCAGTTTTCACTCTCTGGATACCTGCGAAGATATTTTGACAAATGCAACGCACACGTTAACATTCAAAGCATGATCCTTCCCCCTGTGAAATAATTATGTACCATTTGCGATGTTCAATGATTTTCTCATTTCGCTTTGCCGACTTGTTTTGATTTTTCTTACCGCCCACATAGTAATCGATATTGACACTTTTTCAGGGGTGGGCAAACATTTTCTACGAAGCGCGAAATCCAAAAGTTTATTGCAACCGCGTCCGCATATGTTATATCTATAATCCCTTTAAAAAGAATTTTTTTAATTAGTTAGCACAAAATGAAGGCAACAATAGTCACTTCCGGTTGAGTAACAAGGCGGTTTCGAATGAAACGTGTGAAATAAAATCTCGAGAATTCTAATCTAATCGATGAAATTACTTTAACATAGACTCGAAATATGTACTATCCATGTACGTGTGACTGCCTGCGTGCCGCACAAAATGCTCTCGCGGACCGTAGTTTGTCTACTCCTGCTTTTAAGAAGTTTAGTCCTACCATTTAACTAGACGATCGAAGCTTGTGGTTCTTCTGCATCCAACAGAAGTAAATTCGGTTGAACCATGAAAATATGTTATTTTCAAGGGCATTTGTGCACTTTTTAGCCACATAAGGTCTTTAAGACCAAAATATCTACATGATTTAGCTCACAAATATGTTACAATGTTGCAGAATACTGGTGCTACTATATGCGTAATTGACACACTGATCTGCCCATGCCTAAATTGGTCGTATTTCCTTTTGTTGCTCGACAGGTATCGTATCCATAGGTCAAGATGGGCACATATTCCTTTTGTTTCACGACAGTTACCCAAGGCCAAATTGGGTAAACCTTTTGTTGCACGTCAAGAACGCAAGGGTCCATGACACTGAAAAGGTTGGGAACCACCACTGTCCAAGAGGATCTTTTCTGTCGAGACAAGGCCAGTTTGACAACCCTCAGCGCATAGTAGATCTGTATAGCGTAAAATTTGGAAAAAAATTCAGCAGTTTTTTCCAAACACGATGTGAAGAGCCATAAAAAAGTCAAACTATTTTTTCCCAAGCTCCCATGCCTCAAACCGTCAGGGTCTCACTGTTGTCAACCAATCATATTCAGGCTTCTATAAAAACTTTTTGTCGCTGTGCGCTGTACAAAAGCTGCAAATGTGGAGGACATGGCTCCTCCCCTGACTACGCCTGAGAGCCACATTATGAGAACTTGACCACTGACTGTGATGCAACGATGACAGTAGCTGTGCCCCGCTACAAACGGTTTTTACAGCTTATTTCCTGCGAAGTGGCCAGGAACTCAAAACAGCTACGAATAAAATGAAAAACGTAATTTTATTTGAAAATTCAGGACATCGCGGGCCACGCGTTTGAGACCCTGGTGTAATCAGACGATTTTTTAGCTTATATTTACTGGACTTGCGAAAAAGTAATAACTGCTGGAATACTGGAAGCTGATTAATAGGTTACATGGTACGATGGTCTTGACATTCTTCAGTTTCTCGTGTTCTCACACCTGAAAAGCATTCCGCTCCTAATACATTCAGCAGAATTTCGCCGATTTATTTGGATTGTGAACCAGTATTTGCTTCTCTTCAATATTGCCCAACACATAGGCTACCCTGTAATGTGGTATGACAACCTTTCTGTATTGTTGTGTTCCTTTGCCAACCCCTATGATATTAACCATGTGCCTAAGCCAAATACGTAAATAAAAATAATCATGAAAATGACAAGTCACAGAAAATCAACCAGGTGCAAAATATATAGGAACGAAGCTACAACAAAGACAGCCAATAAGTCAATGCGAGTCTTAGTGCACAAATATTGTACAAGTCAGAGGAACAAAATCCGTCATCTCTGCAGCAGTTAATACTCCTGAAATTTTTAGTCTCTTATTTCTATAGCGCTACAATCCAACCAACGAAGTGTCGGATGATTACGTCATCGAGCAAAGCGGTGTTTCTGGTCAGTAGCTTCCATCTACAGATGAAGTGTGTTTTAAACGTCTCTTATAGACTTTGCTATTAGGCTAGAGAACGAATGTGTTTAGAAAATCAATCCTGCATAACGGGACTGATGCATTCAGACGCCGATGGACCTGTTGGGATGTTTATTAGCCTACAACAGTACTGTTTTGACAAGCGACCAACTGATTTGAATACATTTAAAGCTTTTCAAGGTGAAAACAAGCACTTGGCAGCTGGAAAAACTTCAATTTTTTCGGACAAAGTTGACTTCGCTGGAACGGTTCATACTGCGGCGGATGATCTTTCCCTGGTGCACTTTCCACATGCACGGGATTTTTCTGTGTTGTTGACATGGAGATGGGGATATTTGTGGAAGTAGCCTATACGAAAAAAGGCATCACACGATCACGCAACACGGTACAGTGTCCACGTAAAATGGTACACGGCTTTTTCGGTCGGTAGACTTTTAGTCGAAGCCCGGGAATGTGAGACACGTTATGCTTCAGGCTAATAGCTGCTTAAATCGCTTTGTCCGGGCTCGTATCACCGAAAAAATGGTAACTTCCGCCTCAACTCGCTGATGACGCATTTTAGCCGCTTGGTTTGGTATTCATGCGCGCCGTCGGACGTACTGGCTGGAGAGTGAAAAGCCATAATCCCTGAATAAATACAGGGGCAACATGGCGTCGTCAGCTGCTGCGGGACTTAAATTGGAACACGTTTTCATCATCCATGACTGTTCTGTGCAAATGGATTTAACTTATAAATCCAGTTGTGTCGCGGTAATCTGACATTAGCGACGATTATGCTTCAGTCAGGCCGTATCTGGTTGCAACGGTGCGTCAATCTAGATCAGCAGTTGCCACAGTCAAAGTTTACAACTCCTGTAGTCACGCTGAGCGAGCGAAGCACTGGATTGGTTTGCAGATCAAACAATATGTGCGTGCTTGTCCGGGCGGATCAAAACCCGCCGCCTATCCTCCTTCTCAGGGTCGCAATCGGCTGATACTTTCGGGGGGCTGGGGTAAAATGAGTGTAACTAGCTGTAGTACCTAACAACTAAATATATATTTGAAAATTTCGTGGGGGGGAATTGCCCGGTTGCACCCCCCTGGTTGCGGGCCTGCCTACTCTCCCAAAGAACCTGACAAGGATAAAAAAGTAGCCTAAATAGGGCGTTTGCTGGGAACAACTCCGGGCAAAAAGTTCGTTTCCGAACGTGTATAGCAAAATGTAACGCCTTGAGCAGCACCATACGATGAATTTAATGCAATCACTAGCAACAGTAAAATAATTGTCTAATGCAGACAGTAAGACCAAACGGGCAACGACAAACGCACGAACAAAAGAAACCAAGGAAACAACGGTTCTCCGGGTAAAGGCTCGACTTCCGTTAGCGATTTTAAAAAATCTCATGGCGAAAATTGCAGTGGGGGAGGACGCGGTGAAAGATCTTTGCTATCTCGGGTAGATGATATCGTAGTGTCCCGGTCTGTACAATAGATGAAGTGAGGGCTGGCAGCCGTCGGGAAAGTCGTGATAAATGACTTCGTCGCCGGCGCGATCCATGTACGCGACGCGTACTTTGGCGCCGAGGAAGCTGGTCAACGCTATGATGTGGATGTGGTCGCTTTCGAGGTACATGGGCTCGACCTCCTGAAAGTGGTAAATTAAGTCAACTTTACGGATGTCAGTGCTATAAAAAGTTTCCACTTGAGCGAAATAACGCAGGTTTCATCACGGCACGACACATTTTTGTACTCGCCCAGTTTTTGGTTATTCTTTCACGGAGTGCAGTGACATTAATATTTCTGTAAAAAACAACATCGGTTTTTGAGCTTGGTTTCGCTGGTGGCCGTATCAAAGCCAAAGGCACTTCCCACTCTTCAACAAAAACTGCAGTCGTTTGTGAAACCACGCACTTGGCAGTTGTCCAAACACGCTACATCTGTTAGCTGTTGTTTAAGACAATGTGATGTTCGTCTGCAACAGTTCGATTACATGGCGCGATTCAATCTATCGGCAACTGGGCCAAAACCCAAATCAGGCACAAATCCATCCAAGCAGCTTCCACTCGGCAACTCAACAAAAATTTGTTTTCTACCAGCAGTGGCAACCATATCTTGCCATTGATAAACATACGATCAAGCAGGCATGCACGCTACTCGCCGCAGTACATTACAGGCAAGGGCGAGCCGAGGTTAGATGGCGCCCCCTGGGAGCAAATGTATTGTGTTGAAGAAAGTACTTGCGACATTGTTGGGACTTTTCGGCGCCCGGGGCATTGTGTCCCTCTTGCCCCCTCGGTACGCCCCTGACTGCGGGGCAGAGCGGAGGCAACTCATCGAAGCACGCAATGGATTACAGACAAGGTTTTATGAGAAACTGCCCGGGTCTCCAATTCGACACTCAAATTAAAAAGCACCCTGACCGGTTTCATGTTAGCCTTTTGTCTGCGAACACATCTCTGAAAAGGTTATCTGTTCACAACATAAAAGTCGGAAAGCAACGGGCATCTTGGAGATCAATTGCAGAAAGAATTGACTGTTTTCAACAAAACGTTTGCTTTATCTTTCCAACTTTAAAAGGGCAATAGCTTAGGCACAACGCGGGAAAAAAGACTTTGGTATGACATGTTTTGAAATTTTACATTCTTCACCTCTACGACTATTAAATATAAAAGTTCTTGTGGCGAACACATAATTTTAGGTAGAAGTATGTCAGGCATTTCAGGTGTTTTAACGTTTAAGGAGTTGTTATGTCATTATCCTATGATTACAGTACATCTGCCTCTGCATACTGATTATTATTATATCTGTTCTTGCAGCTGTAGCTAGTTCATGCGACTTACACATTATTACCTTTTTACCAGAAATGTATAAATACGTAAAAATACTGCTAACACAATTACATAGCATCTACATACAGTCTTGCAAAATTCCACCATCGATTTTCCACCGTCAAGAAAATTTTGATAAAAATCGGCTTCTTTTTGAAGTTGACACGAGGTTATCAGCCTCAAGTACACGACAAAATAGTTGGACATTCCTTCATCGCGAAAGATTTTGGCGAGTTCTTGTTCGTCGATCTTTTCTCCGACGGATTTCACAACCGACATGAACTGCAAAAAATACGAGATCGCTTATTTCGCAGTTCCGCAACCGCGGCACGATAACAGTTGATAATTCTTACGTTTTCGTAAAAATCTTCAACGGTAAACGAAGGGTAATTAAGGTCAAGAAGCTTTTGAAACGAAGTCTCCGCATTTTTTTTGAACCTGCAAAACACAAAACGAACATAAATTAGAATGGGTAATTGCGGCTGTCCTGCTCCTGCCAAAAACGTGCGGTTGAATTTCAACTGATGCTACGGAAGAGCTTGCAAGATACGCACGCAACAACAAAACACACAAAAAACAACTTTGCGCAATATCGCTGGTGTCGGGCGCTGTTTCTTTCGGTCATTAGCTGAATTCTTTTTTGAAAGGACGGACAAATTTTTATCAATTCGGTCAAAAAATGTCCGAAAACGAAAGATGAAAGTTTTTAAGCTTCGGACAAATGACTGAAATGTCTCAGCTCGAAAAAACAGGCTTTTTTAATAAACTTGTGCATTCACAAGTGAATGAAGACCGAATAATAATATTCAAATCCAAATCGTAAAATCAAATACAGTAATGAGCGGAGCTTTTCAGACATGAGCATAGAGCTGAACGTCGCAAAGCCACTGCGTTTGACTTGCTCTTAGTTCTGATCCTCAAAGTATGAAAAAGTTCGGTGTGTGCCACTCCAAGAAAAAATGCACCGTGAAGGAACTTTTGAGTCCATAACGTTCAGGGTTGCGGAGCCGGAGCTGCGAATTTTTTCCGGAGCAGGAGCTCAGATTAAAAATTAAGAGCTGGAGCTATATGTCCGAGTCCCTTCCTAGATCTAACGATTTTGCCAAATTGACTGGAAGCTAGACTTCTTTGCCGAAAACAGTGCTGTTTATAGCGCAATTAAGCGCCACTGTTACGAGTTACGACACCAAATTGCAACATTGGATCTGGGAGTCTTTGATCTTTCCTTGGCTTAATCATCGCTAAGGCTGTGGCATCGTAACTGGACAGGCAAGGTGTTACTTGTGCAAGTAAGAGAAACATTGTAAACTACCACAGCATCTTACTTTCTAGTCAGAATGATCAACCCGGATCTGTAGTAGTGTAGCGGTCTAAAAAACTAGGCTATAATAAGTAGATATTTAATATCCGTAGCTTTTGCAGCTGTCCAATCATGCTGATGATGTTAGCAGAGTATGATTCAGATAAGATACCATTGCAAGACTGTATGTAGTGTAATCCCATGCAAAAGAACGCTAGTTCGCTGCCAATGAGTTATAATACCATTTCAAGCCTAAACGTGAAATGCACAGCACGCCATTGTCAAGTAGAATTTTTAATTAGAAACCGTTAGGTTTACTAGATTACTGGTAAAATTCGCTAGGAACCATTGCGTTTACTAGCATAACATGAAAGTTATAACGAACTGGCAGCGAACTAGCATTGTTTTGCATGAGACTACATTTACAGGAGGGAATATAAATGCAATGTAAACAAATGTCTTTTCTTGAGTTTTTCATCTGCGGAAACAAATTTTATGTTTTCATCACGAGAACCGGTCTTATTTTCTCCTAAGCTTTGCTGGTTAACTTGTAATTTACTTTGCCATTCATCACTGCTTGTTAGGAGTGTATGAAGTAGTGGGATGCTGTAGCCTGTAGACACAAAATAGCGAATTTCCGTTCTCAGTAATCAGCATGCATTGACAGCAAGTTCTTTTCCGCAAAGCATGATTGCGCGACTGGTTCTCAACCTGCTTAAATCTCGTGACACCATTGCGGTGCCGCAGCGATCTACAGCTTTTGACGCATTTCCTCTCCAGCATACACGAATATTTTTGAATGTGTGAAAACAGTGAATGTTTAATTTGATAACTCTAAACCATCTTCTGGTGGCAATTTCCGGGTTTTAAACTTCCCTTATGCTGTGATTATTGAAGAACGTAAAAAATGCTACAGTCACCGAATCAAGTAAGACTAAACAGAGCACAGTTAACAATTAAAAAAAAAAAATTTGTCCTGGCCTTCTGCATCACAAAATAATCTAGGAATTCATTAAAATTTGTTTGCCAAGTTTGTCACTTTTAATGCACCGAATGCTTAATGTGGGCAACCTATCTTGAAATATTGCGACCCTTAAAGTTAAAACTCTCACTTTCATTGTGAATTCCGATGTGTTCTGTTATGATGTTCTCTCTGAATCGGGATGAAACTGACTTTTGCGTTTGTTTTGAGGTTGGGATCAGGGCCGGATTAAGGGGGGGGGCAACGGGGGCAATTGCCCCGGGCCCTCCGCTCCAAGGGGGCCCCCGTGATGACATTTATTTGTTTTAAATAAAATATTCGTGTGTAAAATTGTCGTGATTCAAAAGAGGTGCAAGAATACAAACTCTATATTGCGATGTTACTTGAGTATCGTTAATGATTTCTCTGCAAGTTTCACTTTCTGCCAGTTTTGGTAATCACTAATGAATATAAATATTTTAGGTTTTGTTCAATGCAAACATATTTGAATTTTACTTGAAACTTTTCCTAATAAGCGTTCTTTTGGAATGGGTTTATCTACTCGTGCATTCACACCTACTGCACAAATGTCGCGAAAACGATACTATTTGCGTGC
>JGI24158J21664_10014266_pt1 | contig 10441 bp, 7 predicted proteins | sample Ectturendosymbi3_FD_21664 | JGI IMG/M metagenome (IMG submission 21664) | reverse complement strand
TCGTTCTGCGTCGCGCCCAGTTCGATGTTTCGCGCGACGAAGATCGCCGTCAAGAGAACGCGGCCGACTTGCAATCGCGAGTCGCGGCAAGCGAGAGTGGGGGGAGCTACCCGGTCACCACTAGCAACCCCGTGTACAACTACTTGTCTCGTTTGATCGCCGAAAACAAACTGGCCGCGTCGTCTTTCGTTCACGGTTCAGGGGCTTTCCCATTGCTGCAGAGCTCGGCCATGGCGCGCGACGTTCCACAGATGTCGTCGACTCCGGTCTCTCTGACTGCACCGAAGAAATTCGCCACAGGGAACTCCTCGACCGACGGATTTCTACACATCAGACCAGGGTGTGTTGCGGTTGAAACAAAGTATTTTATTTAGTTGCGCGGTGTAGAAGCTGAATCAGAGCTAGCGGGCGGATTTGGCGACAGACGCTGATGGGGTTCAAGGCCCCGGAATTCTGATGCGCGCGGCGAATTGCAGCAGATTCGAGATTGCATCAGCATGGCTGCGAGCGAGTGATTCGCTTAAATTGCTGCAACGCCATTTGTTTTCGCAGAATGTCGTGCATGAGACGCGATTGCAAGTACGTGATGCAGAACCACTGGCATTGCACGCTGAACAGATGTCGGTACGTGTGCAAGTCCCTTGCGAAGGCTCAGTCGCACAGGTAGGCTTCATGCAGAGTGTCGACCTGTCCGTTTTGATGATAAGTGGCACCGGCCTTTGCCTGACATGTCTTTCGCTCTTGGCGCGAGGCTCGTGGTACCTTTTCGGAAAGCGCGTAACAGTAGGACCTTTCTATCGCGACTTGGATGTCGATGCAGCCGGATTGCGGCTCGCTGAAGGCTGAAATGTGCTCCGCTGACGTAGAGAAACAGCTGCTTGACCGCGAAAAGCTGTCCGCCAGCACCGCGCGTCGTGTCCGAGGCGACTGCAAAACTGACCGCTGGAGGCGCAATTCACGCCGAGCTTCCCTTTAAAAAAGCGGACAGCATCTGATGATGATCAGCGCGTGTTTTCGCGAAACTTGTTTATTGATTGCAGTTTGGCCGCTGAGCAAACACGCGCCGTCTCCTTAACCACGCTTAATTTGTTTTGTTGCAGGCAAGCGCACGACAGCTTGGAGGCCTATGCCCGGGCCGCGAAGGAGTGTTTTCAAAGCTACACGGTGAAAAAAATGTGCCCGAACCCGGTGAGTGCGCCGTGCCTGCTGTGACTCGCGCATTAACTTTAATCTTGCCATTATGGGTAACTGGCTGTCGTCCGCCTTTAAAAAGTTTTAAATTACCCATTAACCACGTACCGAAAGCGATCCTTGTGATGCTCGTGCGCGCAATCGCTCTTTTTGAGTAAACGTAATGAGTGCTTCACGTAAACCTGGTTGTGTCTTTTCCTGAAATTGAGAACACTAATAGTCGGGAAAAAAGTATAAGAGTTTCTGCTTTCTTTTGCAGAATTGCGAGTTTCGTCTGCGCGGCCATTACCATTGTCTGAAACCGGGTTGTCAGTTCGTCACCATCGGAACGTCGAAGCTACCCTGGCACATGAAGAAGCACGAAAAGATCGCCCGCCGGGAGGCGAGCGGTTTCAAGTACTTCACCAAGAAGGAGCAGTGCGGAAAATATGGTCAGTCTGCTCGGCTCATTGCAAATCTTTCATTGTTCGCTATTTCAGTTATTTCCTACAAACGGTTCTGAAGATTTTGCACAGTAGTCTGATTTAAAATATAATGGTTACAGCAAAGGAGGTGTGACGAAAACTTCTCTTTTCTGTTAACGTGTGGTGAGTTGTGGTGGTTTTGTACGTCAGCCTTGGCATCATTTGTAGACTGCAAGTACAACGGCCTGTTCAGCCACTACCACTGCATCAGAGTGGGCTGCTCGTTCGCGTTTCAGTATAAACACCAGATGTCGACTCATGTGCGCAAACACCTGCGCAAAATGCTTGGGCGGAGCTACAATGGGATAGGTGAGTGCGTTTTGCAAGTCTTCATCACATAACCTGCCAGTTTTCCAGTTACTTGTACCATCAGCACCAGGAAGCAATATATTTTAAAACGGATGGCTAAGGCACTGCGTATGGCGTACATCCTCAGAAAATTCCTACTTTTTCCCTGGTATCGCGCACTGGTGGCGTCAGAAAAGGTTCTGTTGTATAATGGCTTGTTGTTGCGGGCCTCGTATTTTCAGAAAATTTGCGGTTTGCTTGTTAAACCGTAGTAGTTACTTCAAGCAAGCAGTTGTCTTTTCATCACAACGAACAGCACGTTTAACAGAGCTTGCTTCATTGGCAGACATTCCCATGGAGCAAGGTGACGTCGATCACAGCAACGTCGATTCGGGCGACGACTCTCTACCGCTGATTGTGGACGAGGCTGACGAGTTGGAGCAGCGGCCAGGGGTCGCTGCCGACGACAGCAGCAGCAGCATGCCTTTGTACAGGGCGAATGCGAATCCGAACTCGTTTCATGAACTAAGTCGACCGCAACTAGCTTGGCTGGAACAACTCGCTAAAGGTAAACGTCACTACGGGACCCCCCCTTTTTTTACTGTTTCGGTGTGAGGCTTGCGCCATGCTCAGGTTACTCCTGAAGATAACGGTCCCCGCTTAAAATGTACGCCATGCCCTTTTTGTTGTGGGTAAGGTTCATGTGTTGTGGAGACGGTTCAATTCTACTTTGCTGGCGTGACCAAGAATGAGATTGATCACGCTGATGTCCCGTCGCCCTTACGTAAAGGCCAATCCACACTGAGGACGAGCCAGGAGTTGCCAGCTGCGCAATTCTTTGTTTGTTTTATTGCGTCCAGGAGCTGCCGTGCGGAGCCGTGCACGGCGCAGAATTCCCCGACGCAACAAAACAAACAAAGTATTACGCAGTTGGCAACTCCTGGCTCGTCCTCAAGTGCAGATTGGCGTTAAAACTCAACGCTGCGCCAGATACGAAGATAAATCTTTCGTGCACAAAAATACGGATTTGCATTGAGAATTTCGTAACTAATTCTCAATAATCTTCCAGGGTGAGTTGTGGACAGCAGGTCGCACTGTGGTGTGATAAACGTGCTGATGATATCCCGCGCATGTCCTTGTACGTGTACAGGATATGCGTTGTCAGACATATTATATGCCAGCCTAGAGATTAGCACCAAACTTGCGAAGGAGCTGTCATTATGCCATGTGTTGGATTTTATTTCTTTCAGCAGATTCTGTTTTCCAAGACTTAAAACAATAGTCATCAAATAGGTCAGCGTTCATTTCGCTGGGGTTGAGTTGTTTCGTTGAAGACTTCTCAACACAACCGGAATTTCTTTTAACTCATAACCCTGCGAATCAATGTCGAAATCACCGCTGATGTGTTTCATCTAACGTTGGGTGCAATCGATTTGGTTTCCAAGTCATTTTTTCTGTTTTAATAAATATTTCAAAAGCTGCTGGTACTGAATTTGCACACGGACCTAGTTTTGCAGTTGTCAAGTACGCGCTTGCTCTGGCTTTTCTCCGATGTGGCGTTTTGTTTACAAATGCGTAACAAGATACAATGTGGAAAGTGCTTACCCGTTGAGTGTTTTGGTCACGAACAGTCCTTTTTTTGTTATAGGCGGTTCAAAAAATTCTTTGGTGCCCTCTAATGGCGACATAGATTCCACTCGAACGAGTCCAACCTCAGGGATTGCTTCCACCAATCAGAATGATATGCATGGTGAGAAAGGTCTTAAAAAGCAGCTGTTAACTGCACAATAGTTGTTTCCGATACGACAGAACGAATGCTCACGATGCGACCTTTTGTTTTCGAAAAGGTCACTCTTCAGACGAAGGAGTTCTTGACTTGCGCGCCAACCAATTCGCAGACCAGCACGACTCGAACAGTAGCAGCAGCAGCAGCTTGAGTCAGAGTGAGTTTGTGTGTCTGAACCCGTTCCACTTGCTGACAGTCGTTTGTGATCTTCCTAATTATTGCGATTCGCTTAAAACCGTGCAGTGCAAAGTACGTTACTTTTTGCAACGCAGAACTGGAACAGTTTCAGCCACTCCATTCTGGGCGAGGGGAATCCCCGGAAGTAAGCCACGACAAAGAGATCCACTCGTTCCCACTTCCGTCTTGTCCGGAGCAAAATGTTGCGACGAGCGGGTAGGTCGTTTGCCGCCGGATAGTTTTGATTTCGCCAAAGCACACACGGAGTTGCGATGCCGATCATTCTTGACTTCGTCTGTAATCTCTTAACGTTGTTCCAGCAGCAACATGATCGCCAAGCCGATCGCTCTCGACGGTCCAACTCCCCTGTTCAACAAGTTTCGAATCAACAATGACGTGATCGACGGCTTCAAGCGCTTCGAGTCGTCGGACGGGTGCGGCGACCCACAGTGCACGTTCGCATTCAAGGTACCTCGAGTTCCTGTCAGAAACTTTATTTGACTTGTCGGCATGTTTTGCCAGATTGCTTTGTCATTTTTTCTTTTATCGAAAATCGACCTGCCCGACAAATACATCGCCGTCCGGTTGCGAAGTGACGCCATTTTTGGTTTCGTCCAGCGGTGCTGACCTCATGGTGACGTGACGCGGGCTGCTGTGCGTCATCAGAAACAAGCATGAAACGCAAGGACCGGGTGCTTGATGACGTCAGCAACATGCAAAACTCGTTCAGATCGCGAAGTCTTAATTGCTGGATGCCGTTTTGAAAAGTCGCTGACATATCCCCGAGTGTGTCCTTGCGCATTTGTAAGAAGTGCGCTGCCCGTACCTCCCGGCTTTCACTTTCTTCAACCTGACCCCCGAACTCTCGCCTCCCAGATACTCCGCATTTCCAACGACGAACGTTTCTCGTTCAGGTTTCTCACTACCACTGTACAAGGGAGGGTTGCAACTATCGCTTCACTGGCCGCACCCACATGTTCAAGCACCAGCAGCACCACGAGAGAGTGGCGGGGCTCGTGCGCGACGATTTCAAGCGCTTCAAAACCACACAGCAGTGCGATGTCGAGGGCTGCCCTTACACCGGCACGAGCACACACTTTCATTGCCTGCGTTGCTCCTTCAAGTGAGTGTGCCGTGCTTTCGCGATGTTTGTAGTAAATGCTCGATTGTGTTTATTATTATGACATTGTCGATTTTCGCACCTAATTAAAAAAAATTGCAATGCTTCAATGCCTAGAAGTCTTCAAATACTGCGTTTACATGGTCAGTTTTGCGTTGTCTTGTTACCATATATGGATAACGAGTGGTCCGGTTCTGAACGTGATTTGCTGTCAGCGCACTGGTCTCGTTCGCGCGGTACTAGGCTAGCACCTAGCACGGCTAGCATTCAGTGCCTGTCTCCAGATAAGATATGACGTTATTCTAACTGTGAGTGTGTTTAGTTCAGTTTTAGAAGTGTGATACCAACATAATCACTATGCAGTCGACAAGGCACGTCGGCGAGGATGGGTAGTTTTGCAATAGTTAGGCTTTGGGTTGGCAGGGTAAGGATTTCTTATTTTGAAGGCAAGAATCTTGACCAAATGTTCAAAAATCACCCCTGCTGAAAACCGTTTGTTTATGCATTTTGCATGTCTTTAAAGAAAATTGAGTGCAATGATTGTCTGGCATCAGTGGTGATGGAAGTAGAGGATACTACAGTAACTGAAATAAACTTTTTGAAATGTAGGCTATCTGCCAGCTTTAGATAACCCTTAATGTCCACAAATGAAACATTACTGAGATGCTTATTCATAATTAAGGCTGAAAGCTGTACACAGTATATGGCTCCAATACATATATATGTTTTGAATAGGCTACTGATCAACTGGGAGTGGCTTGGTAGTGTTAGGAATAGTTGTTTTGAAAGTAAGAACCCTTGTGTATTGCACTAATCTTCATAAATCAGGTTTGCAACAATAGGTAAACTTTCTTGCATCACTGGTAGTAGTAGTAAAAGATGGCCTATATAATTATTTCACTAGCTCCTTGAAAAAATGTCATAGGATATATTAATATAACAAATAGTAAATGTTTTGTATTCATCATGTGACATTAGTAGGCTATATGTTTAAGCATCAGTGTAAATTAAAGATTTTGACTGATGTGTCACCAGAAGTTCTACCTAGGCACTTGCAGACACATGCAATATTAAGCGGTAATCTCCAATATGTTTTTCAGCATTGTGCTTAGGAAACCTGCGTGAAATTTGTATGACTGTAACTTTGCACATGTGACATCAACGCATGCTGTAAACGTCAGTGCACGTCTGCTATGGATGGATTTTACAGTGTGCAGCATGATCCATAATTCACAGCACCAACTTCATGAATGGCATGAACAGAAATTGCCAAATTCGTGAAATCTGTACATCAGTGTACATGCTTTCCAACTCCATGCAACCCTTTGTTCACTAGGCTGCACAGTGGATGTTAACTGACGCGTCTGCCACACGTGAATGACTTTCAGACATGTAAACCGAACGGTATAATGACGTCAGAACAGGCTGTGTCGTTTTTGCGGACCGTCGCTTGACATGTAAACGTAGTAATAGTGTGGCATGTAGGTCTGATTGGCAATCAATTTCGTCACTTGTTTGGCATCAACCATTTTTGTTGATTTTGTTTGGTTTGCCTGCTTTGACAAAACCCGGCTGAGTTTCTTTGGTTCTGAACTCGCTTAACGACCCTAGTTCTGAAAAACGCTATTTTTCATTTCCAGATGCACTGACAGTGCGAAAGTTGGCACGCACCGGCGCCAGCACGTGAAAGCAGACACTCTCGAACAGTCGGGATTCGAAAGATTCCGCGGGAAAGAGGATTGCATGAGAGCAACCTGCAAGTACAGGTATGAGTGGCATCTGCAAGCACTCGGTCGCTCAGACAGGAGCCGCAGTAACAAAAAAACTCTTGTAGCTGCATCTCAACAACAGTCATTGCTCCTATGGCAAGGTGTGAATGGCCTTTGCATTAATCCCCGCTGTAGCGTAAGTTCGTGTTTTACACAACATTGTGTGTTATCCGGGCCGCGTATCGTTGAACCGATAAATTAGTTGCCACCTACCGATCCTTCACCCTGTGTACGCGTCACAGCAGTCCTTAGGTTTTACTTTGATGTCTGGTTGTGATGCTGTGTTTGTTCGTCCCGAACACGTATCACTGTCCAACTCTACAGAAAAAGTTTTATTGTTTGTTTGTTTATTTTATCACAGAACGCGCAACACGTCGCACTTCCACTGTCTTCAACCCGGATGCACGTACTCGGTGGTCGGTCTGTCCGGCATAGAACAGCATTACAACAAACACAAGAGGAGCTCGATGCTGGCGCAAGTTTGCGGCAAAGGAGGGTGAGTTTAAAATAAATAATTGCACTTCTGCAGCTCTTCTGGTGTGTGAGATCGAATGATGTTGCAAGAGTGTGTAGCGATTACTCAATCAGGGTTCCTACGGAGTCTTTGAAAGTATGAAAGAAAGTTTGGCCAATTTTTAGAAAAGTTTGGAAATAAATTTTTTGGTGTGCTAGTATGGAAAATGGAAATATTTTTCTAAACTGATATTTGTGATATGGTTGATAAGTTTACTTTAATTGTGTTAAATATTATCTGCCTGCATTCGACTTGGGTATATCATTCAGAACAGTGAAGTCTGGAAATGTATAATCAAAATTGCGTAGGAACCTTGTTGAATGCTAGATCTGATGAACGTCGACCAAACGTTCTTGTGAGCTTACCAGCGAACGTAATATATAAATATTCTTGCCACTTATTGCTGTATTTGGCGTGGCGTTAAACGCGACTCATGCATTCGCGTTCCAGACAAGAACTGAAGTTCACCCTCTACCAGCCTCCTGCTCCGCTCCCACCAGTCAGCAGCTCACCATACAGCGTTGTGAGCGCTGCAGCTTTCCCGCAGCTGAACGCGGAAGCGTTCGCGAAGATGCCGGCGCCGTGCAGTCCTGTGCCCGCAGACCCTGCGCCGGTCACGATCACGTCACCCGCGTTCAGCGCCAGCGCCGTCGTCGCCCCTCACGTCACTTCGTCGGCGATCCTGTCCATCCCGCCGGTCAGCGCCCCCATCGACCTGTCCGAGTCGCTTAATTTGTCGGCGAGTCGCGAACAACAGACCGTGGTGCCGAAGACCCTCGCCGGACTGCCGACCGGCGTCAGTCTGTCGTAAATCGCGCGCGTGGTGATCGCCTGTGGCGCACTGCTGGTCTTTGCTGACCAGACTGTAGTGGTTCGGTGCCAAAGTGACGCTGGTGCTTGATTGTCTTTCAAGTGGGCAGAATGGCTTCTGTGAAATTGCAGCCAAGTTTTGGTGCCGTCGAAGGCAACAACAGTGGCGATGGTTGTTGTTGTGACTGATTTTATCCTGTAACTTCATGATTTGTTTGTGTCTTTTATATAATTTTTTCTGGGTTTTACGACGAAGGTTTGTTTTAAAAACGCGCGCAGTTTCTTCACCGTGTATTTAGTGGGATTTTTTTCTGTCTTAATGCGTCTGGAAGTGCGGAGGCCGACGATGAGTAGTTGTTTGGAAAAAGTTATTTCTTTTTTGTTTCAAGCGGCACACATGTCTGCTCGTACGCGTGTCGCTTACCCGTCACTCGGGAAGACGGACGAGCAACTCTCGACTTCTTATAAAACTGTGCAAGTGAATTGAAGGCATACGTTCTTAGCTTAGCTTGCGTGCAGCCATGGTGGCAGCCGATCCACCCTTTCAGGTTTGTCATATATATATTTTCGTTTCCAATCCTGTGCTGGAAGTTTTCTATTAAGACGCTCTAAGCCTGCGTTCCGTGAACGTTCTTATCAATGTCCCGCTTGAATCTGTTCTTCACTACGGCGTTTTACAATAATTTATTCGTGGGTGTCACTTGCGGCCAGTCGCGTCACCGGCGCTTCTCGCTCAGCCATCGTTGACCTGGCGTGACGACGTGTTTTTACGCTTGCTTGTTTTTCTCTATATTTTCTACGGGTCCGCTTTCGCGATTCACGAACAATACTGTACACCTTCGCTTTTTCTTCTGTACAGGCGCGAATCAGTGTTTGTGCGTCGCGCGCCCAAAAAAACCTGCCCGCTTTAACGCGCCCGCGTGCGTTTTCGGCGTCTTGGTGACACGCCGGGATAAGCCATAGCAGCCTTCACCGCGCGCTTACTGTGTTAAACACTACAGCCAGCCCGGCCGTTGCCGCTCCGCTGTCCGCCTCCATATGTCAGGTCTATGACCGCGTCCGCATTGTATTTATTATTACCCCCTTTTTTTCTCTCGATTTTCCGTACTAAGCAGCATGCTTTCAAACTGTGCTTTGTGCAGCGGCGAGTTTTTAAGCCACTTGTTTGTTGTTTGGTTCGTACTTCGCTTTGATCTGACAGCAACGTTTTTCTTCGCTCGCGTGAGCTTCGCTGGCCGGAGCGATCAACGATACAGTTACAACCCCCCGCCCTCTTTGTCTCAGGTGCGCAGCATAGCCGAGTTTCCAAACTGTGATCGTTCCTTTCCTTGTCGCCATGTCTCGCGGCACTTCTACTAACCCCCTCAGCCACGCGTGTCCCGTTCGCTAATTCGAACCTTTTCGGCAGTCGACAGAAACTCACTTGACGCAAATCCAGGCCAGCTCCTGTTGATCGCTTGCGTTTTGAGGAAATACTCCGTTTGTCGATATCTCACGTCATTCAGGTACGTGACGTACACGGCCCGAGGTCGCGCGCGTCACTCGTGTTCCATCTTCAAGTTTTTTTGTTTTTGTTTTTTTTTCGTACCGACAGCGTGCTTCATTTACGTGCTTAAGGCGCAATGCCCAACGTACTAATTTGTGCTACATATCGATCTTACTGTGTGTCATTGTCATGTACTATTGATGTCGTTTATTATTAATGCTGTTGGAGGTTGGTGCGCCACTTCAAGGAACGTGCTTGAATCGTTGTGTGCGTAGTAAGCTTATTGCTGTAGTATATGGGTCTCTAAATCCGAAAAAAAATGCATGATGTTATTCTATGCATCTGTATATACGAAAAGCACTGGCAATAAATTGCATGTGTGATTGGGAACCTGTTTGCTATGCGTTCGCGTTGTCACAAGTTGTTCGGCCAGTAACAGGAAGCAGTTTCATGCACTCAGTGACTTGAAAATGAAGCAGCAGTACACGTTGGTTGGTCAACCCGCATTTGTTAAACGCTGCACTTTTAACATCAGAAGCATGGGCGTCGGAAGGGGGGGGGAAGGGGGTAGCCTTAGCCCCCCTGGATTTGAAATTTTTAGGAATAAAGGGTTGTTTTCTTGATTTCGAGTGGGAAAAAACAAATTTCACCACTTTTGCCCCCCCCCCTGGAAAAATTTTGGAAAAATCCCTTAGTGCCAGACGCGCAACCAGGGGGGGGGGCAATTGCCCCCCCGAAGTTTTCAAAACATTGCATAGGAATTTTGACATTTGTAGAAACTTTCAAAAAATAAAGATGAAATTTTATATTCTAATCATTTTTAAGAAATTTTATTG
>JGI24158J21664_10014265_pt1 | contig 10441 bp, 3 predicted proteins | sample Ectturendosymbi3_FD_21664 | JGI IMG/M metagenome (IMG submission 21664) | reverse complement strand
TGTTTTCCGCAGAATCATACGGTCGTACACGTTTTGTTCAGAACAGGGTAAGTCGGATGATTACTTACTGTAAAGTGATTCGCGCTTTAGGTTAAAAAAGTCGTAATGAGTAATTTTTTGTTTGATTTTGTTAAAACAGGGGAACGTTCAGGGCCGTATGCTACGTAAAGGGACAGAATGCGTTAGCAGGTTGTCGTCTGTGAATATGTTTTGCTTTGATGTTAGCATCCACACGGTAATCAATTGATGTTCAAACGAAGCAAGGGTAAATATTTGCTTATCGGATTAAAACCCGAGGTGGTGGGCATGCCTTTTCACAACGCAATCGGTTACAGATTGAAGCAATGGTGTGGTTCGTTTGTGCAACATCATCATAGGCTATGCGATGGTTGAAATAGTTTGTTAATGAGTGAAGTAACACTACACAAAGGAACAACAAAACTTACAGATAGCAAAAACATTCGGAGGAAATGGAAATTTAAACTGCTGATGAGATATATGTATCTAACATTCGAAGTTTGCGATGGTCCCTACTTTCGTTGAAAGAAGTCGTAAGATATGAAATGTTAACGATGACGTAAAAAAGCAGATAAATTTTGTTGAAATGCTGCTCTGCAAAAAATGATACAGTTAGATTAATTTTGTTACAGAGCGGGGTGAAACTTACTAACTGCAAAGTGTTTCGCGCTTACGTTAAAGCAATCGTAATGAGTAATTCCTTGTTCGCTTTTGTTAAAACTTGCTCTTTGCAATGGATCGCTGCATATATTGTGACGTGAACGTAAAGTGTTACACCATCCTCTGTCACGTGGCGTGACCGACGAAGGTCAGTCGGCTCCAGTTACGTGCATGTTTGTTTATAAGAATAAAAAATGACACGTTTGGGCATGTCCTTTTGCAACACAGTCCGTTACAAGCTGGAGCACAGGTGGAGTATTTGTTGAAAACGTGGCATTCCGTTTCTCCACAGTTGGAGCGGTGTGGTGACTAAAGAAACGTTGCAAGCTGTCTTTAAAATATGAAATTAATAATGAAAATAACTTTGCAGTGGTTGCTATGTTCATTAAAAGAAATCGTAACGAAATGTTAACGATGGTGTAGAAAGGTAGACAAATTTTGTTAAAAACGCTGCTCTAGAAAATGATACCGTTATATTAATTTTGTTACTGAACAAGGGTGAAACTGACTAACTGTAAAGTGTTTCGTGCTTTACGTTAAAGCAATCGTAATGAGTAATTGCCTGTTCGCTTTTGTTAAAACACGATAAAAGTTCAAGAAGAATGCTACGCAAAGGAGATTGATGAAGTTAGCAGGTTGTCGATGTGTTTTGCTTTGTTATATCCACATGGTTATTGAATGATGTTCAAGTGAAGTGATCTTGGCCGGTTGCGTGAATATTTGTTTATCGGATTAAAACTTGGCATGCCCTGGCACTCTCGACCTTCGACAGTCAGTGACAGGTTAGAGCATGATGTGGCCAGCTTAGACAAAACCTCAAAGTAACAAGTTAACTTAAAATATGTAATTAAAAATTGAAAAAATTAAAGTGAAAATGAAAAAAATATTATCATCGCGCAAAAATATGAAAAATATCAAAAACACAAAAAAATATTGAAAATATAGTTCGTGGAAGGGGGGTTGGGAAAACCCCCTCGCTAACCGATCTACCCGATCCCCGACCCGACTCCAAACTCCGTACAATTCCAGACCCTGGCCCTCTCCCTTTACTACTCGATTTCTTTGCGCAGCTCACGAACACGAATAAGTACTTGTCCACAGGATAGCAGCGGCATTTTCGTGTAGTAAAGAACAGTGCGTTGAGCTTAAACTTCGTTACAAAAAAACTCTGAACAGGCCGTGATGCAAGGTTTGACCTCTGATAAAGTTTACTGCACTCACAACAATCGACAACACATCTTTAAAATTTTCAGGGCATGTATGCCTAAAAATTTTGATGCTTCGTACCCCCAGGGGGTACGTGTACCCTGCTTAATCGCCACTGCAGTAGAGCTGTGCTCAGCGATAAACAGACTGAGTATAGCTTCAACCTCCACAAACTTTCTGAGTCTGGTCTTTGTAACTCAAAACTTTGTGCTATTCTCGTTTGGAACCACACAAAAGGTTCTTTGACCTTGCCAGGGTGCTTTTTGCTACCAGCATGCCTTTAAAGTCAACATGTTTCGCTATGATTTGTACAGTATTATTGCAAACTTCGCAACAGACTTTTCTTGAATCATCAGGATATGCACGGAGCCAAATTTTAAATAATGAATCTTGCAACCGCACCTGTCTGTCAAAAATTTAGGCAAGGTAGCTTTGGTTCACCAGGGAGTGTTTATCAGGAATTACTACTAACTGGCATAGCTGAACCACTTCGAAATATCATATATGTCGTGCAATAAAAACATATTCTACCAATGGAATGTAGTCATCAACGTGGTCAGGTCACTAAGCACAGATGCAAATCATTTAAGCTTCACCAAGCCACCTAGTTACTTGTTATTTTGACACAATTATCTGCTTGAAGCAGTTTCGTTGCGTCATAACAAAAATTCCAAAAAATTGAAAGCAAGTGTTTGTGACTAGTCCCTATGTTTGTGACTAGTCCCTATGTTTGTGACTAGTCCATATGTTTGTGACTAGTCCCTATGTTGCCCAATTTCAAGTTTCATTAAGAAGATAAAGTATTTTTTGATGTACAAGGTGCAAACGTTTTTATCTCGAAGAACTGTTGAAACATATTTTTGGTCAGGAATTTGTCACCTGCTGAAACCTGCCAAACGGTTTTTAAAATCCTGCTAGAAAAACAGCTAACAGCTAGACTGAAAATGTTACAGCAAACAGCGAGGGAATACTGCTAGATCTAGCAGCAAATCAGCAAAAATGGAAACACTGCTTGCAGTATCTCAGTTTAATTTTGTTGCGTTTACGCAACTGTTACAGACATTGCGCCAATGTTACGATTCCCAAGTGACTGAGCAATTGCACAATAATTCTCTCTTTTTCATAAAATGTCCGAAAGTAATTGCTTCTAACGTTACTAAAATATTTCAAATTATTTAACCTGGAAAATGATGCGGCCCGGTAACGAACTCCTCACGGACCGGCACCGGGCCGCGGCCTGGTGTTGCCGACCACTGCCCTAAGCGGCATTTTGCTTTTTGGTTGATTTTTCACCTACTTCTATTTTTGGCGCCAAACCTAGTAAGTGCGTCACACAGAAAGCAGAAGCTCGGAAAAGTCATAAAAGAAAGATCACCACTACAGTAAATCCCCCATGACTTGCAAAAAGTAAATCGTGACTTACGGACAAGTTTCGACAATAAATATCGCGAGCAATCAAAGCATGTAATCTGGTAATAAACGATGTCACTTTGTCAGAGTGTTCATATGTTGTGTTAACTGCGCTGATATCGACCAAACAGAGTGCAGGGCTCGTGGGTTGGTATTGGTTCTTAAATTATTTCGCTCCTCACTGATAAGTAGGGCAAGCAAAAGTCAATAAAGAAAAAACGTTTCTGCCTTTTACACACCAAGTTTCGCACTCATACCATGAGCGACTTCCAACAGGTCCAAAAAGTCAAAACTTATCATTAGGTCAAAATTCATCGGTAGGTCAAACTTATCTTGCAGCACAGTTTTTTTTTCTTCATCGATATTTTATTGAAACTACAACAGATATTGATATACCTTTGCATATTTCGTTGTAATTCAGTCATAACAGGTGGGTTTGTTGTGACATCTGGCATAATAATGTTTTTTTTCCCTGCTACTAGACAACTAAACATTATGTTGGCTATGCGTGGTACGGTAAGATACGTGGTCTCACAGTACTGCACTGATAAACGCTAAATACATTGGCTCAATCAATCAACTTTATGATGTTCTCAGGCTTGACTCTGCTTGTAGTTATCAGTATACTATCCCTACAGTTAACCATTTTTTTTGAAATTTCGAAGAATAGTGCATGAATATCCTAATGAGTTAACCATAACACCTAAGGCTGAATTATTTGCAGTTACAAACGCGGAAAAGTTATATGTCCAAATAAAGTCAAAATTTTACGTTTTTAGGTCAAAAAATTGGTTGCCCTACTGATAAGAGTTTAAATTCCTATTTTGGTCAAAACGGCGGTAAAAGCTGAAAAACAAATAGAATATATTTTTATCAGTCGATTGTTTATAAGTCTTCCCTTTCATAATCTTGCCGCTGGAAAATGCTCAGCCCAAATAAATTACAGTAAAAAGGTATAGATATTAAATGGAAGCATTTAAACCATATTGAAAAGTTTGCAAACGTTTGCAACACTGCTTTCTTTTCCGAAACAACAGCGACAATTCAAACATATCTCGAAATCTTTTAGAGTAAAAAAGTATCAAAATAAAAAATGCGTTTCTGCAGTCTGGACTGAAACATATTTTTTTTAAATTCCGGCAGGATCCATCTTCAAATACAAAGAGGATAAATTAAATATTTCATACTGACTTTGAACTTGAAACTTCAAAACGTTTTCTTCTTGGTTTGTTATGGCTCCTACGCATCAACATCGTTTTCAACCATGCATTTATTAACAATGCTTCAAAAATTTCTGAGTCAAAAAAAGTTATGATCATTGCACAAAAGCATGCTTATTCTTTGCAAAGAACATTTTAAAAGGATCAGGAGTAGTTTTATGTCTTTAGTTGAGCCTCCAAATAGTCTATGTATGTGGCAAAAGTTTTTTTCTGACGTGTGTTATTTTGGTTGTNAAGCATTAGGTTGGATAAAAATGAAACAGCTCTTCTGATTTGATGCTCTAAGCAAAACAAGATGGTCTGAGCGACATAGGAGGAAGCACAGTGCCAAAAAAAATTAATGTAACGAACACAGTGGTAGACAGTACTTTATAAAGAATTCATAAGGTTTTAATGTACTCGCCTAAACGTCCACTGAAACGCGTTTGACCTGGAGAGAAACATCTGTATTTTGTTGTCTTTTTCACAGCTGTTGTTTTTTTCAACAGGATCAGTTTCATTACTATATAATCTCCAGGTTGCACTCGGATAGATTTCATTTCATTGTTTTGGACTGAAAAAGATTTAGATCGAGTAATGCTTCACTAGAAGATGTGCTCCACCTCACAACTAATAATCCTTTTCGACTGCAGTTTAGGCCCAGCTTTTCTTGCGGACTTAGCTTACTTGTGTGTTTTCATCTACTGCTACAACTGCAATATTTCATCAGTAGAGACCACATGCATGCAGGTTTCTGAACATCTTAAGGAACGTACCGGCAAGGGGTTCGTAAAAAATGTTTTATCAACAATATCACGCTCTTTTCGTCGAAGTGAGCCTGGAATTTGTCTTTTTCTCTTTACATTTGCCTGGCTGCTATGATTGTGCCAAGGTAACAAACACATACTTTGAGCAAATGAACCTACTGCCTTACCCTAGATGGCGTTGCAGAGCAATTGCTCTGAGAAATTGCTCAGCAATGCCATCTAGGGTAAGGCAGTAGGTTCTGTTGCGGTATGCGGCTAAAATGAGTCAACCGTGCTACTGATGGTGTCACTTTCAACGGCGACATCACTGCTTTGTTCTTTTAAAAACATATTCAATATTTCAAGATAATTCCAAATTGTATGACAAAAATAGTGTGACTGATGGTGGTATGGGCTGTTTCATAATGCTTGTAACTTTATAGAATAGCCTCAGTCATGTGGTAATGCTGACTAGATATAAATATTTCTTTTGAACCACTCAAAAGGTTTCTCTTGACTGCCATTACAATGATTAGCTATGAAAAAATGTCACCGAATGTAGTGTAATTTTTTATGTTTAATTATCCAGTGATGTTGGCTGCTAGTGCGGTTTGATATCAAAATAAAAGTTTTGCTCTTTGAAAAACCACCAAAAAAAATTAGCACTTTTTTGTTTGTGAAATGCAATTTTATACCTTATTCTTCAATTCCATTGCTGCTTTTTTGCAGTCTAAAAATGATATATCTTGTCGTTCTGTTTGTTTTGTGCAAATGATTTGACAAGTTTTCTAACAGCTTTCTTGATATATTCACTTTTTTAAGGCTTTCTCATTATCATCCTTCAACTATTGCTGGAAGAAAGATATTGAAGTTATGCGATTCGATTTATGTGTGATTGGCAATATTGAAAGGAAAGAGAGGGAAAGTGACAGAAGGAAGGAGAAAAATGGAGTAGGGGAATAAGGAGTTCCTTTTTACCTCTTGCTGAAAAATTTTATGGAGAATAAACTTCTGCTATTATTTTTTTGAAAATGTAAAAACACGTTTGTCCGATCCCAAAAAATATTTTTTCGATGCTTTTTTTATTTAGAATAATACTTCAAGAATGCTTCTGCTATTTAAGAATACTTTCGTCTCCAGTTCAACACTATGAGCTTCAAGCTCGCTTAGCTTTTCGCTTCAAAAGCACATATGTTTTACTTGAAACTTGCGCGCCAATGCAGGACACTCCCACCTGCTGCCGCATATTGGATATTTATTTTCAACCAGGGCTGTAGTGCTAAAGAAAGAAGTGTGCGAACGCACCAAAAAAAACTAGTCATTTTCAACAATACTTCAAACTCATCTTTAACTGAGCAATTAGGGAAGTATTCACTTTCCATACACTGCAAACAAAAACATGAAAAAAGTGTGGGAACGTCGTTCCCGAGTGTTCCCGTCCCACTATACCCCTATTTTCAACGAATTTTAACATTTAATTGCTACCAACATTCTATAAGTGGAAGTGGGTGACGGCATCCTTTAGTGTTGCGTACCCTGATTTGTAACAGAACTGTTCTCAAAATATATTTGTAAAATTCTTCTATTGCGTGGTTGATCTCGTTTTCCTTACACTTTTTCTCCATTGAACGAGGATGTGAAACCAGCCCATGAGAGCAAGTATTCGTCATTTCTTCGGCTGTTGTTTTTGTTAAAGCGATGTATTGAATTTGCTGCATAATCATGCCTTAAGTCTTCCGGTGAGCAAATCCATTCGAGTGAGGTAATGCTTCGGGACAGAAACAGGCAGATAATTACCACGCTTGTTTAACATGTGGGCTTGTGCTGATATTATCTGCGTAATCCTTTTGCCACTTAAAAATTTTAAGATAATTTCTGCGAAAACATGGTCATCGCAACGCACCTCTCTTTGCCCTGTGACGTGTACTGCTCGGCTCGCCTTTTGTAATCCTCTAGAAAGCTTGAAATTTTTCTTTAGTCTTGGTTCCCGAATACGCTTTATATTTTGCCACCAACACTACCAAAGGTCATGGCAACTGCGTACCAAAATATACCGATTTTTCACCTCGGCAGAAAAAGATTGCTTTTGATGGTCGCTGGTCAGGTCAGATATTCTGTCGTAAGCGGCAAAAAAATTATGCGATCTTTTACATCACGTTTAGCAGCGTTGTCACGGGTGCCATCAGTAGTAATTCTGTTCGATCTAATTCCGACCATCTGATTAGGTTTTATAGGAACATTTTCCGTGGTTTCAACACGTAAGATGTATGTGAGTTTGGAAAAAGTTTTGTGTAAAGGCAGCAGTTTGATATGAATGGCCAAATCTTTTTCATTCTCTGAATTCCCTTTACACTGCATATTGTTTGCATTACACCTTGCCCGTTTCAAAATAAGAGATGCTCTTGAAATGAATTAAACTTTTGCAGTAGATGGGTGAATTCACTCCCTGCCTGGTGAGGAGGACTTACTGAACATGGGTGTCCGAAGGGGTGTGGCAAAACGGGCGTTTGTCCCCTGGAAATTGGGACTTAGAACCAAAAATTTCTAGAAAACCTGAAGTCAACACCTTATTTGCGATTTTTTGATTTAATTCTTGCAATGGCAGTTTATTTGCCGGTGTGACACTCACACTGCACAAGAGCTAGGTTCACTGTTCTGGTGTCATGCAGTGATGAGCTTGCGGTTCACTAAATCTGCTCCTTTGCTTGCAGAGGCAGGGTGCGAAACTTGGGAGCGGATTGTTCCACTATTGGTCCTTATTGCATAACAATAGCATGACAATAAATTCAAAGGTTGACGTCAAGTTACGGCTGTACGCGTTTTTACGCATGTGGCTGTTCAACGCACACATCTTTGGAAGTTAATGCAGCGAGACAGTGACTGTTGATACTGTAGCAGTAATCCACGTAGTTGTACAGTATAAGGTGTGAAAAGAAAAGAATTATGAGTAAAAAAGTATCATTGCTGCCAACAAAGCGCATTTTTTGCGACTGTTGCCGTAATATGGGGCAATTTCTTTGCTGTGTAGAAAGGGTAAAGCGTTTTGTTAACGTCCATTTGCACTGCATCAACAGTAACCTGAAAAAGATAAGAAAACTGGCGACTTTGCCCCCTGGAAAAATTTCTGCGGACTACCATGTTATTGAAGACGCCGAATAGCAGAAAGCTACTCTTAAGCATTGCGTATGGACGATTTTAAGTATGAAAACCCCGAATAGAAGTCTATCTGAAGCCAACGAAAGTATCTAAAAATAGAGCTAAGAAAACGGGAAACATCCTTATGTAACTTAGCTTATACCAAGCGAATCCTTAGCAAAAAATTTACACTAGTTGAAACAAACGCATTTGAAGACTTTTCCTTTGTTTTTAGTTTTGACCTTCGTTTCTGGCGTTAAAGTGAAAAACACCACTTCGAAGGTTTTCTAAAATTTTTTACGAACAAAAATATTGAAACAGTTTCCATAAAATAACACAAAACCGCTTTTCGCTTTTTATTATCAATTAAAAGAACCAAAAAACAATCTTTCACCAATTCTTTAAAACAAGATTACACAAAATGTACAACTGTACAAGAATGGTGTAATTGAAACAGTTGTAATAATAACAATTTATGCATAATTAAAAAGTGTTTTGATGCATAAAAGCAGAAAGTGTGACTATGATCGTATTCCAAAGAGTGAAAACAAAAATTTACATCAAGACAGTACTTGACAACATTTTACGTGTTATTTTTTATAAACAAACGTGAAAGCATACTGTAGCATTCAAAAGCTATATGTCGATAGTTCGTAAAAAGCGGTTATGTAAAAATTTTCGCTTAAAATCCTTACAAATGCTAGAAAGAATAGATGAACGAAAAGCCAAAGCGAGTGCTTAGCAGAATACTGTAGAAACAGAAAGACAGCAGAAAGATAAAGAAAAAAGCCCTAAAACGTGTGACGAAGCCAAAGCAATCTGAAGCAGCTTCATTGGAAATGACATCCTTCACCGAAGAGATCCCAGTAGAGTGGAGGCAGATCATTACGTTTCGGGAATCGACGCACGACTTCAAATATCTGCAGGGGTGAAGCAGAAATATCATGTTCGCTCTTTTCCGAGCGCTTCTTGAAAACTTGAAATGATTTCTTGTATGACTCAGCAGTTCTTCTGTCGCGCGGACGAACATATCGCTCAGTGCGCGATGAACCACTGCCTCTGCCTCCGTGCTGCGCTTTGACTTTTGGAGCTTTCTCCCACAGATCGTAACAAACGTACACTGTATCAACGAGGTCTCGCCTGGAAAAAAGAAATTTTGTGGTCTTGAAACACCGCCGCGATCCTGTCAAAGTTAATCCGCAGAGCTTGATTTCAATTCAAAAAGAGCAGCCAAAAGAGCTAAATGCTTCAATTTTAATAAAAGGCAAATTTTTGGAAATTTCATAAAGATGCTATTATAACCGATCACCAGTAGCGCAGCCTGCCCAAATTCTTTTAGGAGCCAATAGGGATGCAGTGGGGCGGGAACGCGTGGGAACGGCGTTCCCACACCTTTTTCATGTTTTGCTTTAAAATGAGTTCGAAGCTGTTTGAAAATGGCTGTTTTTTTGGGTGCATTCCCACACCTATTTTGTTAGCGCTGCATCAATTGGGGCCAAATATGTTGACTTTAAGCGAGAAACAGTATTTGAATTTTTTGGGGGTCATGGCCTTCTTGCTCTCCCTGGCTACGCCTGTACGCCGCTTACCATGAAAAAATCCATGTTTATGTCTGTAGATAAGTGATGTACGTTTGGTAAGCAAATTGTAAATAAAAACATAAAAAGGCATAAGTCGCAGTTGCTTCATCGTATTGGGCAAAAGCGTTCTTTTCCTGAGGTTGAATAACCTTTTATGCGATATGTCTCGTTCGCAGTGCGTCAAAGCTACAAGTCATTACCTTATCTTGACCTGAATTTGTAGTTACATATACATACTTATTTATTTAACGACGACGAGCGGCAGGCCGGAGCCTGAATGTACTCTATGTCGCGTCATGTCGAGCGAACCAATGCAAGACGAACAGTTAACGGGAGATTGCAAACAGACGACAAACAATTAACAAAATATTGCAGGCACGAGTAGACACCGATTGCTAAACTGCAAGCATATAACAAATTATACAACGAGGAAAAAAAAGTGAAATGGAGAATTAATTGCGGAATAATAAACGAGTTACTATAATAG
>JGI24158J21664_10014264_pt1 | contig 10442 bp, 9 predicted proteins | sample Ectturendosymbi3_FD_21664 | JGI IMG/M metagenome (IMG submission 21664) | reverse complement strand
TACGCGAAATGTGCTGAAATGCATTGGAGGAATTAATTCATCTGCAGTTTGAAAGTTGATCACTGAAGTTCTGGAGCACTACAGTCAGTGGCGTATCTGGGGCATGGCAGGCATGGCACGTGCCATCGGCGCCACTTTGATGGGGGGACACAAAAAGTGCTTGGCAAAAATTAAAATCCTTATGCATAGTTTCTTGAACATTTTTTTGCGCCCCATGTCAGGGACGGAACAAGGTTAGATGGTGCACGGGACAATAAGCAAGTTTGGGGTTTGGCGCCCCCATGTTCGAACTTGAGGTCTTTCGGAAGAAATGTAGGCCTAATGGATTGAGGGCTTGTTGGGCCTTTTCGGCGCCCCACGCAGTGGCTCTGCGCCACCATAGGTGATTCGGGGCCCAGGAATTTTTTCCGCCCTTGACCCCCTCATTACGCCCCTGCCCCATGCATTCATAAACTGCAAAGCTGCATCAACACCGCGTCCCTACCTAAAGCATTAAGTTGGGCGTGTTAAGCCAGCACCACTAAGCATTATGACAAAACTGTGGTATTGTGACATGCCATAACACGTGGGTCAGACATTGTGACAGAACAGGAACGCTCGCTTGCCATATCTACGAGCCCTCGTCCTTCTCACGCTATAAGAAAGGACACGTCAGTCCGTACTGCTGCATTTCAGGCAAGAAGATATAAGTCAGAATCTGGCTGAGACGAATTTAAGTCCATGGTTGTGGCTGTCAGAATTTGACTGTTACGCAAATAACTGCTATTGAGGTCCTACAGATTTACAAATGACTTAAACTACTGCGGCCCACTCCGACTTTATGAAGCTTCTTCAATGGAACTAGTGTCCAATAAATAGGCTGAATATAATGCCCCAGTCCAGATACTAAGGAAGAGAATGTTAGTTAGTCTTCGAAAAATTAGCAGTTAGTATCGTTGTCGTACTAGTTGAGCAAAAATGTTAACTCATGCAAGAGATTTGTTAGTCATGTTTAGAGCTAGATTTTTCTGTCCAAATATGGCTTTCTGTTCGATATCCAAGCCAAGGCCTTATGAAAAGGTCCTGAATGTGAAAAACTAAAATCTACGTGTGACAACTTGGGAGCTGTATACAGTTCAGACGCAGATGGCAAGCAATTATACGAGAAGAGTTTACATTGCAAAATGCTGGTTTCAAGTGGTGTAACTACGTTACCGCTTCCTGAAGTCCTCCTGACATTCGTCGAATTGCTTTGCAAACAATGCTGACGATGGCAGTTATACAGTATTTACTGCAAGCTGCAAACGATCTTTCAGTAAACTGAAACTATTCCTTTCATACCTCCGGGCGTAGGCGTACGAGGCGGGGGTGAGGAGAGGTCCCGCCCACCCCCCACCGGCTTGGAAAATTTCAGGGCAAGCGCAAGTTGCTCAAAAATCCTGAATGATAAAAAATATATATTCAATACAATGAATTCATGGCACACTCTGTTTTTCAGAGCAAGCGCAAGTTGCTCAAAAATCCTGAATGTAAAAAGTTTGTATCAGGGCAAACAGTTTATTTTCAGGACAAATTGTTATTTTCAGAGCAAATTTTTTCCGAACCCCAGTAAAATATCTTCCCGTAAGCCTATGCCTCCGCGCCTCATTGATTAACAATAAGTCAGGAAAGGTTATCTGGTATAGCTTTGATGAGAATAGAATTGGAATAGAAACAGCAAAAGCTTACTTCAGTGAAATCATAGACGAGTTTCTTTCGATAAAGTAACGGGAAGTGTTGTTTTGTTTTAATTAGCATTTTTCTCTAATCTAACCTGGAAAAGGCTGGATATGTTAAGTCTCGATGGAATTGTGTTCTTTCGAACAGAAGTGATACATAACTCGCATTAAATATTTTATTGCACAATTCGGATTGAATGTCTTGCGTTTCAAAAGAAATTGTCGTTTGCAGTTGCAATATGTTGTTTGATTTTTTGTAAGATACACAATTTTTTCAGGCAACACTATGTACGCTTATAGACTACGACAAGCTTATTATTTGAATGTTTTGATGTTCATCAATAATAAAACTAAATGAGTATAGATGTATGTTGTAGTCGTTATGGATAATGCTAAAAAGTTTAAAGCAAAAATAAACACAAATATTTTCCGTTTTAAAACTTTTATTCTCTTTATGGTTTATCTTTTGCAAAAATTGTGCCTATATTTAATATTTTAATTGTTAGAAAGGGCGCGCATTTAAATTTTGCCATGAGCGCCACTTTCCATAGATACGCCACTGACTACAGTAATTAGGAAACGGCTTTCTGCTGTAAATATTTATAGTTTACTATCGTTTTTTGTGGTTTTGTTGTTGTGTCTGCAGTGGCAGATGTCTTTGGTTCTCACTGAGCCTGTAGTTTGTCATTGTGTCGCTCGTTAAAATTCATCGGATGACTATATTTGTTGCTAAGTTATTTTTGTAGCTTCCCATTTCTCGACAGTTGATGCGGATTCGGCTGTCTTTAAATGAGTTACTTAGCTTAAGCAGATATTGTACAAAAATTAAACTTAACAACACTGTATATGCAACGGTAAGTTTATTATTGTCACATGGGACATGCATTCGCACTGGGGTGAATGGGAATGCAGCAATCGATGGCAGGGGCGAACGAAACCGAGAAAGGTTAAGAAGCACTGCTCTAGACCATCCCAGTAAATTTTCCATCAATCAAGTTGCTTGAGGTCTGCGGTTTTCACATTGACAAAGCCAAAACCTTTGACGTATTCGTCAAGCGCGCAAGACTGCCCTGCTTGCAAGTTACCGCTCACTACAGTTGTCTTCTGCAAATGTTTTCTGTAACCAGGGAAAGCTTAAGCATACCAATTGTTGGAGGAGTGCATTGTTATACGATGTTTAACCGTGGAGGAAATTGACGACAAGCTTGTCAGGTTCTCCAAACGCTCTTCCTTAGGAAAAATCCTGACTGCAGAAGCAACATCCGAGTTTGCTGCTGAATTGCTGATGTTTGTCTGCGTGTGTTGCCGAGAATGTCGTATGTTGCTGAGTTGCTGATGGAATGTTATCGTATTGCAAAACTCTGTTAGACTCCTCGGTCATCAGGGGTGTTATCGAGTTACAAAACAACTCAACAACGGTTAACCTTGAATGCCCAGTTTACGAGAGTTCATTGAAACATTATCTTACATCCGGATATGAGCTACAACTAGAACGGAACACTGAGCAATGAAGTGAACATGTACATAACTTGTGATAATTTTCTTGAGAAGCATTCAAATAAATAGCATACTTTTGCAACAGCTGTATTATAAACTTGCGAAATCTTGGTTTGTTTCACGAATTGCTAGACTGTGCTACGTTTCTGCTTAGAGAAATTATTTTTGAAAATGTAAAACTTTGATGGAGTTCAGAAAAACTTTCATTTTACAGGTGTGGATAAGTGCTCTTGACAAGTGGAACGAGATTTGTTAATTCTATCATATTTTAAACTATCCAAGTTTTGCTGAAGTTTTTGTTTAATTGGTTCCGTGTTGACCTAATCGTTCAATTTGCCCACATCTATTGTATATCGCAATGACAAATTCTGATTCGCAATAAAAAATGAGGAAAGTCTCATATCGCAATGACGAAAGCCTGACTAATTTTTCATTTGTCGTTTCAAAAAATGATCACATACTTCCAGCATGCCGACGTTCTATCAAATTGAAATACATCTGGCGACTTTTATTACCGAGTAACAATACAGCGACTGACATTTTTCTGCGGCTAATCTAAAAATATCGAAACACGGACAACAAAATAATTATTCCATGATAAATCCTTTAATGAAAAACGTTAATACTAAAATAACATTTTTCTATTCTTAAATAAAAATCAAGGTGTTTTTAATCTTGGAAAGAAACAAATTTCGATACATAAAAACAGAAGCACAAAAAGTTTAAAGTAAACTAAAATTAAGAGTCGCTACAATTCAAACAAACACATATTGCAAACGTTAAAAACGTCACTGCATTATTAGGAAAATTTGTTGAATTGGCAAACGTCTGCACTGCGGACATTACCGCTGTGGCTGTTGTTTTCGTTAAACGAAGAAACGTTGGATTAAAATTTGGCAAGTATTTGAAAACAGAAGTATTTTAGATCATGTCGCGTAGAAAAAAATATTTAATGAGCATTGGTATCTATTTCAAGTTTTGAACGTTGTTATTTTGCCGAGAGGTCCTGATTACGGAAATCTAACCCCAAGTGAATCAAACAAAAAAACGTTTACAAGTTTACGTAATGGCACGCTTAAAATCAAGGGTAAACATTTCGTTTGAGTCTATGTTTTATGTAAGAGTTTGTTTGCTTTTTTCCCATTTCCAAGTAAACTCCACCTTTTGATTTTCACCAAGACAAACATTCACCCAGTCAACTTAAGGGAACCGAAAGCGTAAAATGATAAATATTTTCACGACGTTTCTTGATCGTAGCACCATTTCGTCGATTTACATTAAAATAGATCATGAAAAATTATAAATTTATAGGTGAGTGAATTCAGCAACAACAGACCCTTTCTTAAAAGTGAACCAGTGAAAGTCGCCAAGGAGCTCGTTCCTGGTGTTGATAAGGGTTGAAAAGACTTTTGTGTGTAACAAAAATTTTTCAGAAGTGCAGGGTAGACAGCAAGCTTTTGTTTCCCAACCAAAATGTGCCCTTCGCGTGAAAGTAAGCCAACAAAGACATGGCACATTTTGCTAAATACCTTGCACCTTTGCCACTTTTCTGCGAAAACAAAGAAACTTTTGCAAGCTGAAACGTGCATCTGCTATGCTGAAACTTGGGTTGGAGTGCACCTGCGTCACCTTCACCACAAAAAGATCGGGTTTTGCGGTGGACATAACCCTGAACACTGTTGTGCGATGTCGAGCGTGGCTGGAAAGGAGTTGCGAGGGAAACACAGACGAACCACCAGTGCTCGTCGATCGAAAAAACATTCCATCTTTAAGAACATTGCAGGCGACTGGTAGAAATGAAACTGTCACAGCCTTCAAAGTAAAAGACCTTTCGTGTGGGCCCAACCTAATTTAATGGCTCGCTTTGAACGCGCACCACCATTTCCTGGAAGCATAAACGCAACATCAAGTGATTACTTTCGGACATTTGCACCCCCCGAAAAAGTAAAAGAAACAACAGCTTGCAACAAGTTGGATAACTGCAAAGCAAGTTATGAAGATTTTTAGTGCGCTATACTATTAACGAAAAGTAAACTCATTGCCCGCGCTGTCCAAGCGTGCCTTGCAATTTTGCTCGTTTCCTTCTAAAATGTTCTCTACTTCTTTGTAACATCTTTTTCGCCAACTTTCCAACAAATCAACAAGTATTTGTTAGCATTTAGGACGAACACTATCAGCGTAAGCTTGATGTAAAAGCCAGAAAGACGTTTAGAACTTCAGTTCACTNTATAATAAACTTCAACGCAAAATCCTAGTCTTGACATCGNTCCTTGCTCACATCCGTAGGAACGAATCAAACAGCTGCTGAAACCAGTGTTTTTAGATACCAATATGCAAAGGCTTATTAAGAACCAGCCTGTAGAGTCGAATTCCAGAACCATCAGTGCCGAAGAGGACGCACTAACCACCCGGCCACGAGATGGTTCCTTCGTTGCTGAGGAACGAGTCACTTCGTGAGTAATGAAGCGCGAACGCAAGTACAAGAAATATTTATGAACACATAAGCACATACGAAGAGTGCGCAAGTTCACAACACAAAAGACGCCAAATGAGAGCTTTGCTTAAGGTGATGCATAAGCTACTTATGCCTCAGGATGTCCGCTGGCCTCCGTGAAGTCCTTACTATTATAGAATAAATTCAGAACGGACTTGAGAGAGACTTTTTCGCAGCTTTCTTCACACAGTGCGTCTGGCAAGAAGGCTACAGTACCAGTCTACAAGTCCTGGCTTAGAGTCTCATTCCAGACCTACCTGCACCGAACCGGGCGCACTAGCCACTGAGACCACGGGATGGTCAGATATACCATATTCAACAATATTTTGAAAAAGAATTTTGCGCCTTGAAATAGATTTTCTTTGGTCTTTTCGTAAACTTTGACATTACAGTTGCTCGGATTAGAGTCTGAGCCTCCGTTATGACCTCATCTGACATTGCGTTAAAAATCGACGCTGCATTAAACACCGGTGTATCGGATGCCTTACGTATTACCTCGAAAGTTTCCTACCTTCAAAGTTAAATATTTGATCACGGTTTGTGGATTGTGGTTACCTGACTCATCTTGAAGGTACTGAGTAAAGCGAAACTACAAGGAAAGAACAATACCCGTCATCTGCTGATAGTAAATCTATTACTGACATTGTTGACCACATTCGCAGTGCCATCCAAGTATGGACTATGAGTGTGGGATTTCTTTCTGATCGCATCAAATGTAACGTTTTGTTTTTTTATGAAACTCGAAATGCAAATATCGGCTCACACGCACGTTTCCAGCTTTGAACAGGAAGCTTACCTTCGGAGACTGCATCACGATCAAAAGAAAGACGAATCTACTGAAAAGCTTGATTGTTAGAAACTGACCTGCTTTTCCTTTTCGCGGAAGTCTCCCTGTTCCGTAACAGAACTCTGTCGCAAGTGACGCTTGAGCGGTTCTGCAGGCGGTGACATGCGCAACACTTTGTTGTTTATTGTTCAACGCCTTCACACCCACACGCAACGGAGTAGAACACACGCGGCACTGACAAGGAACATACAGATATACGAAAAAACACGAACATATGTGGCGGCAAAAAGCATACGCATAGGTGGAGCTAACACGGTTACTTTGAAGGAAAACAAGCATAGGTATGTCGCACTAGCAAGGAGCACACACGTATGATGACGCCCAAACGGTTGCTATGATGTTCAGAGCCACTGCATAGTGCTGTTACAAGTTCCAGGTAGTCGGATTCATACTGGGGGAGTAGCAGGCTGCGAAGGACCGAGGGTCATTTGAGTTGCAGATCACCACAGAGCGAAGCTACTTATAGCCTGAAGTTGGTTAGTACATAGGTGTAGGACTAGGAGCAGGCACATTTTTGGGGGTGCGAAGGATTTTTGCCCGAATTTTCCTGAATGTGCCCGAAAAAGTTTTCTGCGGCAAAGTCTCCCCTACACTTTTTCACTCACAAACTGACAAAAAATCAAATTCAGACGAGTTTAATCATTCAATCTCACTGAGCACACAAATAGAACAAAGATGTCAGGTATCTGTACCCACATTTTCAGAGATTTTGCCGTGATTTTTGATAAATCATATGCCCTACACCCCCAGCTCCTACACCACTGGGTTAGTAAGAGTAAGTAAAAGTCTATTAGTCTGATTACAAGGTTTTATGCCATCTAGATGTTTATTTTTATTTTTACAGGTCAGGCTTACTTTGTTGGTTTTCACAAGTTTGTTAGTTCATTTTACATCAAAGAACCTTTTTGCTGATGATATGTCTCGTTATTTTAGCAAAATCCTATGCCTCTGATTAGTGCAGTTTTAGCAGAAAATTATGCTGTTCAAAACGGAACAGTTGTGGTATTTTTCAAAAATCAAAACAGTTTTATATTATTTAAAGCTGAACTCTATGTTCTGAACTTCCAACAGGGTTTTAATATTTGTTGTAATATTGAAACGGTTGGATAACAGTTTAGGTTTAGGAGAATGTCGAAATCGTCCTCAGAAACGTGTATGTTTTTTACAAAAAAATTACGCTTTCAAATCATTTTTTTCATCAAACCGTGATTTCGAGAGTTGTTTGTCCCACAACCAGGAAAATACGATTCGAGTTTGCAACTTTTGCAGGAACAACATATCTGAAAGTTTAAATTGAGCAGGGCCTATGTTTCGAAGTGAGTTTGTGGCATAAAGAAATTGTCTTGTTAAGTTTTGACTATTAATATGTTATAAATCGTTGGATTTTGTGCGAAAAGTGGATTCTTGTCCAAGAAAACGTTAGTCACAATTGCAATTGCAACGGCCATCTCCAAGCGATGTCCGTTCTGTGGCGGAAGCCGCGCAAGCAAGGAAAAGACAGAGTCTAAAAGCATAACATCCCCAGTGGTGCAGAATCCATTGGGGGTTTGGAGCGTTCTTTTGGCCGAGCTGGAAAGATCGGTGAAAGTTCGCAATTATGTCTTCGTTCCAAGCCCAAATTTTTCCGAGAAACCAGTGAAGCGACTGCTTCGAATGGTGGATATGCGAGGCAATGGTCACGTGAGCAGTTCAATGCCCAACGACTTTCGCAACAGCGTGGAAGGGTAATGGATGACGATGAAGCGTAAGACCGCCACCAAGCAACCGAATGGTTTGATCCGACGGTCCAAATAGATAGGACAAAACTTAGCTTCGAAGGAAGAGAGTGATTTAACGGGTCATTTCCAAGCGATGCCCATTCCATGGCGGAAAACGCGCAAGCAAGGAAAAGACAGAGTCTAAGCCTAACATCCACAGTGGCGCAGAAGCCATTGGATCGTTACTTTGGCCGTGTTGGAAAGCGCGGTGGAAGTTTACATTCATTTCTTCGTTCGAAGCCCAAATCTTTCCGAGTTCGGGACCAATGAAGTGACCATTTCACAAAAGACTCAAATGTTGAGAAAATCAAGTTGCCGCACTTAGAAAAACTTGAAAAACTTTAAGTCAAACTACCGAAAGTTGAAAACTGTGACCGTGCATTATGTCTAACGTCTTCTTATCTTGAAGTGAGCAATTACTACCTTGCCTAGGAAAAATACCTTGCCTAGTGGGCAATTAACAATTACCCTGCCTTGTGGGCAATTTGCCTAGTGGCAAGTAGTTAAAACCTAGTGGGCAATTAGTACCTATGGATTCTATTTGAATAAGTTTCATGTATTGCTGTATTTAATACCCTGTACTAGAGGGAACTGCGTGCCATTTGAAAAGTCCATGTAGATTTTGTCTGATCTTGCGTTGTTGTCAGGGTTGCGGAGCGGAGGCGTAAGGAGTCGGAGGTTTTTGAATGGAGTCGCAGTCGGATTCTTAACAACACTGAGGGTCGGAGTCTGAGTCGGATTTTTTTGTCCGACTCCGACTCCCGATGTTCAGTTGGATCATTTTTTACATCACACTCCTAAATTGGGACTTCCTGTTGAAATAGTACAATTTCTTTTGAAACTTTTGTTGAAACAGAGATTTCTTGCTGTGCACCACGATTTCCATTGATTTTAACAGCCAAATTTCATTCTCTTTATGTTAAGGAGTTGGAGTCGGAAGTCGGAGTCGGATATTTTACCTTCGACTCCGCAACCCTGGTTGTTGTGATGCAACAATGAGAATCCACGGCTTTGCCAGCTAACCTGGGGGTTCGGGTTGATTGTTTTATGACTCTAGGGCACTTAACAGGAAAAAGTTTGAGAACCCCTGCCTTAGTGTGTGATGGAGGGTGTACAAAATGGTACCACTATGCCTGCGTCGGAATGCCACCTGAACAATATCAGGTATATCACGAAGACTACAGCTGAGATAACACACTGAAATGGTTATACCATAGTTGCCAGGATCAAGATAAGAGAATCGTTCAAAAAGAAACGCCTATAACGTGGGGCAAGATGAAAGACAAAAAGTCAGAGAAAGTCTAAATTGGGCATATAGAAAAATTGTAAGATGGAAAAGAATTATATGCAAATTTTAAGAGAAAAAGCTGGAAAAACACTAATTGCCGAAGTGTCTCGTCTTATAGGACTTTCCAACTGCAGTAAAAAATGGGTGCCACTAGAAATCCACATGCTGCAAGTATTTCTTCTGCTAGTTCTCCAGAAGCCATTAATGAAATCAAAAAACAGGGAACATGTAAAATACATAAACAAGAGAATGGAATGGTGGAAACAGCGAAAGCTACAAGAACTTATCTCGGAGAGTGAAGCTATTAAAACAAAACTAAACAAATCAGCCAAAAACAAAAAACAATCAGACCGGAAAGCTTTCTGTAGACTAATGCTACAAGGACAAGTGAAAAGGCCCACAAATTTGTGGATACTACAAATGCTATTGATGGAAAACATGACATTACTGGAGACGTCAAAAAGATTGAAGCTAAAAAACAGCACCTAAAAGCAGAGAAAATAAAGCAATCTGACATAATCGACACCCCCGCAACAGCAACAGAGAATGTCATCTTTTAAAACATCGGTCCCAAACGCCCGGCCCACGGGACAGATACGACCCGCGAAGGGTTCCAATTCGGCCCGCGAGCCGATATAATCTTATCATGCGTTTAAACTGTTTTGTATTGATTTGAACTATTGTAACCAAGGTTGTGGAGTCGGTGTCGCAAGGAGTCGGGGGTTTTTGGGTGGAGTCGGAGTCGGATTCTTAATAACACTCGAAGTCGGATTTTTTCATCCGACTCCGGAAGTCCAATTGAATCATTTATTACATCGCACTCCTAAGTTACGAATCCTAACTAGTGCTTGTTGAAATGGTA
>JGI24158J21664_10014263_pt1 | contig 10442 bp, 6 predicted proteins | sample Ectturendosymbi3_FD_21664 | JGI IMG/M metagenome (IMG submission 21664) | reverse complement strand
TGACATATTATTTCTGATTTGAGGACAAACAGTTGCAGATTATAAAATGTTATCTTTTCACCTTTCAATAAATGTAATCATCATTGTGGTATCATTTAAATCCTGGATTTGTGCCCAATCGCTTTGTTTCAACAATTGTGAAACACCCTGTGTTTGTATCAGTAAAGACAATTACCGTAAAGTGTCTTCTCTGGGAGAACACAACAGGCAAGGAACTTCACCCCATTGAGTGCAAGCAAGGTAACTACAGAGTTTGCCTATAATGGAACTTCGTGGGATTGCATAATGAACGTTATTACCGAATTGACGTTTCAAGCGAATTGAAATGCACGTAAAAGATGCCATCGGGATCGCACAAAATGTAACATTATAGGCGAATTGACGTTACAGACGAAGCCGTTATAAACGAATTCAACTGTACAAAACAGATTTATGAGAGGTTTCAGAACCCGTTCGGATTGAACTAAAAAGTTAGTTTCAGGGGAAATTGTTATTTTCAGGGCAATATTTCCGCCCCTCCTCAGTAAAATGCCTTCCCGTACGCCTATGATAGGCGTTGCATTTCTAATAATACTAAAATGTTACCATTACATATGTTTTCCTATTGAGTAAAGTCGCGGCTGCTTGCTGGGTATTAACTTTTTGTGATACATACACTATGTAATTTGTAAGATGTTTGTGAGCGTTGACCTTACACTGAGAACACTTTTGGCTTCTGTGTTTTGTTTTTATCTCGTTTTGAACTCATGCTTTGTGCTTCGCCTGTCCTATTGAATTTGACAGTCATCAAATGTAGGCTGGGCTTGATTAAGTGACTGCTTTGGCCATCTTTCGCCCTACCTGTGCTGATTGTTTTAAGCTTTGTTGATTGAAATGTGTTCTATTGCTGTGTACTTACAGTGCAAACATGACTTGACTTGACGTGATAGGCCGATGATAAACAGCATGAAGACAAGTTTTGCACAGAAGCAAAGTATTGTCAAAACACCCTCAGTTAAATACGAAGTAAGGCCAGTATAAACACGTTTTCCCCAGTGAAGCTCGCGAGAAACTGTTCGAGCTGATTTAACTAACATATAGAGTTTCCACAAGCAATCTCTGTGTGCGGGAAATCTGGTAAAAACAACCAAATGTAGGATCCAAAACTGACAATCTTGCTTTTCATCGGAGTTTTGCAGTATCTGGCGGTCTTGCGTTGTTGCGAGCTTTTTTGTCAATGGAAAATTGAACATCAAGTACCTTTTTTTTCTTTTTCATTCTTTTTTTGTAAGCGCTTTCATACAGATGGCCTGAATCTCTCTCACGCTCAGATGCGCGATATTGTCATGTTGTTACTGTACTGACAAGAGTCTAGAGTAGACTATACATTTGTATTTCCGCCCGTTTCAACGTAAATCGTCAAGTTATGCCTCTGCGAAGTTTTGCAAATTTTTAGTGAACATTGAGTCGTCATAGAAAAGATCGTTGCGCGAGGCCCCCAAAAGCGCGGGGCCCGAGGCCATGGCCTATGCATAAATCCGTCCCTGCCCTTGTACACAACTCCATCACCACGAGGACGAGTTTTTCGATGCCAGCCAAGTTATGATGTACAGTCAGACCTCGTTCGTCCGAACTCCGATTAACCGGAATCCCCGCTATCCGACACAAATCTGGTAGGAACGGATTTCTCTCAATGCATTTCACCCCTCTGATCCGGAAACCTCGCTGTCCTACTCCGACACGGAAATGTAGGAACGGATGTGTCAAATCAATAGAAAAAAACGCTAAACCGGATTACGCCAAGTGTTACTTAGTTGTTTATTAAATCGCAATGGAAGCGTGAAAGTCAATTTTCTACGCACAATGCATGTAACAGTTGTGGAACTTGCAGGACGCAGTTAGGTCTCTTGTAAAGTTGTTTTTCGCGTTTAATCTCATTCTGAATGCATATAGCTTACGTATGTCCATCAGATCTGCTAGTAAACAAACAAGCTATGAGTGTTTCATTTAGTCATGTTCCATATGCAGCACACATACCTGCTTAAGTTGCCAGTTCGTCTTTGTCTACGGTTTATTTCTGTCCCGCTTTGAGCGTCCACTTAGGCGAGTGCCACTGTACTGCACATCGTTACCTGTTTACGTTGTTAACATTTGCTCTGGGAAGAATTTCGCTCTATATACTTCTGATTCCGTTCAGGCCCGTAGCCAGGTCTAAAGGTTTGGGGGGCAAAAAACATTTTCAGGCGAGCAAGATTTTTGTTTTCGTTATATTTTTTAATAAAAAATTTTCTGGGCACAACAAAACTTGGAGGGGCAGAAAAAAATTAGGGACCATTGCCCCCGAATGCCCTCGTGGCTACGGACCTGATTCCGATTATCCGGATACCTCGCTAAACCGACATTATCTGACGAAACAAAGTTGGTCCGGATAAACGAGGTCTGACTGTATTAACTAGTACGCTAGTACGCCGGATGCGTCAAACGGTTGCGTCAAACGTCAAAACTTACATTGCGTCAAACGTCCAAACTAGTACGCCGGATGCGTCAAACGGTTTTCAGAGTTTTGTCACATGGGATGGCAGTCACTTTGAGAGCGACATGCATCACAGATATTGGTCGAATCGAAACTCCGGTCCGGTTACAAGATACTTTGTCGTTCATCATTCCGAATGAGCACGAAAATCGCTTACCTCAAGCCTTGGCGACATGACGATTGGCTTAACATGTTTTACCGGTGTACAGGCAGGGAGGCTGCCGGTGTGAAACTTTCCTCAACGTAGCTGCGAAAACTGAAATCTTACCCGAACGTTCGTCTTCGTCAGTTTTGGTTCTCGCTTCTCTAAAAAGATTTCACTACTACGCCTGGCCCCAGCTGGAAAGACCCCACCAACTACAGCTTGAAAAGAAACGAAACTTGACGTGGTAGAATGTAAATTAGCTCTGAATCAGAGCGAATGGTTGCTGCGAAAAACCAACTGCTTTTGATCAGAGTTTCAACACCAGCCTCAGTACGGTCGCTTGCTCATACCAACTTCATTTACTTTTTCAGTTTAAAAACATGTTAAACTGCATTCAGTGGCGTAGCCAGTCCAAGATTTTGGGAAGAGCCAAATATTTTGACCCTATAAGCGAGCAACAGTATTTGGGACACCGCCTCTCAAAGCACAAAACGAAAATTCATGCTAGAAATTTTGGAGGGTCATGGCCCCTTTGGTCCCCACTGGCCACGCCTATGACTGGACTGTCTTTACTTACCGAGCATTTCTCTCCTGCGATTGGCGTGAGGCTGATCCGTGCAGACCCACTCGTATCTTGTCCGCGAAACGTGACCTCCCATTGCGAAACGATTGATCAAACTAAATTTACAAGCTTGGCTATGGCTTATTCTAAAAACAGAAATAAATTTTATTTTTAAGTCTTCCCGGCTTAGGACGCAACGTAGACTCGACATATATAAGACGGGCAGCAAGATTGTTGAAGCGTTTCAGTCATCTTAATTGATTCTGAAACATTATTGCGCCATAGATTTCCGACTGCACTATATCGTCTAACAGCTACCCAACTTCCAAGCTAAAAAGCTCACCTGCGGGCAATATACGGTTTATTTGTGGCAAAACTACATTATAGGGTCAACATTGTTCACAAACCTTTCACAAAAACAAATTGGCACAAAGAAGCAATGGCGTATCTAGCCTGGTAAGAGGGAGGTCGTGACAAAGCACGCCAAGATCACGTGGCGTGCGGCAACATACGCACACATACAAGAAAAACAAAAATGGTAGTTTATAATTGTAATGGTTTATTAATGCGTTAGGTAATGGTTCATTCATGTAGAAACACTAATATCGATAGCGTCATATGGGTGCGGTATCTAGCATAAGGTTCATTCTTGGTCTTGCCACAAAAAAATCCAAATATTTTTAGGCATCCATGTGGTTGTTTCTTGGGACTTGAAGAAATTGATGTTGGTCTGATATATTAGGACCAGAAGACATTGACGTAACCAGCCTAAAGTTTTAGGAGGGACAAAAGATATTAACTGTACGGGAGCAATAGTATTTGTTTTGTGATACTGCCTCCCGAAGCGCAAAACAACAAGTTATGCTAGAAATTTGGGGGGAGCATAGCCCTTTCGCCCCCCAGGATACGCCTATGCCAGAAAGCCTAGCTAAGCAAACCAAGAAGTACAATATAAGTCCGTGGATGATGAAGTTTTTGCCTGGAAGAGTTTGTGCATTTTCTGTCTCAATTTCTCAATTACTTGTTGCATTGTTACACACTCAGCGCAATTACTGTAATTATATCTTTAATTAAAAAATGGGAAAAGGGGCGTACCGAAGGGGCAAGAGGGTACAATGCCCCGGGACCCGAATCACTGGGGAAACATCCCAACAACGTCGCAAGTATACTCTCTTCAATACAGTATATTTGCTGCCGACAAACCTTAGGTTCGAACATGGGGGCGCCAAACTTGTTTCTTGCCTGGGCGTTTTTCAACGTCGGTATACGCCCATACGGGGCTTAACCCTTTTTAACTGCTGGCCCTAATTCATTCTCAGCTACTTCTGTAAGAAAGTTTCAAAAACAAACACTAACTTTACAAAACATTTCTTAAAACCTATTTTTCAGCTTTGTATGGTAAGTGGTGACGTTTTCATAGCAATTTACACTGTTGACTAAAATAAAGGAATTTTAAGAATTCCTTAATTTATTGAACTCCCCTAAACAGTTCAGCTCACCTTGCTGTAGATATCATGTTGTGAATATTAATTAGTTGTGAAAATCATATTACAGGTACCATGCAATGTTCAGTAGCAAAACGTACCAAAAACTAAACTGTATACTGTTATTCTACAAAATATGAAATTTTGTTTTAAAGTGAAAAATGGAAGGAAATACAATGAAATATTTGCCTGAAGTGGAGGAAATAAAAAAAATTGTGGAAGCACTACTAAGAATCAATCAAGCTTAGCTAGCAGCCTAGCACAAAGTAGCTGCTTAGACAGTGGAACCGGCCGCATCCTTTAAACTCACAAACAATGATGACCGGTTATATTGGCAAACTGCAGCTTTCGTTTCGCACGTGTTGTTAGTCACAGGTATTCATTACATCACAATCGCCTTCTACTCATGTGAACGTGCTACAGTCCTGTGGAAGCACGCAGCTCACGGAAGAGTCAGCACCAGTGTTGCCAACCTTGCGGTTTTCCCGCAAATTTGGGCTTATTTTTTGTGGAGTTGCGGTTTTTTTTAAGACTTGCGGGTTGCTTGTTTTTTGGGCTTGTTTTTTGCAAATTTATGTTTTGCCGATTGCTTTTTTTAATTTTATGGCACTTTTGCTGTTTCAATTTACTGCTCAAGGCATATTGGGCGTGTTTTTATGAAAATTTGCTCATTTTGGGCTTGTTTTTTCGGATTTGCCTCCCTGCTTTTTCATTTAATTTTGTTGCTGATTTTTCGTTTTGTTGAATTTTCATGCCAACGCCTGATGGGCTTGTTTTCTGGTGAAATTACCTATTTTTGGCTTGTTTTTCAAATTTGCTTGCTTGTTTTTGCAAACTGACCTGGCATCACCGGTCAGCACTCGTCAGGCATCAGCAACAAGAACCTTGTTTATCTAAACGTACATATACTTATCAAATTGATGCTGACCATTCCCTGCACAACTGCGTTTGTGGAGCGCTTTCTAAAGGCTTAAAATTGTTAAAAAGATATTTGCAAATCACTGCGGAGAAAGAACGCTTGTGTACAATTGCTCTGATGATTTTGCATCGTGACGTAAAAGAGAACAATGAGAAAGTCCTATAAGGCTTGTTGCGCAGCAAGCAACGTCGTCAACTGTCCATAACAATACAGCTGTTTTTGAAATGCAACGCTTGACTGGTATTTTGTTCAGATATTATAGCTGTCAACATCAGATTTCTCGCCAAAACATCACACATCCGAAATCTCGATCAAAACATCAGATCTGATGTTAAAACATCGGAAGTGGCAACGCTGCTAGCACGGCAAATGCCGCGAAGGTGTAATATGTTTTCCTGTTACTGCGTAACAAACATGATTTGGGCGTAACAGACGCTTTTTCCTTCTATCTGTGCATCATTTACCAAACGATGGTGCACTACTGTATTTGCACATGTGATACTCAACTTCGACATTTGTACTTGTGACTTTATTACCGACCGGTCGATCGCGAGTTATCAAGAAATTTTCTCGTCGATCCCAGTCGAAGACAAGTCGGCCACCCCTGCTGCAAAACATAACAATTGGGAATTGAAACTAGGTGCTCACACCATGAAGAGTCACTTGCAAGATAGCTCTATTTGCGTCTGGCAGTGCACGAGCTTCTGATAACAATCCTTGCGTCTGGTACTGGCAGACTACCTGATTCTGAATAATATTGTGCAAGCGCTCGATGTGCATATCAATGTGGATTGTTCATCAACGTAGATTATTTCAGATCATTGCGTAGGCGCTATTTCGACAAGGCAGCGATGCAGTTGTTTCCTTATAACGCTCTGCAACGTCAGAAGGGAAATATGCTTCTGCGGGTGCCGAACCACACGTACAGCGTGGGTGAAAAATAAGAGACCTGCGGTGTTCGATACTTGATCGGTTTCAATACTGACTACCTACAGCAAAAGCATCCTCCTGTCTTGACAACGAAATTGGCCCAGTGGATGTGCCCCAGCAAACATCTAAAGCATTCGATTGTTTCATAACAGTAGCCGATAAACTACAGGTACGTCACTCTCTTTCGGCGAACTGCCGTCGAGTTGATATTGCAAATGTAGGTTGACATGGAAAATATGTACAATAAAGTAGAAAACTAACTATGGCTCGCTAGCATTAGCTTGTCTAGTCAAACTACAAGTTTTGAAGTGTGTTAGAAATTTGTTCTAAATCAGTGCTCTTCAACCTTTTTCATTATGGTGCACCCTTAAAGATATTTTGAAGAAGTCATGCACCCTATTTACTTAAACTCATGCACCCATTTGATGACACGTCCCCTGTCTCCCTACCTAATTGCGCCCATGCCTGTAAGAACCCTGGCCTAAATAAGGAATTACCCTAATTCAGTAACTCAGCTACATAATTCATTTGATAATGGCTCATTGTCTATTGCTTATGAATCACAAATAATCAACTAATTACAACAATTTGCCTAATCGGTTCCTGCTACAGGCAAACTTTCTCGGTCTTTCTCCTTCGCTGTTTTTCGGCTATTTTTAACCTGTGCTTTCTAATGAGATTAGACTATTCAGTTAACGAACAAATTACTAGTCTTCCGCCGCCTGTAGCTTGCAAGCGACCTGCAAAATTCCGGAGTCGGAGCTAAAATCTTTTTGGAGCCAACGACGTTTTCGGTCGCTCTGAATCATGTAATACCAATGTAACTTTATATTTGTGGTGATTATCAGGCAGTTGCTTCTTCAATCAAGAAGTCACGATTTCTCTTAGCACAAATGTAGATTCCGCTTATCGTTAAGAAGCGTTATCTTCGACCTCAACTGACTTTTATAACTTCCTATAGCTTATGTGGCTAATACTTGAGGTTTCACGGTGTATTGCAATGGAGCGAATTTCGTTGCAATTGGATTTCTTCAGAATGTGCGCTTGGTTTTGCCATTACGTGCGAAAACCATAGGTGCCAACCTAAATGCCAAACATCTTTCCGGAATCTTACTCATGTAGATCAGCGGTCTGCAAAGGGGTCAACAGGACAAGCCGATAAGCACCCTAGACGTCGAAAGGGGGTTGATACAAACCTTGACTATGTAGGGTCTTTCGTATATAAAGCAGTACAGAACGATAAATCCCGCTTCTTGATCAAGATTTCAGAATCAAATGACGGATGTTAAGAAATTTCAAAAACGGTATGAAAACTTCACGTTTTTTTGTTTATATTAGATAATATCGATCATAATACATGCGATACGTAATTTCTCATGCCCTCTTTACAAACTAACAATTAAATCCACAAGTTCTCTTAATCAACGTTTTCGTTGAAAGCTCCTTCATCCACCATCGCGTAAAAACTTCCTAGTTACTTACTTTTTGTGGCTGTTTTTTGAAAAATAATCCGACTGACAGTATTGACGTCCATGCTTTGTTGTGAGATAAAAAACACTAAGAATATTTTTTGAAAAAACGATGGTTTTAACATGTTAGTCTATTTCAAAATTATAAAAAGAACAGATGTTCTCACTGAGAACAGATGAACCTATGTGCTTCACTCTTTACAATTCGTTCTAAGCCCAAAGTAAAACAAGTCTTCATCACTCACTTTAAAAATCAACTAAGTTTAACTTTTTCAAACAATGCTTGACACAGGTCGCTTGCTGTCACTTGTAGCTGTAGTACTATTTTTGAAGAATGTTTGCATAATGGGGAGCTTTTGCAGTACGCCTTTCTTTTCCGAAGTGTTTTCTTCGACGTGTGATTTCTCTATCGCCAAGAATTACATTGAATGCTTCATAAGCGATTAGTTTTCTCACCGAAAACCTCAAACTGCTTGTTATAGAAGAGGAGTTCCCAACTTTTCTCTGACCATGTACAGCATTTCGACAGCTGAGCATCTACCCCTAAAATCAGGATTGTCCATGGGACATATTTATCTGTCCCGTCCCATCCCATGGCAAATTATACCTGTCCCATCCCATGGGATTCACATTACATTATAATAATAATAATATGGAAAACAATTCAATTAAAATTATTAAATTTATGAAAATTTTGGTTTAGTATCTACTAAACAGGACTACATGTACAAAGAGACATGCAGAATGACAAAATTTATTGACTTTAAATTTCAGAAGTATATTCTAAGTATGACAATTCAGCAACATTCTGACACTCTCATTCTGTTTCTGAGTCTCATGGGAAATACAAATGTGTGCTGTCCCATGGGATTTCCATGGACAAGCCTGCCTAAAATGTCTTGATCATGGAACGCAAAGTTAAAGAAGATGATGGGAGTGCAAGTCTGTACCAAACTGCAACATGTTTCATACTCGTTTATACTCATTTAATCGTTCACTTTTCGCAAATATTTTATCATGACTAGTTATAGAAATATTTACCAATAAGTATATAATGATTTTTGAAAATATTATTCGCTGATATATGCATTAATAATTGGAAATACATAATATATCAACACCTTTCCCTTCAATTGCTAACCTTAAATGTACCCCTTCAAATAAGCAAATGTACACCCAGGGGTACATGTACCCCAGGTTGGGAACCCTGTTATAGACTGATTGACGATCAACAAAACAAAACAACTCTTATAGAAAGTTTTGCCTTTTTGAAAAGGATTTAATTAAACTGAACTAGGAAAGAATATATGGGTGGTTTCATGAAGCAGAAAGGACCAATAACATCGTCCACACGGTCCCGTTAAGAAAAGTGACAGCAGCAAACGTAGCCTCTCCTATTCAGATGTAGTACTTGTTTCATGACTGCGCCTGCAGTAGACTCGACTGGATATGGTCGCAACAACGCCATCCCGTGGTATTCCCCGACATCGCAAAATTTGCCGTGTTGGTCACGCGACTGGGGCAGTTACTAACATGAAATGCACAGAAACAATCAAAACCAGCACGCAACGGTCGTCGCGGAGGACCTCGCTTGGGAACTAGGCAGAGGATTCCGTTCAAAATATATTCACGGCACTCTACCCCATAAGCTATCCATAATTGGAAGTACCAAGCTGCGCCCGCTATACGCATCTGAGGACGATCCTTTTCGGAAGACCTCAATTCAAACGTTGTGAACGACGCCATGTTATGTAAGTGTGTGATTAGCCCTGGTGATGCTGATGTAAATGACAACAGAAGAGTCCTGCTGCAACAATGCGGTGTGCATCATCAACACTTTCTTCCAACACAGAGATTTGCACAAGAACACCCGGGGGAAAGATTCTTTGGGTCAACGGTCACTCATTGGTTTCAGGTCAGCTGACTTGTTCCCATCAGTCTTGGACGATTGTGGCGGCAGGTAGATGGCGCCACATGTAAATAAATGGTCACCGCTAAATGGTGCCCATAAGTTACAAGTCACTGTGATTGTCACCACAAGCGAATTATCGTAGTTCACTTATACCTATATAATGATAGTGCAACCTAAAGCAGAGTGAACTCAGTGAGGGAGTTCTATTGCTGCTGGTTGCTTTCCTGTTAGTTAATGCCCCGAATTGCCATCTTTCGCTTGTGCTTGCCTCATTAGTTCAAGGCGATGCAGTCAACTGCAACACGATCGTGTCAAATAGGGGTGCTGAACTGTCAACTAATCACCACCTGAAAGCCTGAAACTTACTTCTGGAAAAAGTAACAGAGTCTACACGAACTTTCAGAACTAGGAGGTCCTTCCAAATAAAGAGGGAGCCCCGGCAATAAGGGAGGAAATTACCTAACTGCAGCCGAAGTCTCGCTCGCCGTCTAAACAAATGAAGGCTTGGA
>JGI24158J21664_10014262_pt1 | contig 10443 bp, 4 predicted proteins | sample Ectturendosymbi3_FD_21664 | JGI IMG/M metagenome (IMG submission 21664) | reverse complement strand
CACGACAAGCCAAACGAAGCTGAAAACTAAACAACGACTAAAGACATTAACTCTTTAGAACATTGTCATGTGTACCTATTTGATGTATTGTGAATTTGTACCTTGCACATTTATTGTGAGTCACCGTTGAGGAGAGAGTAACTTAACATGGTATAGAAAACTATTACACTAAAAGATAACTTCAAATTGCAGATAAAAATATTGTTGCGAAACACCAATTCGGAACTCACGATTAGAATGCCAACCATGTATGATCATTAGATATCACTATTGCACTGTGCGCTAGTCGAGATTTGTCACGTGACCTTGGCGTCGAACGTTGCGTGTATATAAATAGCGGAATCTCGCCATTCTAGGTCAGTCTGACTTCAACCACTGTCCAAAAAGCAGCTCAAACAATAGCTAGTGACTTCGGTCCAATACTAGTTATTGGAACTAGTTGGTGACTTCGGTCCATTGCCAACAATTTACAAGTTGACGGCTCATGCCCAAGCTCAACTTAAACCAGGGAACTATGGACTGGTAGACTGCTTTGTCCCTGATGTTCTAGCATAATTCGGGTCACTCTCTCCCTCCATGATAAAACAGAATTCACATTAACCCCTGTCTCCTGTAATAATTATGCATGTGTGTGTTAATGCACCTTACTGTTATAAGCCCCTGTTGTGATGAATATCGTAGCGCTTAAACTTATATTAATAAAACCATGAGTGAATACAATTTCGTTGTGATAAACTGAGCGGTTCGAGAGAAACCGGCGGTCTAAGTTTCTTAATTGTTAACTTGGGCGTGCCATGGACACATCCTATTAACCAGTGCTCTCGCGGAATTGTCCTAAATGTGTTGTGGTCTGTTTTTAGAAGAGGACTGTCACATGAAAAATGGTGCCACCAGTGAGGTAGTGCTTAAACGTAAAGTGTACTACCTCAACTCGACCTCTCTCAGCGGTTTTACATAAAAATTAATAAGTGGCGCTTGCGCTTACAACTAATTGCGAACATTGTCTGACTTTTTCTTTTGAAGGAGGAGAGAGTGCAGGCACCCAAAAACTTCTCGTGCCTTTACCCAACAACCTACCCTACCCTGGAAAAAGTGAGTTAGTACAGAAGTTAGGAAATTTAGACAGAACAGAGTTTTATATGCTGAAATCAGATGCCGTATAAGCGTGGCTTACATCGGAGTACAAAGCCACTAGAATAGATATCTATTAGTAAGGATTGTGAATATTGGAAAAGTGGGAAGTTTGTGCTTGTTTTTCAGATTATGAGAATACGTAATAATAGGCAATGTTAACAATAAAGGCTGTGCATAATAGATGTTCAAAGGCTTTACGTTTTTTTGCGTTTTGATTGGATTCAAGACCCTGAGGAAGCGTTGAATGAAAAACTGTTGGTCTGGAATCGGAGTGTCTAGAGACGGATTTGAAGCTATTTGAGTTTTTTTGTAAAAAGCTATACTGGAGCTTGGACAGAGAATATTATCCGTTGTTAGATCTTGTGGTACCGGCTCACTTTAGACGGCAGATAACGGTTATGTAGCTCCTAATAAAATGTAGACCGACCAATGACTCCACTTTCAACTATGCTCGTAGAGCGATATTACCTCCTTCAAGTACCGAAGGTGCTGAAAAGGAATTGGTAAATGAGAAAAACATGGTGAAGTAAATAGTTATTGTTTAGATTTAAGTTTGAGGAATATATCTGAAAACGTTATGTGTAGATAATCCGATTATTAAAGATTTTATCGTTTCTATATGAGCTACCATTGTCATTTTGTGTGCTGTTTACGTACAAAGTTTAGAAGTAGACCGTGCTGGCTAAAAACGATTGTTTGATAAATTTCCGCAAGAGTCTTACGTCTAGAACTTATAAAAAGTAATTATTATTGCGAACCAGTCGCTTGTGCTGGTAAACCCTTTGTATGTTTGTGTGAGATTTTATGGCCAACTGTATATTGAACAATTTGTGTATGCTAAACTAGATCATTAGTTTGCATCTTCTGTATTGTGCTCAAGGGTTACAGAAAAAAATTTATAAATATGCCTGCAATGGGTAAATGCGAAGAATTTGGATTGGCAAATTGATGTAATATGGGATATATTAACAAATACTAAACTTCAAGAAGGTACCGCTGATTTATTGGTGGACTTGATTACACTTTAGACAAAAAGCTGAATGTAGCAAATGCTGCAGGTAGGTGCTATTCTAAAAGACATAGAGGAGTGATTTGTTATATACAATTTAATTGATTGTGGCTTCGCCTGTATTATTGGCGTATATGCATATTCAACTTCTGAAGATAGGAAGGTGAAATTTAACATTGTATTTGTGTTTTAGGAATTTATCTAACTGAAAAAGCGTTACAAAAATTGTCAGTCTTGTTTCCGATCTGTAATAGCGTAACCCAATATGAACCTAAGAGGCTTAGAGCAAGCTGTTGAAAAACAGCTAGATACTATACCACCACTTTTTATTGACATTGAGCAAGTTAGAAAAGAGACGTTGGAGTATATCAGGCACTCTTTATTATTAAATCAACCCTCTTCAATAGGTCTTGAAGTCCAGTAAAAATCTTACAAGACAAGTTACAAGCTTTGGGGTTAACCTTGACGGTCTTCGAAGAAGACCCTATATTGTTTTGCACCCTTAAACGGAGACTATTTGGGAAGTATCGAAAGCATCTGCGAAAATATAAACCATTATTGTTTTTAATAAATCGGACACACTGGCTGTGGCAAGTAGAAATGATCTGGGAAATACTTTTCAACAGACCACTCCAAGAAGGCAGTTACACGCTGATAGAAATTTTAATTGATTACTAGACAATTTCGAGGTAAACAGGGGATTGGCTAAAACAGTATATGAATGGAAAACCTACTGACCTAGGATAGAAATGCAATAGTATAAGATTATTATTTTGAGCAGCTAAGTATTTTCAGGACAGATGTGTATTGATGCGCCTGATTAAGGTTGAAGTAATTACTCAGTTATAGGGACATTTGATTGTCAAAGCAAAGTGCAAAAACGTTATATCAAAATTAAATGAGGCGCTTTCGCCCCTTAAAAACAGAAATAGTAGATATTCCTGGAAAAAACAAGTTAGCAAGGTGACATTTGTTTTATAAAAGAATTTAAAGGAATAAGCAGTAAAACTATAGAACTTAATAAGATTCTGTGGAATCTGTGGATAAGAGATTAGCAGAAACGAAATCGCTGCTTGTGTAAACACATATTGTATTGAAAGAAGAATAAGACGTTTCTCTAATACCAAATCTTTCTTACACTACTTGAAGGGAGATTTTCCCTCTTTCTGTTCGTGTTACATAGTTTAGTTTAACTGCCTGGTGGGAAAAGTAATCTTTAGAAGTGGCCAGATGGAATTGGTAATTGTTACATGTCGATTTGAGTGGGCTACACGTTTTTTGTTGATCTTGGTGACATACAGAATATAGTGTGAACGAAAACTAATCGTGAAATCGTCTTTCGTTTCAAGGAAAAAACACAGTAACTTATTTATAAGTGATAGATAGTAGTGTTAGTAATTTTGGTAGAAAGCGGATGACTAAGAAAGCCCAAAGGAAGAACTGAAGCATTGAATTCGCAGAGACAACATACCTACTGTTCCCGCAGATGGAAGACCACTTTTATTGTGCAACTTGAGAAAGTATAAAATTAGCCGCACACACGAAATTCGTTTTGTTCAGGAGCCTAAAAACGTTACCTTCAAAAAAACGGTACAATGTTGTTAACGTCATGACAGTATTACCTATATCCTAGTTTCTGTGTTCAACAACCGGAACGCTACCTTGATTTGGGGAATCAGCAAAGAGCATCTAAGTGTTACAGAAGCTAAAAATCAATCCTTAGATATTTTTGGACAATTAGATATTCCGTGTATGGAGATTAACACTGCTTGTACTGTGATCTGGTTTAACTCCGAGATAGACACTTATTTTAAAACTTATATAGCATATTATATAGAAATACTATCTTACCTCCACGTAATTGTTTCTTTGGAGCGGCAATTCTTTTTTCGATTTAAAATATTGTAATGGCCAACTAGAATGGAGGGATCAATTTAACTATTCGTAGAAGTGTAATTCAGCTGGTATTTCGGGAAGGATCAAACGACTTTGAACGTATCTACGATCATTTGTAATTCAAAGTATGAAAATATTGTGTTTCACTGTTTAACTTGGTGTTTTATTTTTACTTTTACAGGAAAATTAAAATCATGAGCCGATTCCATGTGTGGTACTTATAACTTGTCCAAACCCAATGTATGGTGCTCTCTGCTGTCCATGATTAGTGTAGATAGTGCAGTAAGAAGGTAGTGGTAGAGATGAACTACTTTAGACGTAGGAAAAATATATAGGAAATCTAATTTTTAGTATATTGAAGAATTGACAAATAAATTACGGTCGAGAAACGTAATTACAAGATAATTCCTACGGGTTGGAGGATGGTCAACTCCGCCTATACTAAATGTCATATTGAGTTGTTAATATGCCACCTTACGGTGAAAAATGAAATTGTATGAGATGTCTAACTTAGTTAGGGTTTTCTAGTGAAAGAACTTAAGATCTCACGAGCATTTACATTGTGGAATTAAGATTTTTCTTGTATGATTTAACCTTTCACTTTTTCTTTTCAGGAAGACAAGATATAGGGAATGCGAGTGTGTTTTGGTGAAATTAAAGTAACTTTAAAAATATGGGATGCTTGAAAACGTACAGTGGAAAAAGGAACCACGGTGGTGAAACTGGAAGGCTGCCACCTACTATTGAAAAATCCAGCTCATGGGGTATTTCAAGGTGGCTACCAGCAAAGTGGAATGATCCTCATAGATGTGAATTGCCTTGCTCACATAGCCCCTGCGCTCTAGATGAACATCATCCTCTCTATAGGAAGAGCGCACTTTTTTCGTATAGAACCAGAGGAATCAATAAAGAATGACACCTCTCGTGGCAACGAGGTTATCCAACTCAGCCCTACTTATATACCCTTACACACGAGGTGTCCTTATTAATTGCAAATCGCCAAAGAGCAATCTAAACTTTTATTCTTTGCACACATGAGGCAACTTTGGATGAGCACTTATTTGACCAACAGCATTTCTATAAGTTAACTAAAGATTGAAGTCAGTCGTCATACAGGATATAGGAAAACGTTTTCATGAGAACACTATGGTAGAAGATATTGAAAATTTTACGTTACTTTGGTAACATGCATGTGATTTTGAAATCGAATGCATAGATACATATCATGTCGATAGATGATGCAGCACTGATCATTGTGAGTTTTTGATTCTTTATCGTTTCCGTGACATTAATTATACTTTTATTGAAGCATTGCGACTTGAAATTGTACTCGTGTACCAACAAACTACGAAACCTTGTGGTTTTGACTCTGTCCATTTAGACAGCCAGCTGTAAGCTGAATAGCAATAACATAACAAAAGGGTATACATGAGGTACTAATAATAGAACCTTTACTAATAAAATTATCGAAGAAAATTTGCTTTTGCTTTGAAACTTTAAAACCGTAGACATTTTGGTTAGAGTAAGGTACCTGGCCAAAGTATAGTATGAAACCTGAAGTCTAGACAATACTACCGACTGGACGCTATGAGTTAATAAGTCGCTCTCGAACATTCATATTGACATAAGTCAACTTGCATTAAGGTTTCCTACTGCTAGGTTTGCTGCCTGACATTTAGATAAAACATAAGATAACAAGGCGATCTAGGCTTGCACCAAGAAACATCCAGCCTTGCACCGCGAAATTGATTTTGAAATTGGATCCTTTCTGAAGCTATTTTTAATTGTGGGAAATTTGGGAGAACATAAGCCTCTATTTGCCCCAAGCAACTCTTAGTCTCTTCTCAGGTTGAATTTTATTTCACTACGTCATCATTGATGCGGGAGAATTGACACCTGTCGGTTCTGAACATTAGTAAAATCCCTAAACTCAAGACCACAATGCTACCACTTCAAGTTTCAAAACGACATGAATTTCAGAAAAAGAATAGTTTAATAAAGGCAAAGTTAGAAGAAGAACCAACAAAACGAACTAAAGGAAGAGAAAATTAAGTAAATTAAGAAAATGAACATAAACGGCAGAGGACTTCATCTGCTCCGAAGTCTGATTGCAGTAGGCTCTGTTTCAATAAACTGCCTCCCCGAAGTCTCAAGGTCCTTTATAAACCGACGTAGATCCCAAGAGCTATGGGTACGAAGTTGTTCGGGAACTGGAAAGCTGAAGCCAATGTAGGTCCAATTGTGGTACTGACGTCTTCTTCCCGTGAACCACACTAAACGAAACAAAGTGAGGTCTGATGGAGGTATTGCCCCGCTGTACTTGGAAATATCTTTAGCCTGTTTCAAGGCAGAAATGGGATCCAGGTAGCAACCCTGAAGGGCTAGAATCGTTTCACCTTGAAAGATTTCTTCGTCAATCATGGTAGATAGCAGTAGTACGTTTCACCATTAATTGCCATAGTCAATGACAAAAAAATTCGAGTGCTGAATGTATGCTCAAAACGGGTTGCTTATATAGTCGACACGAAGTGGAATTCCCCAGCTGATGCAATCCTGGCATAAGAACCTTGTAAAAGAATTTAGAATGCGAAAAGGGGGTAGATCATCTCAGACTTTCCAATTCTAGAATTCCAATAGGATTAAGATAAGACTAGGCCAAAGGACACAAAACTTGCTTCTACCCTCTATTATGTTTGAGATACTACATGCGAAACTCACGTTTGGTAATAATCTTTAGAAGTAGAGTAAGCATATATTAATATACACACACCCTGTGAAAAAGTTTTTCAAGTTTTTGATGTTTCATTGAAACCATTAACCTTTGGCTAACACCGATACCTTATGCGAGCACGTGTTTAAGCTCAAGCATTAGCAAAATTTTTGAAAGTAAAAATATGATCTTATTCAACTGAACCTTAATCATCGGAGACTTGGGCTATACTTCAATACGGTTATTGGTAACCAGCCGTTGGCAAGCTCCTTTCTGCTAAACAAACCACACACTGTAAGTGCAAATCCTTAAAAACAAGGTATAGCATGGACATGATCAAAAGGGATTGCAATTTAATTGGGAAGAGTACGAGAAAAATTGTAAGTGATTAATTATTGATGTAAGAAACTAGACAGTAATTCATCGGCGACTGTGTTTAGTGCTTAGATTAAACTCATCTCACCTAATCAAGTGACATTACGACAACCAAAGATGCTTTTTAATAAAAACGCTGGTCCCAGAAGATTTAGGTTAGAAGTATAAAATCACCCGGTGTAAGAACTTAATGAAGCTCATCCCTGTACATGTTGACAATTTCTCTTTGTTCAAACTTATGGTTTCGGAATTGTAAGAACTATAATAGTATCTTTTCCTTTAGTAACATCAGTTTCATATCTTTTCAAGACATCAATGGTATTTAGTTAAATTAAAAACTTTTAGAAGTATAAGAAGTAAAATAAAGTTTGTATGTTGCATTTTCAGTGATACTAGTGTAAACATTTATGTTAAAACTATTTAGAAATGTACAAATTGTTATGTGTATAACATTCTACACATACAACTGGCAAAATCTGATAATTTACATCAACAAATAAATTGTAGTAATGAATTGGAACCTTTGCTTAATCTTGTTTCTGATCAAGGAAAGAAAGTTGTGTTCATACCAGAAGAAGATCAGATGTCCTTGGAAAATGAAACTTGCCACTTTGATGTCAAACCGTGTGATCTACATCAATACAGAGAAAATTTAGATGAACAAAACCACCATCATGAAAGAGTATCTGCAAAACATCTGCAAGTAACACCCTTTCACATCGATCCAGCATGTGGCTGTAACGTTATCAAAACACAAGAATGGCGTCCTGACAATTGGTCGATGCTAGTTGAACAAAAACAACAACAAAGTATTCAAGGTTATGAAATGATATATTTATTTTGGCCACGTAACCAACCATTTCACATCTCACACATAAATTCATCTAGACAAGAAACTCAAGTTGTGGATCCCTATCATTTTATAGACATGTTTATGTTATTTCCCTATATTTTAACCTTCTTCTTTGAGAAATACCAATGGGTTTCATGGAGAAATTTCTTTGATGATCGATCCTATCCTAGACAAGAGACTGATCCCTGCTATATACTACTAAAAGACATGCCAACCATTCGATATACTACTAAAAGACATGCCAACCATTCGATCCATAGAAGTAAATCATAACATTGGAAGTGATGTAAGTGCATCAACTTTAGAAGAATGTAACTTTCAAAAGAAAGTACAAATCGTCACTTTATCCGATTCAGAAGTTCAAATTCGGATCCCAGCGGGACGAATTCGAGATATTAGACCCGACATACAAAACGAAAATCATCATCATGATCGCTTGTATTTTCAATGGTATTGGAGTACGTCAGAAAGACCACATAATTGGATAGTGATACACATTAGACATGGTCAATTAAGACAACGAGAAACTACTGTCTGGTGGATACTTGACAGAGCAAAGACCATTATAACTTATTATAAACATTACTTTATGCCACCATCTTCACAACCGAAAAATTATATATTTTCATATTGGCATTCACATACACATTGTGAAAATAATCAATGGACATTAAGAATATCAGAAGGACGTAATTTGGAAAGCACTGTTACTTTAGAACCAAGTACTTCTACTCAATGTTGGCCATATCATACCAGCCCAGCACAATGTTCTGATTATGAAAACCATGCTTACTGCACACCCACATTAGGCAGATTGGAAAAAGTGTTATTACAATCGTCTACGGACATTACGAATTGGGAAGATCATTTGCAATATGAACCATTTTACAAAGCATATCTTCAAGAGTTAGAACCCCGACGTGATATATCTCGATATTACAAGAAACTTATTCAGGCATGTCAAATTTCCGATTTTTTCAATATGAAATGGTTCTCTTTGCATTCCAAGCATTCAACCAATGGGAATATTACCCACGCACTGTCACAGTTCAATTTCACTTATTTGGAAAATCAAACCCAGCAGATATTGATACAATTTGACTGACAGTATAATTTCACTATGGAAAGGGTGAAGAATTATGAATATTATCAAATGCAAGCACGACATTTTGATTCATTACTTTTACGTTTGGTGGACCAGTTGGAATTAATTACAGACACAAATGATCGCATGCGCTTGTCTCAAACAATGACAGCATTAAGCAAGAAGGCTAGGACAGCTGAAAGAAGTCAGTTATGGATAAGAACTATCATAAAACGCCATGTTCAGACATTGAGAAGTAACTTGGAACGTTACTATGTTCTAAGAACTATTCAACAATCCCTTTTGGTTTTGGATAAAATTACCGATTTGCATCAAGATATCATTTATCAACATCAGTTTCGTAATGGAAAAATCATCAGTTTTCCTAAATATCGAATTGTCGATCCCATAACGACGACAGAAGAGTTATTGACTACAATGCCTTCAAGTGCATTTGCGGAAATAACCACCAGCACTATTTCAGCAGTGATTTCCACTCAAACCACCACACCAGACACTTCACCTACTGTAAAAGAACAAGGTGTGACTACTAGCTTTGCCGAAACAACAGAAGTAATGACAACTACGGTTTCTACCACCACTCAACCTGACATTGATTGGGAAAAAGTAAATGAACTAGATGAACAGGCATCTGAAAATAATACAGGAATTTCTACACCTATACTCTCAATTATCGTGGATACTTTGATGATCATCGGCTCAACTATAGTTTATGGAGTTTATCAGCTATGTATATCTTCTAACAATGCTATAACCAGTAATATTACTTCTGCAATTTCCTAAGTAATGTATTTTGTGTTCACGCTTGTTTAGTAGGCACACTCTCACTTATTTTTGTGCTGTTTCAATTTACGTTTGAACTAAAAATTATGATCAAAATACGAAGACTCCACCTGAAGCTGACATGCAACACCTATTCTGCAACGAGTACAAGCTTTTGTTTGAAGTTCGCTAACATAAATATATCATGATTTCGATACAAAATTTCCTCTCTGCTTCACATATTGTTACAGAATGTCAGAACTTTTGTTCTTTTGTAATACAGGGAGAGTGAGAAATGTATTCACATTTCACATTTACTAAAACCAATAATGGATAAAAGAAACGCTGCAATGTTAAGAAGTTTTAAATGAAAGAAAAATGTTTGTTATTGTCTTGTATTTTATACAGTTAGACTTTGTGACATCAAAAGCTAAATTGAAAATGTCTAAACTAGGATTGTTGATTTAGAGTTATATTGTTTGCATGAAATTGTAAGTCTTATTACTAGGGCAAGTTTTTGCAACTTTTGCAACTTTTTTTTACAGCTTCCAACAGCTGCTTAAATGCTCAAAATATCTGTGTTTCAATGTTTTGAGCTG
>JGI24158J21664_10014261_pt1 | contig 10443 bp, 4 predicted proteins | sample Ectturendosymbi3_FD_21664 | JGI IMG/M metagenome (IMG submission 21664) | reverse complement strand
TGGCCCACTTTGCCTGGCCCTGGGCGCCAACCGTTAGGTGGTAGTATTTTGCTGAAGTTTTTACTAGAAACTAGGCTACAATCCAAGTCTTTTGATACTTTAGATGATCTGCTGGGGTTTCGGGTTCAAAAGTTGTGATGTAAGTTAGTACAAATATTTGGCTAATTAGATAATTAATTCATTTGTTTATTTTAGATCATAACTTTTGAACCAGAAACGCTAGAAAGTTGATCAAAGATTCAAAAGGCTCGGACTCAAGTCTAGTTTCCAATGAAAACTTCAGCGAAACACTTTGACCTACTGGTTGGGCCCTAGGTCAAGCAACATGAGCCAAAAATGACCCTAAAACTACTTCACTTATGACGTCAGTCACAAAAAATCCGCAACCCCCAACCAAAAAATTTATTTTCGAGTTCAATCTACTAGACTGGCCGATCCGTTTCAGCCCTTGAACAGCTCTCTAACGCAATCGGCAGAGGAGCTAGGGTGTTGGTAAGGCAACCGAAAACTGCTGTTTTTTAGGCCGAAATCGAAGTACAAATATATCATAGACCGGCTCTCAAAGTGTTAAAGACAAAAAAGGTGTACAGTGAGAAATAGGAATTTCAGTCTTAAATATTTAGCATTGTAAATAACTTACAAATGAATTAAGAACATTATTTCAGTTCTGGCCTTATGTCTAGTCAGATCATATTTTTTTCAGATGATTTTTGTTTCAGCCAAAAAATTGTACATTCTTATGCATCTGTAACTATTGCAAGTTTGTGAAGATTGTTGGTATCGTCAATCATAAAGCAATAACAAAGCTAAATATAGTTACCGAGTTATTTAGGATTGGAAAAACTGCCAAGATTGTTTAATATTGTTAACAGCTATGAAAATGTGATGAATGAGATCATTAAATATCTACGACAATCACGTGTGAAGACCAAATTTAATGTCAGAATTAAAAAACACCAAAGTAAATGTAAAAATACAGGTGATTTGTGGTAATTCTGGTTCAAGCTGGTGTGAATAGCATATTCTTGTGTGAGCTCTTCTTTTGCCAAAATGCTTTGATGTTTTGGTTAAGTAAACAACTCAGAACTGACAGATAAGCACTGTTTGCTAAAGAAAGTGCTTTTATAGTAAGCTTTAACTAGTCTGTCTTCACATCCGCACACAACAAAGTATAACTTATGAACCCATGGTGGTAACAAGGAACACGCACATAGATGAAAGAACCCATGCACAGATACATTATGGAAAAGGTGGTGATAAAACTAATTTGCTACCTAACCAAACCAATTCTTGCTAATCATTGCCTGTTCCATTATATACCCCATTGCAGTTTTTAAAGCATAGGGTTGCATGATGGAAGAAGTTGTTGATGGATACTAGTGTGCATTATTTTGGTTTTTACATGTTTTGACTTGGCGATTTATGGCCAAAAAAGGGCGGGCCAATATATTGGCTCGCGCGGTCGTTAAAGGGTTAAACATGATTGATCTTATAAGCGCTGCATTTTCCACAATGAGTTGTGACTAGGCATCTCATTTATTATCAGCCTTCATGGCATTTGCTTTCAAATTTGAAGTGATCTTGGTGATTTTAGTACTGTATTGGTTTCCATGTCACTTGAAGGTGATTGCAAGAAACCTTTTCAGTTGCAATATTTGAAAACTTGGATATATGATAAAAGGTTATTCAAAATATGCAACTTTGAAGATACCATTTTGTCAACAATGTATATTCAAAATGATGTACTCTTCTTTCATTGCTGGATAGGTTTTAACTCTTACTTACTTTGGGTTAAACTGAACAAAAACAATACTTTTTCTTTAGACTGAAACACTGACTGAACTTCTCATGTTCAAAGAAACTACAGTGTTATGAAGTTGTAACTTGCTCGGGCATTTGTGATATATTAGATGTTGTGTTTTGCGAAGATATTAATTGCTACAAACTGATTAGAATTTTCATGTATCCCAGTCAATAGCATAAAGTAATTATTGAATTTTTTACCTTTTTACAGAAAGTGTTGATAATATGAGTGAAAAACAAAAATTCTTTGAAGAATGCAAGGCAGGAAATGTGGATGAAGTTGCAAAAAGCATTGATGAAGGGATTTCAGTAAACTTGGTGGACTGCATCAATGATGGCAAAGATTTTGTAGGAAGTTTGCTCATATTCCTTCATTTATATACATTTTGCTGTGTTGAACTGACAAAGATATTTAACATTTTCATGGAAAAATAGATTTCTATCTCACTTCAATTGTGCCTGATTTTTCGCAAAATCAAAATCACGTCATAGGTATAGTACTGGTGAAGTACCAAGTATAAAATGTCTAGTAGAGAAGTCACAGATGCTTTGGCATCATGAAGTTTGCGATAATGGTTTTGGTTTTATAAGAGTTCAATTTTATTTGTCAATAACTTGTGACTAAAGTGTGTGTCATCACCTCATCAGTAATATCATGAATAGAAGATAGTGCTTCAAAAGGTTTTAAAGAATGCAACTACAAGTGTTGTGATTGGAAAGGATGAGTGGCAAGAGTGCAAAGCTCTTATTTAAAGCACACTGTGGCAGGGCAGCAAGTAACAACAGGGATCATGTGCCGTGCTCACTCTGTTATTGGTTGTTCTCACCATATGGGCAGTGTTTTTAAGGTGTTTTATAAAGAGACTCACTTTACTACCACCACCAAAATATGCTAAAACTGCTTCATGACCATCTCTGTATTCAGATAAAATCTTTGTGGTCTCTCAAAATGTCTTTGCGACCAACAAGGTCAAACCTTTAAAAACAACCTGCATGTGGGTGCTCTTCTTCACACAAATCTCGTTTGTGGTGAATTCCACATCCAATGCTGCGCCCACAGAGAGGTTGCAATACAAACAGTATGAAAGTTACAACACTGGGATCTCTTAGAGATGTGGATGTTTAATGACTAAAAATAGGAGATCTCATTGCTTTTTGTAACTGCACAAATCAAGGGTTGTGCTATTTTATGCATACATTTAAGTATTAAATCTTTGAAAATTAGAAAAAAAACATTAGAAAATAATAAACTGCTTCAATGACTGTGTGCAGATAGAAACAGTTATGCACAGAATCAAATAAAATGATTTTATCGACTGCAATGCTATTTATGCTAACACTAAACCAATTCATAATATTACATATACACCATCAAGATTTACGTGCAGTTGATTTCAAGGTCATTGCTCACAATAAATCTTTAAATACTGTTTGTTCGTTTTATTTTATTTTATAGTTAATGCATTTTGCAGAGATGATGGTGCCTAGCTAGTAGGTGAAATATACACCCTGTTAAGTCTTAGTGTCTGATTCTTACCTGTGAAAGGATTGTTTTCGATAGACAGTGATTACATACAGTGGTTGATTTAATATTTGGAGATATTGTGATGATCGCTAGTCAATGTTTATTCCTCAATTTATTTTTGTATCATAGTTTTGCATGAACCTGCATGAACAATATTATGATTTTGAAACAAAGATGTTGGTGATTTGTTTTGTCACAGGAGATGTCAGCCCTGTGTGTTGCTGCTTCAGAGGGACAGGTGGAGGTTGTTAAATTGCTGATTTCAAAATCAGCTGATGTCAATTATCGGTGTAAAGTAAGTTGTAGTCTGTGAAAACCTGCTGCTTTTTAATAGCTAACAGTAAGCCATTTGTTTATATGCTCTTTAGTGCTTAGTTTATATGCTTATTGTGGTTAGTGTATTTGCAAATGCACTGCAGCCTAAAATGTTTTGTATTCTTGTCCTCAATGGTATTGCTTGTGTTTTATTTATATTTATACCAATGTCATATTTATCAACAGCATGGAGAAAGTGCTCTTTTCCTGGCTGCACGCAAAGGTTATCCAAAAATAGTTCAGTGTTTGCTAGAAGCTGGTGCATCTTCAGTGTATACAATTAAAGCTGGAGTAAGTTGTTTTAGCTGTACATGAAATGTGTATTCTATTAAAATTATGTCATCATAATGTGGTATAATCAAGATATGAAGAGCTAATGCTTACGTTTTAAGGAACTTAGTGTAAACAATTGTAATTTTCTTTTACTTTTACAAAACCATCCAAGTGGTACAGTGAGTGCAAGCACCCATATCTGTAGCTAGTAGACTGAGTTCAATTCTTGGTGAGGATACATGAAGAAGTGATACTTTGTTGCCTGTCTACAGTAGTGTGCAGCTTTGTGGTTGGCATTAATGAATGCAGTGCTGCCATTGACTTTCCACCAATGCAATATTCATTATGAAAGTGGTTGTGTAGCACCTGGAACTATGTAAGTGAAAATGGACACCTGCACACCACTCATGCCACTTCAAAGGGAATTTAGAGCAAGCAAATTGAAAATTTTGTCTTCCACTATTGACAAAGACCTGGCATAAATTTTCTACTAGGATGATTTGCTTATACAGCTCTTGGTTTTGGATTAGTTGGCATGAGTATTCAGCCGAAGTCTGTTGTTTCACTTCTGATAGTTGCTGAGGCTACATAGGTTGGCCTGTGAAAAGAGTTGCCATGGTGGTGGTTTTACCAACCTATTACTACATTATAATAATCATGATGGCGTCATTCATGCGTGTTCTTAACAGCTTGTGTTTCATCAAAGTAAATGTATTAGTGCCATCAAGCGTATACTCTCTACTGCTGCCATGTATATGTCCGTGTATACTTTCATGTATTTGTGTATTCCTTGTTACTGCGATGGATGTTTAAAGTCTAGTGCCTTGTGTGTGGGAGTGAAGACATTACATAATACAATTCAATTTATTTATTAGCCTAAACTTAAAGTTGCATGTTTTAAATGATGGCTGGAGGACTTTTAGGGCGTCCATATTATCTAATCTGAAAAATCATTCAAAAATTCACACCTTTTCAAAAATGTGCTCTCTACATAACTTCTACATTGAAATTTGAACCAAATGAAATGTCATGCATTTCATTATCTGTGTTGTACAATTAATTGCTGCAGGCCTGTCTTCAACCTGTGTAAGTGTCCTCTTCCTTAATGACACAACAAACAGGAATTGTAATACAGTATCAAGGTGAAATAAGTGCAGGATCACAAGCAAGGAATAAGAGATTCAATGTGATAATAAGGTTAACAAAAATTAAGCATCACTAAGTTTTGGTTTGTGTTAAAGATTTTGTCAACATGGAAATGATGTGCAAGATGTGTGAAAAATCATTTTTCCACTGTACTAAGTAGTCTGTTATAAACAAGAAAAAATTAGATTTGGTGATATGGGTGGTTCATTGCATCAATCCACAGTTGGAGTGGTGTGATTGGTACTTTATCTAAAAAATTGAAGTTTCTTGTATGGACATATTTTGGGCAATTCTTGCTTCTAATCAGGCTACTTTTCAAAAAAACAATGTAGCAACCCATCTTGTGAGTGGTAGTGTTAAAATTGTCACTTACTGGTCAAAACTCAATAAAGTTCAGTTGTATTTGATTTTGAAACTTTGGTAAAATGTTAAACCCCTTCTCAGAAAAGTTCTTACCGTATTTATTCGATCGTAAGCTGTGACTTATGAAGTTTTTTCCATCATTTTGTGTGGCTTATAATCAAGCACAGCTTATATTTTTTACTTCATGACCTTATCGAAAGTATAGATGATGCTCAGTCTTTCCTTGGCTGCAATTTTTCCGGCCAGACTCTCTTTTCACATTCTATTCTCCTCAGTATCATGTGCATAGTGCACATCTGTCACAGGAGGGATTATGATGAACAGAAGGCAGTTGTAGTGGTGAAGCATCATTACTGGGGTTATGAATAAATGCGAAACATGCTAGTACCTGCGAAACTATCTCAGAGGCTTAGGTAAACTATGTTCAAGGGCAGCTTAAATTAATTTTTTAACACCATTACGTGTGGCTTACGTTAAAGGGCAGCTAACAATCGAGTAAACATGGTAGCTTGCAAAAAATCTTATGTTCCTTGAACAATGTGACTGAATAAGGCAGTGCTCTCCAAACTCACTTCTCAGAGGGCCACATAAGCTATTACGCAACAGTTCAAAGGCCTGGCATCTTACATTACGTAATGTGATTGTTTCGGGATATGTCACATTCAACTAAATCAACCAATGTTTCATGAGAAAATTTTTTTCTGATTACGGCAAAATGTATTTGCGGGCCAGCTTTGGCCCACAGGCTGTAGTTTTGAGACCCTGGTGTAAGCAGTGCTGTGGAGCCCGGAGCCCAGGCTATTTTGGATGGCTGGAACCAGAGCCAGAGCCAAAAATTTTTAGATAGTCGAGCCGAAGCCTGAAATTTGGGTTCCAGTTCTAGAGACAGGGTTCCCACGCAGTATTGAAAGTATTGAAAAAGTATTTCAAAATTGGTTTTCAAGACCTTGAAAAAGTATTTAATTTTGCCAAAATGTACATTAGGTATTGAAACAGTATGGAAATTCTATATGGAAAAGAAATCTCAAGTATCCAAGCGGAATTTCACCATAGGCAAAGCACTTCATTATTTATGCATTTTTGTGCAATGTGTAAAATTAAGTTTCATTATTAAGAATTTCGAAAAATGAAGAGAAGTAATGGTATTGAACTTCTCAAATTTAGTATTGAAAAGGTTTTGAAAAAGTATGGAAAATGATTTTTAAAAATGCGTGGGAACCCTGTACAGATATAGTTTGTGGGGCAAGTGAGTTTCCAAATAGTACAATGTTTTTTCTGATTTTTTTGACCAAATTGTTCTGGAGCTGGAGCCAAAAGATTTCGATGCCCAGAGCCAGAGCCTGAAATTTGAATATGGGTTCCACAGCCCTGGGTGGAAGACATGGAGTAACCATTTGAAAACGTCAAGTCACTATTGCTGACTTCAAAAACAGCATTTCAGGGCATTGATGTGAAATTTTGATAAGGTTTAAAAGTATAAAACTAGAAAGTTTTATGCAAACCCTGTTTAGGGTGTACTCACACAATAAAAACAGTGACAAATATGCACCTAGATGAAGTTTGCAGTAGTGGTGTAAAATCATATGCTAATTTTTATGTATAGGTCCAGTGTCCACATAAATACTATAAATTATGATAGTAGTTTTTCAAATTATTTAGAATTTCTGTAGCAGTTCTTTGAATTGAAATTTATATTACTATCTGGTTCGTTAGTATTGAAGATATAATTTAAAAGACTTTCTCGTACTGGTAAACACCATAGACATTATCATTGTATGTCGTTTTGTTGGTTTCTATGAAACATAAACCCATACATTAGTGAAATCAACGTGTTTATTGCATATTTCTCATGAGGCTTTCATAATTTACTTTCAACAGTATGAACTTCGGATGTATATTTGACTTTATAGCATATATGTTATTTGTATGATTTTGTGAACAACCCAGCTTTTAGTTGACTGCAACCCTACCCAGTGGTTTTTATGTGTATGTGAACCTGTTCCATTTCTGACGATGGCTACTGGTAGCCTGTCATCTTTCTGTTTGATACTTGTATCATGTTTTTTTAAAGGTGTTTTAGGGGCCTGATTCAGGTCCCTAGAACAAGAGAAAATTATCATCGGGTACCTAGAATCAAAGAAAATCGGGTCCCTAGAATCAGAGATGTCGAGTCCCTACAGGTCCATACCATGTACCTAATATTTTCATTAAGAAAAAGCCTGCTTGTATATATGTTTGGTTTCAGGCTTAAGAACAAGATTAGGTATTGTTTTCTTGCAAAATGTTCTTTGTTAATACAGTGGTTCATCTAGAGGGGGCATTTGGAAGGGAACTTGAAACAGGATGCTAGATAGGCTGTAACTTTACTGTATGTTGTGTGGTACAGGGTGAGAAACCAGAAATGAAGAGCTTGTTTGCATGATTACTCATATCTGGGGCTGCCACTAGGTCAAACAGGAATACTGTTATATCAAAATGCGCTGTCTGTATCACTTGTTCAGAATACAATTTTAATTATCGTGGTCGATCACTGTGCACTTCCTGCTGATGTAGTGTAAATTTTTTTGCAGGAGAAAGGTGTATACGAAAACTGGGAGGTTTTCACTCAAGCCTTGCTTAAGGTATACCCAAATAACATAAACAACGACGAATATGCATCTTACAAATCCGTTGCGCAAGTTCTTGTGGACTACAATGCCGAGAGCAGTAGACCGACCGTTCTGTACGAAGCGGTAAGTTTTCAACTGCGTTGACGTGTTCACTCCCCGCTTGCTGAAACTCGATTTGGGTTTAATCATGCAGCAGATATTTTGTTTTGACATAAGCCTCAGCGTGTATGCACTTCTTGCAAAATTGAATGTTTCCCTGCTTACGTAAACGCGCTATCGGTGATTCGGCGGAGACAAAGAAACCAGTCAATTCGTTAACCTTCAGTGTGAATATTTTGTCACGCAGCTTTTCTGTGCCCTGACGGTTTTCGCAAACCCTATCGCTACCTACTCGGTCGGAGTGTATTGTGCGCTCAGTTCCCAGCAAACCGCTTTTGTTTTCGTGGAAGAAAACTTTTTGCGTGCACTCTGCCACGCTTTTGATTCTACGCGTTTGATGGACTTCGTCAATACTATCTATGCAGTCATGGTCACCAACAAGCTACGCCAGAAAGATGTGAGTTTTTTGTGGATGAAAGTGCGCGACTTCATGATTCACTAAAACGGTTTGGTTTTGCTCTTTGGTGGTATTCTTATTAATAAATTCCGTCGAAAGTTGTTACTGCAGCTGTGGCTCCAAATGGGGTTTGAACGTGAAACGTATGCGATCCACTACTTACTAGCAACAACAGCGTTAAGCCAGGTGTCCGTCCTACAAAAGCCACATACATATCAAGTATAACATGTTGTGCAAAAGCAAGAAATAACGGCTGACAAACGCCGAGCATTGGCAGCAAAACTTGGAACTCCGTAACAGTGGTAGTAGCATTGTCGTTTAGCAGTTTGATGAATTGCATTCATAAGTACAATTATGCTTTCATCCCCCGCGTGGATGCGCTAGTGCTGCTGTACACCGCCGCTGGTTCTGATCTGTAGATATGGACACCGATCAAAAGATTCTAATCGAATCGAGTCCGAACCATTAGCAGCAATCTTTGAGTCGCTTCAATGTCTATCTAAATAAAGATTAAATAAGCCGTGTTGATAACTTTCGGGTCATCAACGTCGATACCCCCTAAAGAAATGGCCTAAAAATGATGAATTTTTTATTGCATTTGTAGAGGAATAGGCCTACATTAGAAGCCGATTTCTGTAATAACTAGAGCAGTCATAGGAAAGTTCACCACTGTAGTTGAACCGAGTCATTTGGAAAGGTAACAACAATTTCATTCATGGAGTTGTTGACAAGTACGAATGGAGACATGGTATTTATTGCAATTTTGTAGCAACTGCACTGTTTGTTAAGCCAGCAACCAGGTCCGTAACCAGGTTTTAAGGTTCGGGGAGGCAAAACACATTTTTAGGGGAGAAAAAAGTTTGTTTTTATTGTATGTTTAAAACAAATTTTTCTGGGCACACAATTGAGCGGGGCACTGCTCCTGAATGCCCCGTGGCTACGGGCCTGCCTGCAGTATTTGCAATGTCAGCAACACCTGCAACACGCTCGATACCTACGGCTCCTGTGATATTCGACGTGTCGTAACAGCGATGCATGTGGCATTTGCGAAGTTGCTATGTTGGCAGATCTTCCATATTTTGCTCTTAATTCACCCACCGACCGCTAAAGTGTTGGAAGTGTGTCCAACGTATAACAAACAATATGCAAAGCAAGTAATATCACTCTCAGCTGTTGTTAACTCAAGGTATTTACTTATTGTGCAAACTATGGAAATGTACAATACAGCCGCGTTTGTTCATGCATGCCGCCTAGTTGGCAGCTTGCGCGTAACACTGGAACACTGCCCAAACAACAACCAGTATTTCTCAACTGACAGATTGCGGCATGCCTCGTGAAACACTTTAACTGGGCAGACTTGCTGAAGCGCGTCTCCGAACACCAGTCTCGGTCGATCGGCGAAAAACCAGGCCTGTCGACAGCAATTACCGCGATGAAAGTCGTTATCATGTTGGTTGCTAACTTCAATGCCAGGTGGGATAATGACTATGTTTGTTGCAGCGTGCTGTGAGTACCATCTGTGTCGCCGTTTCCACGGTTTCTTGGCGGTGTTAGATGCGTTGTGGCGCAAATTGGAATGATTCGATCGCTTTGTTTTAGAAGATCTGTTGCGGAAATCCTAGGCATTCCTTATTCTTTTGTGCTGAGTCAGTGCTTACAAATCGGGAAAAATGCTGTGTAGGGTTGTGTTTCCTTTTTTAAATGAACCCGTGGCAAACTCAGAAGTGACACTAACGCGTGTGTGGCCTGCCTCTAGAGATGGCACGGGCCGCTAACAGTCCAGCCTTCGGGCCGTCCGCTACGGTTTTGAAACAGTCCGCTAGCAATTTTTTTAGCGATGACGTCACTCCGGG
>JGI24158J21664_10014260_pt1 | contig 10443 bp, 8 predicted proteins | sample Ectturendosymbi3_FD_21664 | JGI IMG/M metagenome (IMG submission 21664) | reverse complement strand
TAATGAATGTTGTTGCGCATTATGGGGTAGAAGATATAATAATAAGAACCCTAGGTAAAGATTAAAACAATTTATAAATCAATTACGGAACACCACACAATAGTAATAATATCAGGCAAAACCAGGGCTGTGGTTTCCAGACATACAGAAAAGCCAGGTGCCTGTTACACAGAAGCACACAGGAAACACCTGCAGTCAAAAAATGGCATGAGAAAACATTGTGTGCATTGATGCATGAAGAAAGCCCATTTGACCTTGAAGCTGAGGATTACTTTAATAACGAAACAATACCAATTACTGCTGAAGATTTGGAACTAATTAATGAATTTTTGGATGTGTAAAGTTCTGTTACATGTCATGAAATGTGTTAACCCATATTTTAAAGAACATACATTGTACATGATAGAAAGACGTTGCCTACTTGGCGTCGCCTACTGGGCGATGCCTACTATGCGTTGCCTACTGGGCATTGCCTACTGGGCATTGCCTACTGGGCATTGCCTACTGGGCATTGCCTACTGGGCATTGAACCAGGAGAAAGAAGAATTCTTTGATCAACTGTTCACAGAATCTCAAATGACCAAAGAAACTTATGAAATGATAGAAGATTTCTTAAGTGAAGAAACACAAATGTATAATTACACAGATGATGAAATAAACTTGACCGAACAGGACCGGCAAGAAGCTACTCAGCTACTGAAAGAAATAACATGAATGCCCGAACGAACCGCGAATGCCATATTTTGTGCTTGTTGAATTAACATCGTCGCTCTCAAGCAAAACCGTCTGTCAAAAAGAAACTTAGAATCTCCTATTAGAGGAAAGATAGGATAAACCGTCTGTCAAAAAGAAACTTAGAATCTCCTATTAGAGGAAAGATAGGATAAACCGTCTGTCAAAAAGAAACTTAGAATCTCATATTAGAGGAAAGATAGGATAAACCGCCTGTACTAGAGAAACATGAAACCTTCTCCTAAGAGGAAAAATAGGAGAAAGTATGTGGGCAATAAAGCTACCAGACTGGTTACATGGTCGTCTCACTCTCTCACAATAGAACAAACCAAAAATTGTTTCGAAGTTCAGGGTATACTATTTCGACGATTCCACGGACAGGAAGCAGTTGTGAATTGGTAGTCGAAGGGTGAACTTGGGGGGCCTGGTGATCTAGTGATCCAGGACCGCTTTGTAGCTCTGACATTGGCCGACTTTCTAGGCACGAAGGTCGCGGCACTTTTTGGCGCTAGTTTCGAGGTAGATAGGGATGTACACTGATGTATAGTCAGATGCTGTTGACTGATGCTCCGTAAAACTGTAAGTAATGAAGTTCTGTTAAACCTTTACTTCAATTTGTACTTTGTAAATATTTTGGCATGCTAGATGTGATTAAGAAATAGAGTCCTGTCAAAGTTTTCTAGGTTTTTGTACTTTAACAAATTTAGGTCATTTTTAAACTCAAAAAGGAAACAGAGTTCTGNCCAAATTTTTCATGATTTTGTNCTTAGAAAATTCCTGGCATCGGGNGGGTCATATTGTTGAAGTTATTTGGCGTATGCATATNATGTTGACTTTATGAGTCGTTGGTTCGTTGTCATAAGTGTAATAAACTTGTATCCCTGCTTAAATGGGTATAACGGTCCTGTCACCAGCAGCTAGGGTTGGTGATATTGGCTGTTTACTTTCTTGTAGATAGTCTCTAGGGGACCAGCCTCGAGGACCCTGTCTAGAATAAAAGCAAAGATAAACGTTAACTTAAATAAAGCGTTTAGCATAACTTGTTTTACACCGAGTTTCTCGTGGATGAATAAAATTGAGCTAGGACTTTAGATCCAGCGGGATCCGTCGGCCGTAAAATGACTGCATTCCCTGGATCCCCATGCTGTACGCTTATGATCTGTCATATTATGCTTTCAAGACTAACGAACAAGAGTCAACGTCAGATTTCACACAAATCACCATGGTTGATTGGCGCACTAGTAATGTTTTGCCTGCTAATGATGTTTAAAANTTGCGCTCTGAAATTGTAAGAAGTGTGATATTCAGGCTCGTCGCCAGGATTTAGCAGCAGGGGGGCAAACACCAGGAGGGGCCANAAACCAAAAGGGGGCCACATTTTTAAAATACTGAATGGGAAGTATGCAGCAACCAGGGGGCCAAACGTGAAATGGGCGGGCACAGATTTTAAACGGGGGTGCCGGGCACCAGTGGCCCCCCGCTGGTGACGACCCTGGTGATATTGTGTGCTGCGTTGACACTGAATTGCTATACATTGCAAACTTAAGACCCACACATCCAGTGGCGTACGCAGAAAATTTCTGAGGGGAGGGCCAAGTTTCGTCACAATCGCGTGACGTCACAAATCAACTTTAGGGGAAGTGCCGAAGGCACGACCATTCTAGGGGGGTCCGTGCGCATGCCCCTGGGAAAATTTCGCAAAATTACACCTAAAAATACGCATTTTTGTGTATTCTGGAAGCAAGTTTTAGATAACACTGTTTATGCATTTTTTTATTTTGAGGGTCTGAGGGGGTGACCATGGCACAGTGGCCTCTCCCTCCGTACGCTAGTGCCCACATCACTACCTGGCACCACATACCCACTAGCAACAATCCCAACCGTTCTTTGGCAAACATTGCGTTGTTGCATAACACTACATTGCGTGGTGCGCTTGCGGTTGATCATGTCTTGACCATGTATATTTCTATTGGTTCGGCAATACTTCAAATATAGATTAAAACTGGCTCAGTTGATGGAAGTGTTTTATTAATTACGCAGTTTCTATTTGAACAGTGACTCGAATCCATCGAAACTTCTAAGTTCGGTTTATATTGACTGGCACCCGAGTCAAATCGTCTATAAAAAACGTTAAAGCTTCTTCCGCCTAAACTGAACCTTGTTGCCTTGGTTTCTGTTGAAGTTCTGCGTAGCGCGTTGCATTTGTTTATGATGCAACAACAGTCTTATCAAGATGAGACTAGTGTGATTTTTTTATAGAAGCTGAAATGCGATTTTACTTATCTGCTAATTGTATGCGTCAGGTTGCATAGGATTTTGAAGGATGCTTAGCGTGAAAAAACTACACCACTGAAGTTTATTGGGAGTTCGTTCCCATGGGAAGAAAAGAGGATGTTCCATTTACTAGTAAAATTTTTAAAGTGCTCGTCACAAAGTAGGCTAAATGACCGTGTTATTTTGCAGATGATTTTTGGTGAGGTACAGTCATAACGAATGTGAATTCTGGTGGTGAGTTGCAATATCATCAGTGATCTCTTGTTCAAACAGATAAAGTCATGACGTTTTGAAAACAGCAACAAAAGGTTGGATCAAAACAATTAATTACAGACCAAGCAGCACCAGCCATTAGAATGTCCTTGAATGTTAATTAGCCTTAAAAAGACCAAGGTAATGTGTCTCTCTAAACAGTAAGGGCAGTGTGCGCTGCGAGTGAGCGCCAATACACTGCAGCAGGTGCTGAAGTTCAAGTTTTTGACACAAAATTTGGAGCTTCTGCGTGCCATTGGAAGTTGCTTTGTGTGCCAAGCGTGCGGTTAGTAATTCACTTAAAAGAATGTACCTTTCTACCTGCTGCAAAGTTGTTTCTCTTGGACAATTGTGACAATAAGTTGCTTACCAGCCGTACTTGGTGATCCTCTTGCCACTTGAGAAACTTTGTCGCAATGTTTATTGAGAAACCTATGAAGAAGCGGCTTGCCTGCGCACTTAACGCACTAGGCTAAAGGAAGCTCCCAGTAGCTTTCGTGCTACTAGGGATGTTATGCTTAGCGCGTCGCATGTAGCAGCCACCGCGCTGCTACACCTACCAATAAAGACAACACTGGATGCAGGTTATAGGCCAATAGCACAAGTGCCAGATCTTCAGCAGAAGTTTGATTAGCTAAAATACGGATTTACTATGATGAGTTTATAGCTTAAAAGTAACGGTTTTGCAAAACCTTGTTAAAATTTCATCTGGCAAATTTTGGGGGAATCCAGCTCATCTTGAAAATGTAGAAAATTCGGTGAAATGAATGTTTATTTGAAAAGATGCGTGTGCGATGAATAAAAGTATTTGGAACTTTATTATGTGTTGCAGATTGATTAGAGCTTTGCTTGTAATTACGCCTACGGTTTTCTGAAATTTAAATGGCTCGGATGCTCTGCTGTAGCGCGTCTTAAAATTTCATCTTCTCTGGCCATGGCAGTGAAACTATTTGTGAAAAATCTGACATCATTGATATTCATGCTGCTTCTGCCATTTATGGGAGGCAGTAGTGGAGTGGGTGAGTCTGAACTCAAATTTTTAACGTAAAGTTTGTGCGGCTTGTATGAATTAAAGTTTGTTGGGAGGAAAGACAGTTTTATTGGCATAAGTTTTTTCTGTAGATTGAACCAGCTATGCAGAACTGTCGCCAGAAAGTTTTCGATAGGGGGCTCTACATTTGTTCAAGGCAGTTTGACATTCTGAAATTTGATAAAAACTCCATGCACCGATGTATAGTGCTTCATAATTCAATTAGGGGGGCTTGGAGCTTTGTTTTAGGGGTTAGCGTCCAAAATCCCCTCCATGGTGACGGGACTGCAGCTACGTCTAACCGAAATGACTTACTGGGTCAAAAATTCAGTGGACTTCTTTATGAGGGCCGCACATTGAATGACTTGCTTTCTTTTTAGCAAACGAAAGTTAACTTATAGCCACTGTGGACATTCAAATGCTAACTGAAGTGATAACGACTGTATGGTACTTTTATTCACTCTCAAACTGTGATGCCATAGGTAAGTTTAGTGCAGTGATGGCGTGAATAAAGTCAATGACCTGACTCGAGTCACGAATTTTGGTGACTCGACCCGAGTCACGTTAAGAAACGATGTTGTGATGGCTTGACTAAAGTCACGTTTTTTACCGAATGACTCGACTCGGGCCACAATGAATGACTCGAGTTCAGAGGCATTTTTGCAAATCTCCAAACGTCTTATTGACAAACACAGTTAAGGTGGCTTCACACAGAATCCGGTTACGGCTTACGAACCGGCTTACGCCCAACGGCAGTCTTCAAACATCCTCCATTGGCCGTATACGTCAAAATTTTCTCGGTTTCGAACGGCTTACCACTTAAAAGTGGTTTAAGTAAGCCGGATTGCCGTGGTTGTCGGTGATGGTGTTCTTGCTGCATGTGTGAAGACTGCCAGGCTTGTCATGTCTCAATTTTGTGGTATGCTAAGTGACATGTTGCAGAAATTTTAAGATTTTTAATCACTATAGCCTACAGCATGTCACAGGCTGAATACCTCAGTCAAGGCATGAACAAAGTCTACTAATGCAAAGAAATTTAAAGCGAAGTTGCTAAACGCCTTAGTTGCTAGTGGTATACATTACCACTACTCACAAGATTTGGATAAGTTAGGCTACCTGACTTCAGTTTTGGCCATATAGTGGGCAATGAAAATAAAAGCAAAATTTGAAAAAGGGAATGAAAGCATATCACTCATAGTGACATTGACAGAGGCTAATCACTTATTAGTTTTAGATGTGGGCACATTTCACTTTCACGCAGTTTTCATTCAGTTTAATCACTGCAGTAACAATAGCAAATAGCCTATTGCACTACATCAAATTTTCCAATACATCACAATTTCCCTAAAAGAAAATGTCTCATTTACACGTACATGAAAATTTGAGATTAATAACTTTCAGCTCAAATGCGAAATGTAAATATCTGACATTGCTACAGAAAATATACATTTTTGAGGTCTAACCTAAGTACACTGAATTCATTTGTATGACTTGTGTTTAATACTTTTTTTGTTTGACCAATCCTTGATTTGACACAAGCTACAAATGTGATATCTATGTTTTTTATGGTGTTCTCATCAAAGATGTTGTTTTGTGTTGGTACAGTTTAATAAGCCAACCTCCGTGCCAAGTGGTTTTGGATTTAATAAGTAGCGGATTTTATGACCGGCGCGCAAAAATTAATGCGAAGTAAATAGAAAACGCAGCACAATTAAATACCCACGTACAGAATGAAAAAACTGGAGCATCGTTGTTTATTTTGGCGGAAATGTCTGAGGTGATCATCTATTTTTATAGAAAAAAAGGTCTATTTTTTAATCCCGTTTGGTCAAGTCCAGTGGCCATATGTCGCAGACACTCTCGCATTTTTGCAGCAATCTCCTTTCTTTTTTCACGAATCTTGGATGCTCAGTAAAATGTACTATTGTAAATTAATCAAGGTGCCTGCATGCCTTATTATATTGTATTGTTTTACTGGAAAAACACACGGTGCGAAATAATAATACACAAACGCTGTCTGTAAATACTTGAAAACATTCCCAAGCTAACAGTTGGGAGACTGAAAAAACCCTTAGGGTATCTAGCCGATACTCCCAGACACTCGCAAGACACAAACAAACAAAAGAAACAAATAAAGCAAGAAAGCCAACAAATGAGGACAAACGTTCGATTTAGTAGGCTAGATGTTCCAATGGAAAACATAAAAAAACATATTCAGTTTATAAATATTCGCAATTTGACAGGCACCTCTGAAAATGAAACGGAGATTTTAGTAGCCTGCAGCCATAGCCAACAATCACACATAGCTTTTTTAAAGTGGTGAAAAGGTAAATTTTTGTTTTCCTCATTGACTTCTCTCCATATCACTGGTCCTTTGTGAGATATTAATTTTTTGCCAATATTGGTATGGACACTAGGAATAAAATAGTTTTGATTGCTAGCATATCTTGTATTATAGTTATGTACATCCGATGATCTCTGGAACAGATTATTATAAATACTGTACAATAACCCGTCATGAAATGTATCCATTAATTTGGCCAATTCCAGTTTATATATATCCTGCACTTTTAGAAACTTAAATGTTTTGTAAATGTGGCTTACCTGTGTATCATAATTACTGAACCTCATGTCGCGCAATATGTTATTTTGTTCCAAATAGATTGTTTTTACATGTGACATGGTTGCAAACCCCCAAGTTGTAAATAATAACTTAAATGTGTGTATGTAAAATATTGTAATTTGAGTATGTTTATCGGTAATGTGTTTCTCGTTTTGTAGATCACATTTGATGCTAAAGCTAACTTTGTTTCAATAAGTTTTAGATGTGATGACAAATTAAGTTTATCATCTATAATAACGCCGAGATACAGTATTTCACAGATTGTTCATGGTTACTCTGATGGTTGCCTAGTCTAAGTAAGAACTCCTCTGCCAAATTACTTTGCACCTTCCTTCCTGTCAAAAGATACATTGACTGAGCATAATTAGAGATAGTTTATTCAGGGAGATCCAATCATGTACTTTGAGTATTTCATGATTAACCATACTTTGCAAAGAAGATAGACTAGAGTGGGAAGAAGACAGATAGGTATCATCTGCAAAAATCACTGTTTTAAATTTTGAACAAAGGTGTAGATCATTGACTTACAGTACATTATTAACAGCAGTGGCCGAAGAGTTGAACCTGCCTGCATGCCTAATTATTTTAGTTGTTATAGCTCAAAAACACTTTACAGCAATGGTTCCCAACCGGGGTCCACAAAGTTTTTTTTGGGGGTCAATGGCCTTTGTATGCATAAGATGAAATCAAAATAGCGAAATGCCAAACTTCGTGCCGTGGTGGTCTAACTTGCAAAAGACAAACATGCGAGCAACTCGAGAAGTAGCATCCAGGCCATAGGGCGACACAAGATCTCGCCTATATGAACGAACATGTTTATGCACTTTAACAAAGGTATGCAAGTTCTCATTAAATCAATTTCAATGGGAATTTTGATACTGTTTGTTCTTGAGCAGCTTATCTATACAAGGATAAGTTTGTGACAGAGCTCATCTTACATTATCCTGTAGCCCAAACCTGTGGGTTCTCGTTCCTGTCACATTTTGGGGGGCGTAGTTGTTTTTCCAATTTGATGTTATTGCTATCATGCCAGGCTACATCTTTCACCTACCTGCTAGCTCCATCAGAGAGAGGAAAAGGCTTAAATACGAAGGCAGTGCTTACCTACAAAAGAACTTCCCAATTATATGAAAGCTAAGAAACAACACGCACCTTGCTAGCAAGACTGAAAAGCAACTGGAAGGTGCCTGAAAGTCTTGCAAGCACTGTGCAATTTGTAGTTACCATGGAAAAACACAGACATTCAATGCTCACGTGTGTTTCACAAATACTTACAAAACGCAAAACCTTCCCACTGAAGCAAAACCTCACATGTGCAAACTTTGGTGTTTATGCAGCGACTTGTAATGTTGTACGATATACCATCAACAATATGTTGGCCAAACAGAAAACATATTTGCCGGCTGCCAAGCCAACGAAAGTAATCCTGCTCTTTCTTACACATTTTACCAACGCTCTATTTTGAATCATAGCGGCGAAAGCCAATGTGGATTTGTTGCGTTGCTCGACATAAGTGGTGTCAGACAGTTTTCCAGTTTCAGTGAAACCAATTATTCAGAAACGACGTTTTTTCCAGTGTTGTAATGGCTGCAGCCTATGTTTGGATTCACTGATTTAAATTTCATTCTTGAATTTCTTTGCATTTTCTGCTCTGTTTCAGCTTTTCAATTTTTCACTCGTTAAGTATTGCTTGCAGTTTTCAGGGCTGAGTGTGTGTAGTGTTACAACTACATGAAATCGATTTCTTATAAAAAGATTGCAGGTAGATTCACTTGTGTCGCTTTTGTGGAAACTATTTACTCGAATACAGATACCTACAAGTTTGAATCATCGCAAAGTTAAGAAAGCAGAGCCAGTGACGTATCCAGCCCAAATTTTTGGAGGTGCCAAATATTTTGACTTTAAGCGAGGAACAGTATTTGGTTTGATACAATACCTCTCGAAGCACAAAATGAAAAGATATGCCAGAAGTTTGGAGGGAGACCATGTCTCCCCTGGCTTCGTCTGTGAGCAGAACCCAGTCGGCTGATTCCTCGAAAGCTGGAGCAATTCAACAAGCCTAGAACTTTTACTTGTTACGCAATAAGCTTCATGAAACATTCATTATTTTTGACCTGCAAATCAAATGATTGATAAACTTTTCTTGAAGAGACCACTTGTACGCAGTGTTGCAACGTCTCCGCTGGCGTTGCGTTGGATGCGCGCGAAGAACAACACCCATATATACGTGGCGCGAACAAGCAATAACAGAGTGATCGTGGCGTGTAATCTCTGGTGATACTAACGATATGAACGATTGAATGTAACAATAGCGTACGCGAAGAGTGATCGTGGCACATGATCTCTATTGTTACTTGCTGCCACAGTGTGACGCTTTGCGCACATGCCGCTCGGACTTTCCGATTGCAAAAGCAGCAAACACCCCTTGAGGTCCATGAGTGAACACTAACACTGTTGCAACCAGTGCCGGATTAGCAATTGTAGCAAATGTAGCAATTGCTACGGGCCCCGCGCTTTTGGGGGCCCCGCGGTCTTCTGTAATAAATCGTAGTTATTAAATTATATATAAGATTTTTTCAGTCTAAGAAGTAAGTGCTTTGCTAAATTTGCTATAAGGCCTAAGATTGCGGCCAGAAGTGTTGCCATTTTAGCTGAATTGCTGCTAAATCTAGCAGGATTTTCTCGACGTTAGCTGTAAAATTTTCAATCTTTGTAGCAGGATTTTACCAACCGTTTCGTAAGTTTAGTAGGTAGTAAATTCCTGGCCAAAAACCTGTTCCAACAGTTTTTCAAGATGAGAACTTTACACCTTCATCAAAAATATACTTGTCTTCTTTATGATGTTTTTAATTGGGTAACACCAGGACAAAGCACAACCAGCTGCCTGCAATTATTTGGAATTTTAATTATGATGCAAAGAAGCTGCTTCAAGCAGGTGATTGTATCATAATAACAAGTAATTAGGTGGCTTGGTGAAACCTAAATGATTTGCTTGTGTGTTTAGTGAGCGCGTTATAGGTTAAAAGACAGCATGGTAGAATATGTTTTTATCCGACGGCACGATATTTCCAAGTGATTCAGTTACACTAGTAAGTAGTAATGTCTCGTAAAAAAACTTCCTGGTAAACCAAAGCTGCCAAAAGTTTCGACATATGTGGTTGCAAGATTCAGAACGTAAAAGTTGGCTCAGTGCCGACTGCTCTATCCTGCTGATTCAACAAAAGCCTTTTGTGAAGTTGGCAATAATGCAATCATAGCGAAACATTGTGAGCTCAAAAAGGCATAACTGGTAGCAAAAGCACTCAGATAAGACTAAAGAACTTTTTGCATGCTCCCTAACGTTACACAAAGTTTTAAGTTACGAAGACCAAATTTTGAAAGTTATAGGGCTGAAGCTATGCTAAGATTGTTTATCGCTGAGTATTGTTCTACTGCAGTGCTTCCCAACCAGTGGGTCGCGACCCATTGGTGGGTCGCGAAGCTATTTCAGGTGGGTCGCGAAGCATTTCTAAATGTTACAGTTTTCTATTAG
>JGI24158J21664_10014259_pt1 | contig 10445 bp, 8 predicted proteins | sample Ectturendosymbi3_FD_21664 | JGI IMG/M metagenome (IMG submission 21664) | reverse complement strand
CTACGTTCTGTATTGTCTGTTTTTATCAACCTGCGTTCTGCAGAGTGTGTGTGTTCATACTATGGACTTCGTGTCTGCTATAAACAAATAAATAAAATAAATAAAAGTGCACAAACCACAGAATAAGAGTTACGTTTCCAGTGTAGTTTGTGTAATCAACTAATTCAATGAAAATTTTGTTTATTTATTTTTTGATAACAGGTTACATTGACCCCTGTTTGTGGTTCATGTGACGAAAAGCGAGGTTTAGTGTTCTAGGGGATGTTTCTCATGATAGTTGTGTGTTTGTCCAAGTGTACGTGTGTTGCAAGGCATACTAGATGTGTGTCAGGCTTATGCAGAATCGCATGGAATGATTTTCAACTGCTGCAAAACTGTTTGTATGACGTTTAAAGTTAAGACTGTAAAAAGCACAGTCATCCCATTAGTGACACTGGGTGTAAAAATGTAAAATCTGTTAACCACTACATATTATCTGGAAGTTGTACTGGATACTGAGCTCTCAGATGACAAAAACATTCAGAGAGAACTGCGATATCAATATTGTGCAGCAAACAAGTTGCGAGCGTCTTTTTCCTGATGTTCAAACGCAGTTAAAAATGTACTTTTTTGTTCCTTTTGTACGCCCATGTATGCATCTCAATTATGTTGTGATTTCAGGAAGGTATTCGTGCAGTGATTGCGTGTGGCCTATAATTTTGGATGCAGAGCTCTATACAACCTGCCTTGGAGAGCGAGTGTTAGTAGTCATCAGGTTCAATGCAACATTCCTCCCTTTGAGACCTATTAAGAAAAATGCGTACCTGTTTCTCGAAAGATGCGGAAAATCTAACAACATACAGTTGCGTGCTTTGATGAAGTCAGACTTTTTGTATTCGTCCTTATTTTGAATACTACAGTCGCATGTGACTTTGCAACTAAGTGCTCGAACATTGCAGTGTTTGTTCGTTTGAAGACGTGTCATGTCACAACGCATTCGTCATTAATCGGGCCTCAATCAGTTTAGGAATTACCCTCCTACTCTGCAGTAGTGTTCTGCCAAGTGTTATGGGTTAGCGAACAACAGTGTTAAGAAAGTGTCTCTAACCCTGTTGTTCTGCCTCCAACGCCGTTGTGAAACGTTCTGTTGAAACGTGTCTGCAAGCCGCCTGTGCCTCCAACGCCGTTTTGAAACCTGTTTTGTTGGTTTTTATCATCATGCATTGTGTAGACAGTGTGTGCTTGTACTATGGACTTCGTGTCTGCTTGCAAATTAAATTAAATTCAATTGAATTACATCGAACAAACTAGCTCATGACGTGCATTTTCATACACAGTAATCAACAGTCTCATTGCGGTAGTAGTGCACCTTGAATGGATTTTCCACCTGGATGATTTCCACTTGTGCTTCTTTCCATTGGGCGCCCTGATTGCCGCGTTTCGTCCACCTTATCAAGGACGTGTTTCCAACCATAACCCCTACGTTGAGACTTCCCATCCCTCCTCCATACATGTGGTACCTGCAAAATGTCAATTCAAAGACTAACTGCAAGTTAACAACTTCCTGCTGAAAGAAAGAAGTTGAGTGATGTTACGATAACGTTCTCAAAGAATGATAATGACATGATAAACTCGTGCACGAAAACCAGCGGGGAAGGTGTAGCATGCGCTGAAAGACAGCTTCGCTGAAACTGAGGAGCAACTTCAGAATAACATCCATCAATGCCGCAGAGCATTAGAAGCGTTTGAAGCACAGGTTATGTCTTTGCAGTCATCCAAATTGACAAACCATACGACTGTCTTCGTGGCGGTTGAATGGTCTGCACGGATGAGGATGTTACGACTGGCATTGTTGCGATGGAAGAGCCTGACAGGCATGCGCGCAAAGCTTCCCCCTTTGGCAGCAAGAAACAATTGAGATCACTCGACAAAATAACTCTATTAGCACCTTTTCGCGCTACATACATATGTGTGCTACTCACATTCGTGGTGTATTACGCATTCGACAAAGCGGCCTCAACAGCAGGTGTGTTAAATCACGTTTTTCTGTGTTGTGAGTCTAAAACGAAACGCAAACCATTTGCAATCTCAAGTAAAGCATAGCTGGCCAATGAATGCACATACAATCACCCAGTCAAACCCAACCCGCACACAATGGCTTTTCAAGCAGAAAAACACAGGAATAAACACAACAAAAACACAGGATTAAAGACAATAGACGACATGTTCATTTTCAATGGATTCCCGAGAAAAATTCAGTTAATGCTTTGTAAGCAACTTAGCAGTCCGTAGGAAACTGTAACTTTGATTGGTGCAAAAAAGACAAGTTGACATATAGAATTAGCTTTCCAGGGTGCTCAACATAACCGGACATGCGCAGCACAGCATTTGTTGCCGTTTTCAGTTATAACACGCATGTGAAAGTTTTCTGAAAAATTGACTGTCCGATCCATAAGCGTGATTGTAATTCAATTAATATAAGAAACCAACTTTAAAATGTGTCAAATCATTGATATTGCACCTAAAGATACATTTATTCAATGTAAGTTTGCAGTAATCACCACATTTGGGATCTCTAAACCGATTGTGTTTGCACTTTACCTGCTATTTGCAAACATCACGTATTAGATAATTCACTTTTACAAGATTACCACTAGTCAAATATATGTTTCACGAGTACGTCTTCAGGCAAAGATGCAATACTGCGAGTATTGAAATCAATTGAAATATGATAGATGTAATCACGGAGTATCTGTAAGTCAGCGAAGTGTCTCGGTTTGCACACATATCGATAAATTTTCCACAAAGGCAAATAGTGTTGCGGTCATGTACGATCGTTAAAACTACTACACCCAAATACTCAATGCTATTAGTTTTCCAGATTTACGTGTTGTTTACACTATGTGTAATACAATGATTAAATTAGCCGACAGCATTTGGTTAGTATAGCAGTATGTAACATGTTTTGCTAAAATTTATAGACAATTATGAATTACTGTGAGGTATTTCGAGACCTTGGAATACTGCGCCCTGACCCTCCCGAGAGACTTGACATTATTTACTTTACAATTTTATTCTGCTCAATTCAGCGCCCTTCGTAGAAATTGTATACCCTTTTTGCGAAATTTTGAATTGGTGGGAAAGTCATTGACACATATCAAGAACATCAGAGGATCTATGAGCAAACCTTAGGGAGAACCACTTTTTGATAAACAAAAAACAGGTACGTCTGTGTTTGAAGTTTTGCTTGGCAGTATAACATCACTGTAACGTATGGGAAAAGTTCAAATGCAAAGGTACCTGGATTTGTTTATGGGAAAGTACACAAAAATCGGCATTTCATAATGTTTTCATTGACACCCTAGCGCAATTGGGGGTGAATGAGCGTTGCTCATTGTGGGGGGGTGAGCCTTGCTCATTGTGAGAAAAGTGTAAGCGTCTCCCACAGTCTCTCTTTTTCAAGTGTAGTGATTGCCGCGACACCGCTTTTACCCCAACAAGCAAGTCACTTGCACATGGCCTTTTCTACACGAATGTGCCTGTAACAACGCCTTCACGTGGTGCTCCTTTTTTTGAACAAAAGTTGACAAGCGACGTGGCGGGTCGGAGTACTCAGCGGTATATCTGAGCAACTACTTGGGGTTGGCATGAACCTCAGCCTTGTTTGGGAGCACGCCTATGAGAGGGACACTCTACTTCAAACTGTGCTCCTGTCTCCTGGCGAATCAGGCATATCAGAATCCAACATTCCACCTGCTGTGAAGGCAAGATGGCGGCGTGTCGGAACGACGCAAATGCAGGCTCTCAAAAGCAGGGGAGTACTGGAAGNTTCCTGCAACCTCTCTGCAGCACAGTCGTCGTGGGTCCACTCATGTGGGCCAANGTGGTGGATCAGATGTTGCGAATCTTTCCTCCAACTTAATCATCAGTTGCACNAGTTCTCCCCAACGCATTTTTTATCCTTCTATCCCGAAAGACCTGCAGCGAGGATCTAGCAGGCGTCGGGTGCAGGTCTTGGATGAGACTGGAAGCCTTTAGTCTGTCACTCCCACGTAGGCAGTTGAGGTCATTGGGGCTTGGGACAGGAACAGNAATTTCCCTCGGCAGCTTCCTGGGTGNCTGAGCAGNCCTATTCAGGATCCACACTGCCCACCTCANCAAGAAGACACGCCTAGAAAAGGTTGCCCAAAAATTGTCTGTTTCATCGTTGACCCGAACGGTAGACTGCGACCGTTAGGGCATCCCTCCCAGCAGTCGACAACGCAAGCAATTAGTAAAATCTCGACACACCAAAGTTGCTACTTGGAATGTGCGAACCCAGATGGATGCAGAAAACTCCAACCATTCCTACCGAGGAACTGCTCTCATAGCTTCCGAACTGTCGCGTGACAATATTGACATGGCAGTATTGAGCGAGACCAGGCTCGCAGACGAAGGCTCACTGAATGAGATGGCCAGTAGCTATACTATTTTCTGGAAGGGACTTCCAGCGAATTCCAGGCGCATTCACGGTGTCAGGTTTGCCATTCGCACCAAACTGCTTCGGACATTACCTGAATCTTCAGCAGCTGTCTCTGAACGTCTGATGACTTTGAGAATTTCCCTGGCAAAACATCGACATGCCACCTTCATCAGCACGTACGCCCCAGCATTACCATCCGACGATGAAACTAAAGATCACTGCTATGCGATACTGCGATTCACGATATTGCAGGTACCTCGTAGGGAGAAATTCATCGTATTTGGAGATTTCAGCGCAAGAGTTGGCTCTGAATCTATGATCTCGGGAAATGCCATGGGCAAACACTGAGTGAGTAACATCAACGGCAATGGTCATCGGCTTCTTATTCTACGTTCAGGGTTTGGTCTCCTTGTGACCAACACAATAATTCAGCCTGTGAGTGTGGCGCAGAAGAACAAACCGTCGACCACGTTGTCCTCCAATGTCNAATCCATCGACCTCCTCATGGACTGCACGGCCTGAAGGTTCTGGACGATGAGACAATCGAATGGCTGCTCAACACTTGCCCCGATATCTNGGCGGGCTAGCAGTGGNTAAAAGAAGAACTCGCTCAAACGAAAGAAGAAGNCTNATGNTATTGCAATCGGAAAGTTCGAGCGGCANGTGCGCAAAGCTTCACACTGTGGCAGCAAGCAACAATAGAGATCACCCGACGAGATCACTCTATTATTGCTTGTTCGCGCCACATATGTATGGTATTGTTCTNCGCGCACATTCCGTTCGTGGTGAACCGCNCATTCAACGCAACGCCAGCGGAGAGTTTGCAACAATGTCATTACCGACAACAGTGTCATTGTTGACACGATGGTTCCGGAATGTCANTGCAACTTTCGTCGCGCGCGCANCACTACTTATATGGATTTCGTTGCAAGGCTTCTTCAAGATAAATGTATNGTGAACAATTTCGTGATCTTTTCTATTGCTTTCATCGACCCAAAAAAAGCTTTTGAAACCGTCAATCGTGATCTGCTGTGGCGAGTCCTGGGCAAATTTGGGGCCTCGACATTTTCTCAGCATCTTACGGGAAATCCATGCTGGTATGAGTTCCCGCATCGTGCAGGGAGGAGAATTGTCGAAGAATTTTGGTGTTAACACAGGCGTTAAACAGGGCTGTGTCCTACAACCTGTAATTTTCAACCTTTTCGTTGTGGCTGTGAATCTGGTCTTCCGTCATGGCATTGCTGCTGCAGGCGGCATTCTCATCAAGTGCAGGCTCGATGGTAATTTGTTTAATACCCGCCGTTTGCAAGCAGTAGCAAACGTAACTAACAGCACCATCTTCGATCAACAGTACGCGGACAATGCTGCCCTGCCCAGCGACATGCTAGACGGGCTGCAGCGAGAGCTAGATGTAATCTCTTCTGCATACGGTCGTGCAGGACTGGTCGTTAACTCCAAAAATGTGGAAGTCCTTCACCTCCCGTCAGATCCGTCGCCGCCACCAACATTTTTCATCAGTGGGAATCAACTTGATCTCACTGAACAACTCACGTACCTGGGGAGTATCGTTACCTCCACATGTGATCCCACTGCAGAGATTCAAAGTCGTGTTGATCTAGAGTCCGCTTTCTTTGGGAGGCTGTCCAAGCGAGTTTTTACGAACCGTAACCTTTCTACACGCAACAAGACGGCATTTACAAAACCATCTGCGTTTCAACACTGCTCTATGTCTGAGAGGGATTTGAATTAAAAGAATTATTAATTTGAGAGAAAGTTATCCTGAAAGGATTCAATTTACATTTTTTTAGAACATTGCGACAGCCAAACGATCATTCACTAACTTTACTACACAGCATTTGTTGATAAAGAGTCACGAAAACTTCAGGGTTTCGTGTTTTTCAAAAACTACTCACCAAAACTTGAGGCAAAATGTCGTTTCGATGGATCTAACATCGATGGTTGGTGTGACCATGACAGCTCGGTCTCCAGTGCGTTTTCCTGACGCTTCCAAGAAGATGTATCGACCCTCTTTTGAAATGAGAAGGAAAAGTTTTTAATTTCCTCGTGTTATTATTTTCTGGGTCTGGTTGCTGTTCGTTTTTGGTCCCCTCGTTTTTTTTGATCGATTTTCCCACTTCAACCTCATTTGTTGTCAAGTTTTCTATTTCATTGTTTGATTACTGGGATTTTAATGTTTTCTTTTGTTTTCTAATATTCCTGCGATTAATTTTGATATTTTGTGCTTGCGTGTTCATTTTTTGTTTCTTATTTTCGATTTCAACAAAAAGTATGCACAAGGTTGCAGCAGTCAAATAAAATCGCACTAATCCAGGCAATAATCCCCATACTGTGCTCGAACATTTGATATCGCCTGCATCAGAATATTCTTTACCCAATTTAGAGTACAAGATCGCGTCAAAACGAAGCTTCATGATAAGCATGTGATTAAGATAGAATGTCATAAGAAAAATCTATCCCTCGTAGTAAAATAAAGATAGAATTTCATGATAAAATCAATTGTTATTTGCGGCCAGCCAGCGATAATCCGCGATTTATGCGGTCCGTGACAGTACCCACCCCTGTTGTAGATCATTGCACTCTTGTTGATTTGTTTGGTTCGTCATGACGTACTCTAGATCAGGGCTTCTCAAACCATGGGCCACGACCCATTTGGGGTTGCGAAATGTAATTTTGGGTCGCGACAAAATTGGCTGAACAAATCAGATATACAAGTTTTTGTAAACTTTACAAAAAATTAAAAGTAACCTTGGAGTGAATCTATTTCTACTGCATTTTAGGGGCAATACCTTGCTTCATGCTGTCGTTTGTTTACCAGGATGCCTGCCTGAGCTATCATATAAGTAATAATAATCAACCAAGCACAACAAGTTTGCGTTGTTACGACATGATTGTTTTAACGTACTGACCAACACTGACCTTGTTGCATTCATTCTGACACGAAGCCATGTTTATGTTTGTGCATAGAACTCTAGGTCTAGTTGTCTAGTGATTAGGCCAACTGCTTTGAGAGCACATCGAGCAGTTTTAGACTAATGTCAAAAGCTTCATACATACCTTCAGAAATGCATTGAACTTTGATTCACGAAACGTTGGATCCAAATAACATATACAGCATTGGCGATGCCCGCCCAAAATTTTGGGAGTGGCAAAAATCTTTGACTTTAAGCGAGAAATAACAATATTTGATTCGGTTCACCGCACAAAACAACAAGATATGCTANAAATTTAGGGGGGCATNACCCCCTTACCTCCACCCTGGTTACGCCTATGATACACAATTGAAATTTCAGCAGGTCACACACTTGTCATGCCCAGCATGAATTTGCGGGGTTATAAACAACCAAAAATTTGCAACTGGAATTTTCAAAACAGAGTTTATGCCATTTTTGGTTAAGAACAAGAAATGAATGTCCAGTCATTTCTGATCTAGCCACTCATAACCTGTTAGGTTTTTGCACAACTAATTTGTGTGAAGCGGCATTCTCAAAATTGAAAGACATCACGATGTACAAAAACTGATCCTCTTTGAAAAATGTTGAGAATATTCTTCGCGCTGCGTTGTCTTGTATCAATCTACGAATGGATGATCTGTTTAAAAATCATCAAACAAGTGCTTCCATTAGCTGTGTTTGATAACCTCCACAAACTGAATTGTTTTTTGTTAATTTTTTTTGCCTTACTATTTCCATTACGTGGTAGTTTTATTACCGTATAGTTACATTCATAGGCGTACGGGAAGGCATTTTACTGGGGGTGCCGAAAAAATTTGCCCTGATAGTAGCTGTTTTAGTTTAATCCGAATGGGCCTGAAACCTCTGTTAAATCTGTTCTATACAGTTGAATTCGTTTATAACGGCTTCGTCTGAAACATCAATTCACTTATAACGTTACATTTTTATCGGTCCCGATGCCATCTTCCACATGCATTCCAATTACCTTATAACGTCAATTCGACAAAAACGTTCCTTATTCAATACCTTGAGGTGCCGTTATAGGCAAATTCTGTAGTTACCTTGCATGTTAACTCAAAGGGATGAAGTTCCTTGCGTGTTGTATTCTCCCAGACAAGAAACTTTACGGCAATTGTCTTTACTGATGCAAATATGTACACGACTTCGACAAAAAAAATTTAGTTAATATCTGAACAAATTCACATTGCCCGAACTGGGCCTGAAACCTCTGCCAAATCTGTTTTGTAGTTACCTTGCTTGTTAATTGTTTGGACAAAGAATCGACAGCCTATAAAACACTTTCCAAGTACTTTATACAAGTATTGTCATTTGTACCACTGGTCCATATTACACAAATCGCCACCAGGGTTGGTCCAAATTACACACTGCATTCACGAAACTAACTTCAAAATTTTCCTACCTCAGCCAGTCAGCTACAATTTGATGTTAAGATCAATGTTGCAACAGATAACTGAAGAGCTCTAAAAAATGCACGAAAAACCTGGCATTAAAACTCCTGTTAATCAAAAGAATCTATCATCTTAACACCCTGCACCTGTACCCAGCGCAAACCCGAAAACGAACAACGAAAGAGTTTCCGAATTCTTATATCAAGCTGTTAACCTACCGACATCCGACTGTTCGATTTTTACAAAAAACTAGAACTTTATCCAGATCAAGTCATATACAACCAGCCAGGATTTAGGTTCAGATTACACACTATACTAGCGCAAATTATCACCCCCAAGTGGAGATACACTGGATGCTCTGTATTGAAAATTTTTCGCTTTTCATCGCCGCTCCCCCCGACCCTCCGCCTCGTACGCCCATGAGTACAAGTGAAGATTAGAACCAAACAACACAAACCCTAACTGTTAAAACTTTCAAGAAAACATAATTGAAAAAGATCATATCTGCAATACTACTTGCAAATCTATTGTAGACCTGTATCTTGCAAAAAGTATTATATTGGTGATGATATGTTGAAACCTGAGTGAATTTTAACCATTTCTATGAATCAGAAAACCACATGTAAAGCACATAACTTAATCGACCTTACAAGAAATGGTGGGGGCGCGAAATTTAGAATAAGAGGACCCGAGGCAGGTTTCGCATTTGCTTTTCACCATTGCAAAGGTTTTTTTCGCAGCGTTGGAGGCAAACTTGCATACGTCGCGTAAAATAAATTGTCACCAACTCGAACGCATTCTTCTTTGAGGATTTCCCTGAATTTGGCTGTGGTTGCTGCTTTCAGTTCATTATTCATTTGAGCGTTGTTATGGTATGCATTATGCATTAGCAGGGCCTACGAGAGGGGGTACGATTTTTGCTGGTCGAACTATGCTATTTTTTAGGGAATAACCACGGTGTGAAAGCGCTTTATATCATTAATTCAGAAAACGTTTGAAACAGGTCCCAAACAGTGGGCCTCGTTTTTCACAAGCTACACAGATCTCGTATATCTATAAAATGTGTTTAAAACGTATAAAAGCATGCTGCGCGCAAGCGTTTACCACTGTTTTGGCTATCCCTAGCGAAACCAGTGAAGAACAGTGTCTGAGACGCATTCCCGACCTGGTTAGAAGTAGAAAGGTTCTTCTTAGACTTGGAAGTGACAACTCATGTCCCACGATAGGACTCAAATAAAAAGCTAAATGACGATCGTGCTTCCAAGCGAAGCTTGTGCATTTACATGTACATTAAAGACTTATTTACTGCTGAAGCGACAATTCAAAAACAACACGTGAATGAAAGGCATTTGCCAGGACACTACTCCTATTTTAGGTAGCTTTGTCGACTATCGCAAAAAACGATCTTATAATCGAATGATAGATTTACACTGGGCCCTAAAGCATATTGCCCTAAAATACATTTAACGCCACTTATAAAGGTAGATTTTCGATCAAGTTTTCAAATACGGTTTCACATTTTTTGACACTGGATTGCTCATGTGAAGAAAAAAACATCAATCCCACTAGACCAGGTTATTAAAAAAAGTTGTGACAGTTTTCAACAGAAGTGGAAGCAAGGGG
>JGI24158J21664_10014258_pt1 | contig 10445 bp, 8 predicted proteins | sample Ectturendosymbi3_FD_21664 | JGI IMG/M metagenome (IMG submission 21664) | reverse complement strand
CGCAAAGCTTCGCACCGTGGCAGCAAGCAACAACAGAGATCATGCTCGCAATCTCTCTTACTATTGCTTGCTCGCGCTACATATATAATGGTGTTATGCTTTACCCACATCCCGTTCGTGGTGAATCACACAATCAACGCAACACCACCGGAGAGGCTGCAACAGTAATTTGCGTTCTGGCGGCGACCGCTGCATTCGGGACGGGTGGTTCTTGTCAGTGCCAATCAGGACCGCAACCAGTGGGTGGGGGGGGCAACCGAGCAATTTGCCCCCTACGAAAATTTCAAAAACATGTTTAGTTATTGGATACAACAACTAATTAATTACAATCGTTTTAACTCTCCGAAAATAGTACAACAACAACTTACAATCATATTGTCTGTCAGGGCTGTCAACAAACGCTGAAACTATAAAATGCCCGCCGACCGAAATGCTGTCTATCGGACGTGATCGTTTCCCAGCAAAGAGTCAGACACTAAGATCTTACAGAGTATACATTTCGCCTACTGGGTTGGCATCATCAGCTCTGTCGAAATGCTGTCGGAATCACGAAAAAAAAACTGAAACTGAATGTCCAGTTCGAGCGGCTGGTGATGTAATTCAAACTTACGAAAACAAAACTTTGCCATGTAGCGATTTGGAGAAGTACGAAAGGAATTGTATTCTGAACACAGTATTTTGGTACGACGTGGTTAGGATACTTGTGTTGACCTGATAAAGGTCGGCTGTGTAGCTATCCGAACGGGGTCAACTGTTTAGCGTTTATGTTTGTAGACAGTATTGCATTGTGCTTTTCGGGTCATTTTTTGCTGAGACATTTCGGTCATTTGTCTCACAGTTGTATTAAAACTCGCCGTAACAGTGTTTTCCGCCTATATTTTCAGACATTCTGACCGAAATGACTTAATTTTTTTCGGTATTTCAAAATCATTTCGGTCTGTGACCGACAAAAAACCAGCTGTGCTTGTTAGAGACGGTCCCTGTCAAAGCTTTGTCAATCAGTATTTGTCATCCACCATCGCCTTGCTGTCATAGTTACATCTTTGACAGGTCACTGCTTCCAGTGCACCCACTGCTCGAGGACCTTCTCGACCGAGAGGTTGTTGAAAGATCACATGCGTCATCACGGTGAGTTGGCCGCGCGCGACGACTGGCAGTTATTTCGCCTTGTTTTCCTGCGGTTTGGTTTCATTACGCACTTTTCTGTGCTTTTTTTCAAACGATCCAGCAGTAAACCGGTCGAGCGTGTAATGAGCTGATTGATCAAAATAATTAAGATCTGCAGGGGGACGATAGACTGTATTGGACACCTGTCATGACCAAGATACGCTTAACCAGGCAACACTTCGGGTCGTTTTCTTGATAAATGAGTGTATAAATCAGGGGTGGGGACCTATTTACCATCACGGGCCGCATGAATTGAGCATTATCGCTGGCGGGCCGCAAAATCAATTAATTTTATTCTAAAATTCTGCTTTTATCTGACTATGAGGAAGAGTGGCTTCTCTTAATGTTTTATCGAAGTACCTGCTTGTCACGGAGCCTCGTTTTGACGCGAAGTTGTACCCTTAACATTGGTTACGAAAATTTTGATGCGGGCCACATCAAATGTTAACGCGGGCCGCAGGTTCCCCCTGGTATAAATGATAAATGAGTGTATACAGTTACGGCGACTTTTTGCATACTTTTAGCCCTGTTAGCGATAATAATAATAATAAAATACACAGAATGCAGGGCTCGTGATATTTCAGCAGCACAAACAATAAGAGCTTCCCTCTCGACCAAGTTCACTCTCGTTGCCTGTGCTACGCTCAGACGCGTAGCCACGGAGGGCATTCCCCAATTTTTTTGTCCCCCCCAAATTTTTTGTGCCCAGAAAAATTTATTTTGAACATATAGTAAAAACAAAAAATCTTGTCCCCTAAAAATGTATTTTACTTCCCCCCCCCCGACCCCAAAACCTGGCTACGGGGCCTGGCTGCACTGCGCTTTTTATAACTAAATGACTACATATCGGCGCTGTGTCACGTGACGTCACATAGACGAAATTCGAAATATTTGATTTCGATGCAAGAACGAGGACGTTTAAAAGAATGCAAAAGAACAATGGATCTGTATAAAATTTAGTAGAGTCAGTCGTTTTATGGGTGAAGTCTGATCGTGAACATTAGTTCTCCGGATATGACCACGTAGCGCTCTTGCCAAGTGTGTGAGTGATATTCTGAGAAGGATATAGCGAAATAGAGGAGCTAGATTTGGATCACTGGTGTGAAAACGTTTGATAAGCTGGTAAGCCTTAGAAATGTTTTCGCAACAGTCGGTATCTGAACTCTGTGACCCAGTTACTGGCTTTCCGCAAGCCCATCGTCTCAGCTAAGATACTATTTTTACCGAAAGGCAGCGAAAGACAATTGTTCTGAGCTTGGAATGATTTATTGATTTTTCTCAGTTTGCAGCAAAAGCAGGCGATAGGCTTGCAAAAGCTTTTTTTTATCAAGCATAAAGTTCAGCTGTGAAAATCCGCTTCCTGGGTTATTGCTGGAGTTGGTTGCGTTCCCTCGAAACATATTTCAAAATTAACAAGAAAAATAAAAGAAAAAATATAATATCAATGAAAGAAAAAACAAGTTACCAAAGAAAGGTACCGTCGAGCGCGCTATACAACAACTAACCGCTGGACGGCGTGCTATAGCTTTCATGACGTTTTTCCCTTGCGCAGTGAACCATTACAAGTGTCCAAAATGCGCCATGACCTGTCCGAACCCGTCCGGGCTGAAACACCACATGCGTTACAAACACAACGACGACCGACCGTTCGCTTGTCAGTACTGTCCCTACAAGTAAGTCTTGAGTCACTAGGTTTGCAGCGTGATGACCTGTTGTTTACCGCAAGCCATTTACAAAAAGCGCCCTGTTTTTCAACGGAGCTTCAAGAAGCGTAAGTTCTTGTTGGAATACTTCACCTTGCGACCATGGGCGTCGGAAGGATCTTTTCCGAGGGGGGGCAATAGTGGATTCGTCCAGGGGTAGCCAAAAAGATTTTTCCGGGAAAGGGCCAAAAGTGGCGAAATTTCATTTTCCCACTCGAAACTAACAAAACCACCTTTTTTGGTAAAAATTTTAATAGGAAAATGTCAAATTTCAAAATCCAGGGGGTGTCTCTGACCCCTTCCGAGGCCCATACTTACGACGTTAACTTCTGTGCTAGCGGCTGAAAGCAACGGACGGGAAACAGGAATATGAAAAGCTCGGAAAATGTGTATGTCGACATTTTTGGAATGTCAACTGTTCAGCGCGCGCACATTTCTCCAAGTAGTTCGACATGATTTACTGCGCCGTGGTTTAGCTTTCTTTCCGCTTTTCTTAAACACGTAATAATTTCGCTTTGTTTGAACCCCCAGGTCGAAAACGGCGTACGACCTCCAGGTGCACACCAACTTCCACCGCAGTGACTTGACCTACAAGTGCCACGTCGAAGGCTGCGATTACGCCGTGCGCTCGCTGCAGAGTCTCCGTTACCATTTCCGCACCAAGCACTTGGTGAGCGTCGTTCGTCGACCGTTGACCTTAAGGCGCAGAATAGTTTGCTCTTATATTTTTTTCCTTGATGTGTGCGTCTCGTTTTGCACTGATTTAAGGATTCGCTGAATTTCTTTCCTCACCAATGCCGTGCCGAGACTGGCCTGCCTCTTCCATTCGCAAACCTCATTTGAGGTTCAATATGTGCAGTATTTAAAATTGGATCAAACGAAAAACGTTCTCAAAGAAAATGAAACAAAACACAAAACACAGACGTTTTATTTTCTTTGAGAACATTTGCCGTTTGAGTCTTTCTTAAATATGTACTGTGTGTCACGCCTGCAAGCCATGCTAGATATGCTCATTTGAGGTTATCTATTGCTTTGAAGAAAGCCTATGTTTTTGAAACTCCGAACGTAGTCTGGAGTTTTTGTTTTTTTTTCGCCGCCCATTTGTCTGATTCTTCTTAAAGTGTCCAATTTACTGACAAAGCTTCGAAAACCTTTGTTAAAAGCAACGAAATTGCTGGAAAAGTGCGATTCCTTTCGTTTCTTCTTTGCTTCCTGCCGATCGTGAGGTCAAAGGTCAAAAAAATTTCCGGAAACGCCACAGATTTTGACGAGTCGCCCGCGATGCGTTGTTGTTATTATTTAACAATTCCACGTCGGCTGGCAACGAGAACAAACCCAGGTTGTGCGCGGTCACGCTCTGGTGCTTTTGCACTTACGCGAAGCCATTTTGTGTGTCACGTGACCGCAGACCGGACGCGACAAGTGCTACGTTTGTCATTTGTGCGACAAGAGGTTCTCGGTCGGCTTCATGCTCACGCACCATCTCCGCAAGGCGCACAACTTCCAGTGGCCGCCCGGACACTCCCGTTTCAGGTGAGCCTTGAGCAGGTTTCGCGCAGTTTCAGGCATGGACGTCGGAAGGGGGAGGAGGGCTTTGGCTCCCCTTGAGAATTTTGAAATTTGACGTTTTCCTACTAGATTTTCAGCAAAAAAGGTTGTTTTCTATATTTCGAATGGGTTAAAGGAAATTTCACCGCTTTTGCCTCCCCCCCTGGAAAAATTTGCTATTGGCCCCCTATTGAATAATTCCTTCCGACGCCCATGGTTTCAGGATGAGTGAATAGTTGTTTCTCTGTGTTTTGTGTTGCCTGCTGTGTTTTTATGGAGGGGGGCGGGGCGAACGGAGCGTTGTGAACCCAAGCGAAGCGAAGTCAGCAGGATTTTCTGAAAAATGTGAAACGCATAGTTTTTCAGGTTTTGTCCTTCACCGCACTGTTTGTGTTCAAACAAAGCGAAAATATGCGTTTAAGAAAATCGAAAAACGTTTGAACCACTGCGCAGCAAATCACGTTAAACTGCAGTGCTTGGGAAAATGCGCGCACTGAACAGTTGACATTCCAAAAATGCCAGTCATTCCATTGTTTTCCGAGCTTTTATATTCCTGTTTCCCATCCATTGCTTTCAGCTGCTAACGCAGTAGTTAGTGCCGTACGGTGATGGTTCCTGACAAGTTGACAAATATGAAATAATGGCAGTCATCATCAACCGCTTGTGCGGCACGCCCGAGATTTTTCGCGCTACATTATAGGTTGGTTCGTCGTGCTGCGTGTTAATTGATTGGAGCAGATGTTTTGGCAAATCAGCGAATTTAAGCAAACGTTCGATGTTCTGCCCAGTTTGTCTTTACCGGCGTTTTAGAAATCCTTTTAGAATCCTGTCTGAATCTTCATTTTGCCTGATGCAAAGACGAAACAAGAAACGGTGCACGCAGGGAAGCAATAAAGTGTGGAAAAAAATGTGAAGCTTTTTTAATTTGATTATTATGAGCGCCGGGGAACCGAATGTACAACCTTCGCGCCCCGAGCGACCGTTCGAAATCGAGCTGCCAAACACCACGCGCTTCTTGAATTGCAGATACAAGGAAGGCGAAGACGGGCTTTTTCGTCTTCAGACTTATCGATTTGAAAGCGTTGAACTGACTGAGCAACTGATGGTCGGAGACCAAAGCACACCGAGCGGGTAAAAATTCTTTCAGTGTTGCTTTTCCAGATATATAATTATTGAATGTATACATGGATTTGAAACTGCCTTTGTTATGTTTTGACGCTGCCCTCCTACTCTTCATTGGAATCGCGGCAAATATAATAAAAGCAACCGATTCTTCGCAAAATGACTCATTTCTTCGACAGATATCTCGCTAATTCGCCAAATTACTCGTTTCTTCGCCAAATTACCCGTTGCTTCGCCAAATACTCGTCTCTTGACAAACTACTCGTTTCTTCAAGCAAGAACTCGTTCCTTCAACTAATGACTCGTTCCTTCGTCAAATAACTCGTTTCTTTGCCAAATAACTCGTAGCTTCGCCAAATAACTCGTTTCTTCGCCAAATTGCTCGTTTCTTCGCCGAATTACTCGTTGCTTCGTCAAATTACTCGTAGCTTCGCCAAATTACTCGTAGCTTCGCCAAATTACTCGTAGCTTCGCCAAATTACTCGTAGCTTCGCCAAATTACCCGTTGCTTCGCCAAATTACTCGTAGCTTCGCCAAATTACCCGTTGCTCCGCCAAATACTCGTCACTTCGCCAAATAACTCGTTTTCCTTTGTCCATGCAGATCGGCCACCGAGATACTTGCGCAACCGGCCAACCCTGGGCCCAAGCTGAAAAAGATTTCGCGAAAAAAGAAAAAGGCGATCACTCCCGCTGCCAAGAGGNTCACCCGCTCCGCGACCGCTCGCTTGCGAGCAGAAGACGGTAAGCTGGTTTGTCCTTGCGCTGGTTTCACGTTTCTGGGCATGTCACGCGCGAGATATTCTGCTTCTCAGGTCGAAAGGCGCCGCGTGCAACGAATCGAAGGAACCTAATCACCATCGGCGCTGCAACTGCTTCGTCGTCAAGCCGCAGGTTGGTCTTCGACGACTTCGGTCGCCTTCAAAACTTCTGTTGTTGCATCGCAAATCAGAACTGACAAAAAAGTGAAATATATGATGGAGTTGAGAGAGTAAATTAACGCATCGTGCTGCGCTGCGGTATATCGGAAACGAAAACAGCATTTTTTGAAAAACGCTGAACGACAACACGTTTAACCCAGCTCAGGAACTGTGAGATTCGAGTTTAACAGACTTAAGGTGCAATTGTGAAGCAACATGTGAAAGGTGCTGTGAAANNCCCCCGATTTGGCTGCATCGCCACCAGTATCCCCTCTAAAAAANTTTTACACTGAGCAAGTCTTTGTTTCAGTGACGAGCAAGCAATTGCGCAACCATGTGGACACACTAACCAGTGAAGCGTTTCAAGCTGTCACGCGCTGTGTCTAGAATATTAAATTTGGAATGTTGCAAGTGCGCGAGAATGAGATTTAAGTTCACTGCGCAAATGGCCTCGTGGTACTGCGCAGTTGCGCAGCTTAGAGCAGGGGTCGCCAACCTGTTGTCTTGTGCGCGACGGGAACTCTTGTTTGTGACGATTTTTTGACTGTGATAAAATTGCTGATTGCTGTAGAACGTCGAAAAAATCGTTTAGTCACGCGTTTGCGGACCGTACCTGGAAATTAAGATCAGCTTCCGGAACAAGTTAGTTGGTCGCTGGAAAACAGAAAAGCACATGCTTTGGTGCAGATGGAAAGATCGGGATCTGCGAGTTGAGTAAAAACCGTGTCAAGTAAAGAGCGAGTCGAGTTAAAATCGAGTCGAGCAAAAAGCGAGTTAAGTAAAAACCGTGTCCAGTGAAACAGAGTCAAGTAAAAAATCAGTCGATTTAAAGCAAGTCGAGTAAAAAGTGAGTCGACTAAAACGAGTAAAACGCGAGTCGAGTAGAAAGCGGGAGTCACTTCATTTCCAAACCTTTGCTGAACAGACAGCGAGGGTGCCAAAGAAACAGTTTTTCTCCCTGACGTCACGAAACGCAATCGAAACTAACAGCGCGTCCGCCATCCTGTGTCTTTTGCTAACTACACTCGTTTCCCTTCGCCATNGCCAGATATCACCGAANNGTATACTGCTGTGCGCGTTGCGAACTTTGCCGACGAATTGCGAACTTTGCCGACGGCAACCGAAAGCACCAGTCGCTTGTGGTTCNTNACAAAGTTTTCTTTCTCATCTCAAAGTGTGCTTTATATTTTGCAGCCCTGAACTCTTTTATTGTTTTCTTTTTGCAGAACGGCTCAGGAGGCATCGGGCTCCGGTGAGGAACGTTCTTGACGCTATTTTTTGTCTTTTTGCCTTTGATTTTGTGAAAAGTGGTGGTCTGTTTTAAGTGACAACTAAAAAATGTTTACACTGGCGCATCATCATTAGCTGTGGCGGTTCGAGATCAAGGCCTCTGCCTAGGAAGAGGGCAGTCGGAAATGAAGGCGTTAAAATACAGTAACAATAAATATGAGCCATATTTTACGCTGTCGTAGTCACACAGTTACTTTTTTAGTTTTCCTAAAGATTTTCATGAAAAAAGAAAATAGGGAACAAGAAAGTCATCGATTTTTCTCGAACATTTGCTAAAACACATCAGTGATCTACCTCGTTCTGAGTTTTNATTCTTTTCCATCAGAAAATTTATTTGCGTACATCGGTCTAATTTGCATGTTNATACACGCCGATAAGTTATTTTAAAAAGCGCCTCAATTCACGGGTTCGTTGTTGTGGTTTGGGGTGGGGGATTAATTGCATCGAGTTACTGGGTCAAGAGTTCGATTCCCGTCGAAGCCATAAAATCTTCTGCGTGCAGCAAACAAGTCCACATTTTCGTTGCTGCACCGCTTTCGTGATGAATTACCTTGTTTTTTTTGTTTGAGGGAGTAAATTCGTGGCTTCAGTCGGCGGAAGATCTGTGTACGCGGGAGGATTGGGCGTGGTCGTAGGTGTGGGCGTGGTCGTAGGTGTGGGGGCGCACAAGTTTTTTGGTCTCCTAGAACCAAAAACGTATTGGCAGCTGAGCAGGAGGTGGAGAAAATTGGCAAAATTCTGGAACCTTTTCAGTTTTCCACCAAAAACTTTATGCAAATAGAGGAGGTTTTTCAACTAATTTTTGCATGTGGTATAGGTCCAGGGATCGGCAACATTTTGCCAACTGTGCCGACTCAAGGTTCCAAATCATTCAATGTGCCTGCCAACAACGTAACATAATCATATACAAGTCAAGTTCAATATGTCGTCTGTGTGACATTTAACAAAATTGATACGTAAAACTTTGAGCTCCTGCGTGCCATTAAAATTGCTGTGCGTGACAAGTGTGGCACGCGTGCCGTAGGTCGGTCGCCGACTCCCGGACTCTAGGAAATAACAAAAAAAAAGACTGTTCACTGTTGTCAGCCGAGAGACAGACAGCATTTGCGCAGAGATCGCCATATAGAATGAAACAAGAGCTTTGGTAAAAATTAACAAAAGTTCATTGCTTCTGTAAATATTCTGCTGCTCTGCGAAGAGACGGGTGCTGCTCGATCGACGCCCGCATCACGACGTGGTTTATAAAGGACTTGGTCCGAAGACAGAAGCTTTTATCTGTTTTCCGTTTATTTTCGCTGAGACACTTTTCGATCATTTGTCCCATAATAGTATTAAAACTCGCCTTAACAGCATGCAGTTTTCTACATTTTCGGACATTATGACCGAAATGACGCAGTTTTTGTCGGTAATTTCAAAAAAATTCTGTCTGTGACCGAAAAATCACTGAAGAAAGCCTTTGGTAGCCTGTCGGTCGATAATAATTAATTCAGAGACCTGCGATGTTTTTTCAGCGGAATCCGCCGGATCTTCTCGCGACCTCGAGAATTTCCCGTCTCTCTCGAAGCGTCGCCGAGGACGATCGAAGCCCCTGAGCCCCATTCAGGACAACCGACAGTCAGACGGGGGTGTAGCGGGCGGCTGCGGCCCCGATGAGGCCCCCGCATCAGGCGCCTGGCGCGATGACGTTGGTGGCGTCGTCGATTACGTAGCGGAAGGACAAGTCGCGCCGAAGGCGGAAAGCAGCACCTCACATCCGGCAAACGCGGACACGCACCCGGGCCCAGAAAGAACCAGCTCTCCCCCGTGGCCCGCTTCCCAGCCAGTGCCCGGGCCAACAAGCGCCGGCGGCGCCCGCAAAGCCACGCGGCTGGTCATTGTCAACCTTGGCACGAGCGCAGCCGATTTAAAAGAGAGAAGTCGGCAGAAAAACGCGGCCGCGAGAGAAGCAGCAGCAGAAGAAGGTTCGTCGTCGCAGGTCGGGATGGACAAAGCCGACGATACGTGCCAGGTGTCGGTTGTGGACGGTCGCTTGGCGACCGACGATGCCGGCAAGCCCGTGTCGGTGAAAGTCGGCGGCAAGGACTACTACCTGGTCAGAGCCAAAGATGCCGACGGGAAGAACACGTCGTTTTGTCTGGTTGCCGCCGAAGATTACCAGAAACGGAGCGCGGAGTGAGCGGCAGTGCCTGTTGTCGCTCGGTGGAGGTTGCCATGGTACGCGGTGATGGTTGCCATGACACTCGGTGATGGTTGCCACGTGACTGTGGCTTCACGCACAAGCTTCGTCCCACTCGGTACTCGCTCGACTCGGAAACCGCACGATACTCGATCTCCTTGGTTCGAGTGGCAGTTGGATGAATTCAGCGGCCGTGGAATGGTGAGCATCGGACGGTTGTGGGTTCGAACCCATGCGACGGCGGCCTGTGTCGCGTTCGTTTAAAGCTGCTTGGATCTTTGCTTTTCCTACCCAGAAAAAAGTTTGCACCTGGTCTTTGAGGCAACGCAGTGCTCGCTTTTCTGTCACTGCCGCCACTCCACGTAACAAGAGCAGATGCAACAAAAACAACTGCCAGAGATACCAACAACACTTTAGCGCCACCAACGTCATTGTTGTCTTGCGTGAACTTGTGGGGGCAGTGACGTAAATGACAGCTACGGCCGTCGCTTCCTGTCCCTGTATTCCTGATGAAGTATTC
>JGI24158J21664_10014257_pt1 | contig 10445 bp, 8 predicted proteins | sample Ectturendosymbi3_FD_21664 | JGI IMG/M metagenome (IMG submission 21664) | reverse complement strand
GGATAAACTTATCAAGCAAATGAAGTTTTTACTTTACGAAATCATCCCGCGGGCCGGATTCAACCTCGCAACGGGCCGGTTTTGGCCCGCGGGCCGTGTGTTTGACACCCCTGGTTTGGGGCTTATCTTTTACGTTTAGTTCGTTTCTACTAAGCCTACTGCACTCTCATCGTGCGTTACTGTTACATCACAGGTTGCGTATTAATAAGTTTTCAAATTTCAAGATCCACAGGCATATCCGTAGCCACTGCCTTTGTTTTAAGCACCTTAGGCAGTTTTCTTGCATTCGGTGTTTTGTTTCTATTGTTTTGTTATTTTTAACATTCTTTATTCATGGCAGTGTGTTTGTTCATTGCAAACAGTGTATAATATGCTAACAAGTTAACCAAATTTTGAAATTGCTGCAATTTCAAAAATTTTAGCTCATAAATCCTGATTTTTGAAGTTTTTGAAGAAAAGGTAAGGCATAAAATACAACATATTTTTGACAATGAACTGAAGCACAAAACAGGATTTAAAAAGTTTGGAAATATCGGTATCGGCTATATTGGCCCATGAATGGCCTTTTTACAGTATTGGCCTCAAAAAAGCCATATATCGGTCCATCTCTATATAAGATACTGTTTGCAAAACCTCAGTTAGTTAAGCAAAATAGCACTTCAAGCTAGGTTTGCAAAACTTGTAAGCAAGCATTCATAACGCAGTATGAGTATCTACTTTGCATGTGACCAGTGTTTTTCAACCTGGGTTCTGCAGAACCTAAAGGTTCCGTGAGTGGCTGCCACTGCCAGGGGATCTGCGGAAAGAGACTGAAATTGCCAGGGACGAAATTCACAACCACATTTCTATGCGGTTGTAGTAATATAGACCATTGGATCATTGCGTAGGGTTCCGTGAGCAACACAAACATTTGCGGAAGGTTCCACTGTAGCAAAAACTTATGAAACCCTGCACTAGACAAAACAATAATGGGCAAGTTGCAGGCAGTAATACTGGTTAGAAGGCTGGTGATGACTCATGGGACAGGTGTGACTGGTCAAAATAAACTAAAATGCTGGTAGTGTGTTCCTTTTTTGACCACTACCAAAGACAAGCATTGGTGCAACTTCTGTTGTTTTCTGAGGTCACTAGTCATGCCAAAGTATTTTTGAAAGATTGTTAAAAAGGGTGACACAGTGTGGATTGGAAATGTGTTTTGTTCTATTTAGTATGTCAGCAAGTACAGTATTGAAAGAATAAGAATATTATTCTGTCATTAGTATTTTATGTTCAGAAATAAAACTCAAGCTACAAGCACCTTATTATTTAGTTAATAAAAAATATGCAACATTGAATGGTGACACAGTGTCCAATGGGAACTGTCCATTGGTTTTTGTGTGTGAAAGCAAGTGGGTGTTAATAATTGTGTGACTAGTGAAACCTTGAAAAATCATAGGTGACACAAACATTGCTAGTGGCCAGTTGACAACTAAGAGTAGCAAGTTCTAATTTTGTTTGGAACTACAATGGTGAAGGAAGGTTTAATGTCTGAAAGTGGTAGCTCATCAGCAGCAATGTTGATCAAGGGTTTTTGAAAAAACATCCACAAAACTGAAATTTTTCGAAGACTGAAAAAATTATCAGTACAAGTGCTAGCAGATTTGATTAATGAAGTGTAAGATTGTGATCAACTAAAATTATAATACTAAGGTAACAAAAATTTTGGATGGTGTTTAAGTCTCCTTGACCAAAACAAGGCATGGAAAATTTGTGTGGCTCATCGAATTACTGATTGCATTGCAGCAAATCCTTGTTCTAAGTGAGCATTTTGCATCATACTGTATGAAATGGTATGGAAAAATAAGCTTGTCAGTAAATCAGTTCATATCAGATTTACGTTAGATTTCTTAAACATTTTCAATGCAGTGCAAATGATGCATATAAGTAAAACAAAAGTGTTTGAAACTTGTTTTTAAATAGTTTTCCATTGCTTTTGTCATATAGTACAAAGCACTGTGGAATGACCATCTTCTAAGTATTAGAAGAAAACAACACTTGCAAATACAGATTTGAGTATAATTTTAAGCACTAAAAACAATAGTTTTAATGGCAATGCTAACATATTTTTCAAACAAATTAACTGAAATATATACACAAAAACAGTTGAATCTTACAAAATTTAAGTTTTGAAAACGGTAAAAATTATACAAACATATATATGTTTGCCCAGTGGATGATCACAAGACTTTCTAAAAAGCTGTATTCATGACTTTGGAGTTTTGATGCATAAGCTGGTGGTGTGCCGTTTGTGTTGTGGAAGATGTTACGCTTTTTGACAGCGGGTTTTAATATTCATGTTGTTTGCCCAGGTACAACACTTCTAATAAGTATATGGATGACTTTGGATTTCTATGGTATGTGTCAGTATATTTTAAGAAGTTTTGCCACCTACCATTCAAACCACAGTTTCAGTGGTGGTAAAATTTGTCCCATGGCTCTGTTAATGACAGCTTGCCCTCCTTTTTTCAGATTAGAAAATGCTTCATTACTAAGACACTGTACTGTTTTCAAACACTGATTCTGCCTTTTTCACTGAGAGGTATGTTGACTCAGTTAACAAAATCTTTTCAAAACTTTGCTTGCAAAACTAAGCTCTTTTCTTTCTTTTTTTTGTCGTATGTTGACTGAGCGTCAAGTAACTGTGTTTCGGTCACCATCATGAGTTTGCTGACGTTTTTTTGGATAAATTGGCAATAAGAATAAAAAAAATAAATGCACATTTTTGTCATGATGAATCAGGTTTCTGTTCTTTCCATGTAAATAATGTGTACAGAGCTTGCTGACAAGATCTTAATTGTTTAGTCATGGAAAAATTACAACTTTTAGCCAACATGCTGTCTGCCGAACTGCTTGTAGGTGTGACATGTGCAAGCTCAGCTAGTTTCATTTTCTTGTTGTTTTCTTGTCCTTTGCAGCGGTACCAACTGGAAAGCCATTAAACTTTCTGCACAGTTCCGTATCAGCAGTACTAACGCCTGGTAAAAGGTTGCATCTTTCCGAGATCTGGCTATGATTGATTTTAAAGTTGCGTGTGAGGTCACATCTTCTGAACATGCATCTATAACACTGGTTAATTAGTTGTTTTCGATAAAACCTCCCGCCTCCGAACAAAAGTGTTTTTTTTTCAACACACGCTATCCCATTTGAAAGCATAGCACGATTTAGGTTGTTTGAACGCAGCGTGTGATAAAAAAAATACGGGCCTTGAATGTTTATCGTGCGTTTGCAGTTTGTCAGAAATATTCGGCAGAAAAAATTACACCAGTGCTACGCGGTCTCCTCGGATCGCTTTTGATCGAGCCGCCAAATCAGGCTGATTTTAAAGTAGATCGTCGGCTGTCGCTGAAGCTAATGCGTCAACTTCACCATCAGAAGGGCATCATTGCTTCCGAACCTCCCCATGTGCAACTCGTCGATTGCATGCTTAGCGGTCTAATGCAAACAACGATTGTACCCCTCGATTAGGCCTTCGGACAACTCAACCCGAAAAAGTTTCCGAACTATCAGGGCGCATTAAAAAAAAATTAGAATGAAAGTCAGTTTTGTTGTCTTCGTGGAAAGAAACGGAAAGAGCCTGACCAGACTTGGCTGAAATTTTTTCTGTCCACTGAGGTTACATTTATTAATCTGGCACCTTCCCACAACGCCAGAAATCTGGCAGCGGGGCCTTTACTAATAGTTGTCTTGTAAGATTGCAATGCAATGCTGAGCAAAACACGTTGGTTTGCTTTACCCACGATCGATGGGGTATGTGTTTTCTTTTCTTACGGCAACTGTAACTTTTTCAGCGGGTCATCAACGATGAAGGAAGCCAACAAATCTTTTTTGGTGGACCTAACGCCTGATGTGATCGAATCAGCAACGTCCAGGATCAGTCCAATAGTTGATTTTTCGAACCCATGCTGTTCCTTTGATGCTGACGAAGTGTCCGGTCGGTAACTAATATTTAGCGATAAATCTATACCAACGCATTCGTTCTTTCGTAGCTTTTCAAATTTTTGGTTCTTTATGGCATAATTAATCAAATGCATTGCTAACTCTGCACTTGTTTATACTTAGCATTGCGTTTAGAGGAAAGCTAAAACCTTGAACAAATAAATTAATTTTTTTCACTGCTACAGCAAAAGACCAACAGACACATTAATGGCGCTAACAAAGCAGCTTTGATACTTGCAGTACCGCTGTATGCTGCTGTAATAAGGTAAGTGGGAGGCTTGGACCAGGGGCCATTTTGGCAGCAGTTTATCCGAAGTACCTACTTGTAGTGTAAAGGAACACCTGGTTAATACAAATAAGTAAACTGCTGTTGCTCTCAATATGAGGTTTTACATGCGCAATGCATTCGTACGATAAGCGGAATTGCGATATTAACGAACCGTGATGCATTCTAATTTAAACGGTTGTCCTCGCGTTTTTTATGAACATTGCGGGATGACAAGAGATAGGATTGCGTCACGACCAGGGGTGTACTGGGGCGGGAACGGCGTTCCCACACCTTTTTCACGTTTTGCTTTAAAATGAGTTGGAAGCTGTTTTAAAATGGCTATTTTTTGGATGCGTTCCCACACCTTTTTTGTTAGCACTACATCCCTGGTAACGTCAGTTGTGGATTAGTGCGGCGTTGCCGTTGTAGTGTATGTCGCAAAATTAAGCAGGCTGAGAATGAAGCGTACGATCGTTCAGCAGGAAATGGATTTTCAGTCGATATAATGGCTCACGGATGGGAACGGAAAATCGTATACTGTTCGGTGGATACACGATATGCAATGTTGGCAAATGCAGCTGGATATCGACACTCAGCGCATTGTACGAGGGTCTGATACAGGGGTGCACGACCTTTTCGCTATTGCGGGCCGCATTAACGTTTATTTTCATGACTTACGGCCGCCAGTGAGTTAAAGGTATTTTATTTTTTCGCATTGTTTCTGTTCTGCTCTCACACACTGAGTCTAGGCTTCCACGCGTCTGTTTGGCCGTCACTGTGCCCCGTATCCTCATACAGTAGACCATAAGTTGGCGACCGTTTTTGAAGCTGGCACCCCTCCCATAATAGTAAAGTGGCGTTCGCACATTTTCATTTTAGAAAAGCGTAGAAATCACAAAAGCGTCCGATTTTGCACAACCTTCATTTTTTAAATTAACACTCTGACAACACAACAGAAAACACTCAGGCGTAGTGTTTAACTTTCATACCTTACTGCTCATTAGAAAAAAAAACTTGGGGACTTCTTGTTGCTGCTTCTCTGAAACTATCCGCTTATACCTTGGCACACATTTACTCAGGGCCAAGCAGAAATCCTTTAATGGGTTCAAACGGTTCTGGTACTTGTTTTTCAAATGAAGCAGAGAGGAAAATCCAGATTCATGTTGTTGGAAAGTGCACTAGAATAGACAGGGCTTTTGTACTCAATTCATGGTAACTTTGCATGGTTGAACACCAGAAACTTTGGTTTTCTGTTACATCAAACAATTCACTTCTCGAAACTTTTGGTCTTGATAAAGAGTAACCTGAAACTGCAAACCAAAAATCATGAACCAACGTAACAAAATTATGAATTCTCATGCGGATCGAGTTTCCAATAAAAATTTATCGTTCTGTGTCTAGAAATTTGCCAGTGACCAGAAATCTGCCCAGTCTTAATCTGCAAAGTCGACATAAAAATCTAATGGCCAAAAAGAATAAAAAAAGCTTTCTTTCAAACATAAAAAAGCCAAAGGTGTTGAAAAAAGGCCAAAAATTACAAATTTGCCCTCAAAAAAGCCAAAGTGGCAACACTGAGTGTGATTATGACCATTGTAATACTTTTGTGTTTGGCAACGCACGAATTACTTTGTTACGTAAGAATGCACTGTGTTTGTAAATCAGATATCTGATTGCGGTAGTTAACTAGGGAGTTATTCTAGTTTTCAATGAGTTGTGCTGTGGAGTTATTTGCATACAGCACGGATCTCTCAGTGACGCTACCATGAGCATGAACTTAATTTATCGTAAGTTATTTTTTGTCATTGTGATTTTCTATTGTGCAAACACAGCTGTATTACATATGCCTGACCGAAAATTTTGGAAGGGGGTCATTAGGTTAAATTGGGTTGCAAAATGGGTCGCTGCATGAAAAAGGTTGAAAACCACTGCTTTAGACTCTCGTATAAAACGCTGTCATGTATTTCATCTCCAATCGTATTACGAACGTTGCAAATCGTGCATCTATCCGCCGAACAATGTACGATTTTCCGTTCCCATCCGTGAGTCATTGTATCGACTGAAAATCGATTTCCCGCAGAATGATCGTACGCTTCGTTCTCAGCACGTTTAATTTTGCCACACACTGCAACGCCGCACTTATCCACAACTGTCATGACGCAGATCCCACCTCATGTCATCCCCCAATAGTCATCAAATACGTGAGAACTGCGAACAGTTTTTGTGGCAAAGTTAAGCCAATTCTTCCGGCCGTTTAAATTAGAATGCATCAAAATTTTCTTGACATCGCAATTCCATTTGTCACATAAACGCACTGCGCATGTAAAACCTTTTACTGAGAGCAACAGCATTTACTTATTTTCATTAATCAACCGTTGCCTTTACGCGGCAAGTTGGTTCACTTCGAGATAACTGCTGTTAAAGTAACACAAGTTGCAAGTAAAGGTGTTACTGCGATCAAGTTGATCACAAAGAACACTCGACGGGAAACTACGCACTCGCACCCGAACAGGGGCGTAACGAGGGAGGCGCGATTCCACGGGCGCCGAAAAGTTTCAACAATGCCGCAACTACTTTCTTCAACAGCACGTTTGCTTCCAAAAGACCTCAGGTTCGAACATGGGGGGCGCCAAACTTGTTTCTTGCCCCGGGCGCCATCTAACCTCGGTTCGCCCCTGCATCCAAAACAACACGTGCGTTGTACGCTCAATCACAAGAAGTATATTACGCCGGCTGAATAACGTTAAAAGATCGGTTAAAAAGCTATTTCGCCACTACCGAACTGGCCGCAACAATCAGTGCTTCAAATACGACGCCACAATCACTTCAACTACCCTGATCACTGACAAATTCCGCAGCGTTTATGTTGTGCAGGAACCGCTGGCAAGCCGTGATTAAGCGACTTAAAAGAGTAGGGATTGCTCGACCCTGCCGTGCGAGTTACGTGGTCAGTAAATGTTTACGAAAGCGCAATCTTGCCGTTGACATCTGCTGCCCAAATACCCCTGGTCCTTCGCAGCTTCCCATCTCCACGTACATTTTACGGATCGGTCTATTTGGACTTTATTGCAGCAGCCTACAGCGACGCTGACGCTGAGTATCAAAGTCACCGCGTAGCGCCAACAATTCGGATGTTCTTTTTCAGCACCATATATCCATGCTTGTGTTATTTCATCAATGCGTGTGTTCCTGAGTTGTACTTCGTTGTGTGTGCGTGTGTTTTAAAGGATGCCAAACATTTGTGCTTGCAGCGCGAAGTCCTTGCGCGCGATTCACCGGAGCAACAATCGAAGACGCCTCGGACACGATGCTGTGCCGATCCACTTGCGGCCAGATCTTCACTGCACTGTTCCCGGTGTCCTTGCTGCAGGATGACAGCCACCGAGGAGCTTCAGAAAATAGTGCTCTCTCCTGGTTCGGCTCAGGCTCGGCTCTCGTCTCTGAAGAAGCACAATCGAAAGGGGACATCTGCCTTCCCTCCCCCCCAAAAAATACCTCGGCGGCGACGGCAACTCCCAAACAAAGGCGCAAGCGTTCGTCGGGCTCTTTGAAGATCCGTTACGCTCTCGCCACCACTAAACGGCGCACGGCGGCCGCATCCGACGCGACCCGGGCCCATCGCTGCGACGTGTGCGGCCGGGAGTTCACGTCGAACGGCAACCTGTACGTGCACAAGAAGTTCGTGCACGACAACGTGCGCCCGTACCCGTGCACGATGTGCGCGAAGCGCTTCGGCAAGCCGTCGCTGCTGCGGCACCACATGGCGACCCACACCGGCGTGCGGCCGTTCGAATGCCACCTGTGCGATCGCGCCTATCCGAGGCAGGGCAAGCTCAACTCGCACATACGCAACGTGCACGAGCGGCGCCGACCCTTCGCTTGCCAGCTGTGCGACCATACCTACTACCAGGCCAGCCACCTGGAAGTGCACATGCGCAGCCACACGGGCGAGAAGCCGTTCCAGTGCGACCTGTGCGGCAAGCACTTCTTCACCAAGAGCGACCGCGACAAGCACGTCAAGACGGTGCACTGCAAGCAACGGGACTACGCGTGCGCGATCTGCGCCAAGACCTTCTCGACGTCCAGCACCAGGTCCAAGCACGTGCTGCTCGTTCACAAAAGCACGGACCTGCGACCCTGTCCCGTGTGCGGCAAAAGGGTCAAAGGCCTCAAGCAGCACCTGACGTACGTGCACGACAACCTGCGCCCGTACCGCTGCCCGAAGTGCGACAAGGCCTTCGGCAAGCTCGCCGCGGTCGCCGCGCACATGCGCACGCACACGGGCGAGAAGCCGTTCGCTTGCGACCAGTGCGGCAAGGCGTTCACGCTCAAGGGTACCTTGACGGACCACGTCCGGGCCGTGCACGGCCGCGTGCGCGACAATCAGTGCGACAAGTGCGGCAAGGCTTTTTACAAGCTGTCGCACCTGAAACGTCACCAGGCAACGCACGGCGCCGAAAGCCAGCACTGCTGTCCGATCTGCGCCAAACGCCTGAGCTCGGCTTATGTGGTCAGGCAGCACGTTGAGCGTATTCATGGCGGCTTGAAGTAAGAAACCGGTGGACAGGGGCGTAACGAGATGGCGCCCGGGGCAAGAAGCAAGTTTGACCCCCCGTGTTCGGACATGAAGTCTTTCGGAAGCAAATGTACTGTATTGAATAAAGTACTTGTGACATTGTTGGGACTCTTCGGCTATCTCCCCCGCAGTGATTCGGCGCCCGGGGAATTGTGACCCCCTCGTTACGCCCCTGCCGATGACAGAGAGCTTTAGTTTCGGTGCTGCTGCTGTGTCCGGCCTCATTCAAAATATACTGATTTTTTTCTATTTCACCTGTTTTTTAATCTACTTGACGTTAATTTCTGTATTCGTTTGTGATTTCAGCCATGCTTTCGCAGTGTTGTGGTGCTATCATGTTGTTGCATATTTCGCCGATCTGGTCTGGGCCGTTTTCATATGGTTCTGCCGAATTTTTGTTGGTTTGCTGGGTGAGAGGAGAATGAGGCGCTTAGCTTTTGTTGTGCATTGAATTTCTGTAATTGTGAACCTCCGTCGACCAGTTACAACCAATATACTATATAATGATTTTGCTCATGATCTCTCAACCGTGAGCACACGAGGGATTCGCTTAGGAGCCACGGGTCGAGTCCCCCATTGGATCATCAAAATATAAAAAATACGTTAAAACGAAATCTACCTTGTGTGAAAAGCAGGAGGCTACAGGTGTTCCAAAACTCGGTTTGTTTTCAGTAACAGACCAATTTTTTTTAAACAATCGAAAAAAAATTGTCATTTCGGTTGTTGCGTTCGTTAATATAGACTAGAGATTTCTGTAACGGCAAGTTTTGGTAGAAGTTATGATGCAAATGACCGAAATGTCTCAGCAAGACAAATAAAACGGTTAAGTCTCGGCAGGGTGGTGTGGACCACGAATTGTGGTGAAACGCTAGTACAGTCGCTTTGACAATACCTAAAACCGGTCACCTAAGTACCGTGAAACTCCTCCAGCTCTTATTTGAAATACGAACTCTCCGCTGACGTTATCATCCGCTGTCAAAATAAGCAATGACCTGCCCTCTAAAGGTACTGGCCACTTCATGCCAACGTTATCTCGTATCGTTCATCTCTATGCCAGAAATAGACCGCTTGCAAACGATCGTCTTGTCACTAGAATTGCTGTTGAATGACGACGAGGGTTCTGGTTGCTCTTATTGGAGCAGCGCTTGACCGCTGATCCGTAACCGCCCGTCTGCTCTTGTGCAGAACTGCGCCGTTGCAAAATGCGATAGCTATTGATGAAAATAAGAAGCAAAAACGCTTTACGTAACAGGAAATAATAGAATGTTAAATTAAAGCACTCGGCAATGCATAGTACGCCTACCACCCACTTATTTTTCAGAATTCACGAACCGCAGATTTCGGTTTCTCTTTTTTCAGGGCAATGATTTTTAGCCCTGGTTGCTTGCACCGCAGCAAGACGTTATAGAACAGTGGTTTCCAACCTTTATCTGATCGTGTACTCCTTTAGCGTTTTGACAAATGAGCACGTACAGGGTGACCCAAAAAGATGCGTACCCATATTTTGTTCGATAAAAAACCCAATTTTTAACGAATGTCTTTTCCGTTGCAGGACGTGATAGGTGAATCTATGGATGATCGTTTGCAGCTATAGTTGCCCCAAAAATGTCTTGGACAAATCAGCAGAAG